>ERZ808275.169-NODE-169-length-37743-cov-4.456432_pt1 | contig 37743 bp, 52 predicted proteins | sample MGYA00520894_ERZ808275 | MGnify/ENA primary metagenome ERZ808275 (study PRJEB31516, sample SAMN03275598) | gut metagenome | biome: mammalia-associated habitat; material: feces | host: Papio cynocephalus | place: Kenya | collected 2012-08-03 ... | reverse complement strand
GCGTGTCTGCGGCGGCATCCTCCTGCCCGTCTGCGCCCTCCGGCTCGTCCCCCGGATCATTGTCGAGGTCTTCATCCACCTCGTCCTCTACAGGCTCTGCGGGCGCTTCCTGCAAGGGTTCCTTGACCTCTTCGGTCTTCATACTGTTGTCCTCCTTTCCTTTGGTCGTGTGCCTTACTTACCGGAGCGCAGATCGCCACCGGTTTCGCGGGAAATGGGCTTCGGATCGCCGCCGTTCTGCGGATGCGGAGCCTTGATAATCCCGCCGTTCGTGGTCTGATAAGGGTTCTTGCTCATGTCGATTTCCTCCTTTCCTCTTGGTCTTTAAAAAAATTATACCGCGTAGAAAATGTGCAAAAAAGCCCGTTTTGGTTCAAATTCGGGGGTGTTTGGTTCAAGTTTTCGGGTTTTCAAGTTTTTTTCGCCGAAATATACGCAAAAAAACAGCGCCCGGAAGTTTCCCTCCGGGCGCCCGTCTCATGCCGTTTTTTTTGTTGTCTTTCGCTCGACCAGCTTTCCGTTTTTCACGTCCAATTTGAAGATTGCCGCGAACAAAGCCAGCTGTTCTTTTGTCAGATTCCTTGCGTTCAGAACCCGCAGGAATGCGGAGAGGTCGGAGGTGGAATGGTACCCTGCGGCGTAGAGCATCAACGCCTGTTCATCGGACGTCAGCCCCATGCCCTTCAAGCCCTTCTGAATGGTTGAACGCCAGCCGTCCTTCGGTGCTTCCGCGTCCTCCTTTGCTTTCAGTCCGGAGAGGTATGCGCGGGCTTTTCCGAATTTGTCCGCACCCATGATCTCCGACAGAAGCGCCGATTTGTCATCCGTCTCGCCGGTTGCCTGATACTCCGCGTAGGATCTCCACGACCGGTACAGACTGCTGATTGCGGACGCTTTCTGCTCGTCATCGAATGCCTTGTAAGCATCGGATTCCACCAGCTTCTGCACATCCGCATCGGACTTTCCGTAAACGTTCAGGAAGGTCTTTCGCTGTGCGCGGGTCAGATCGTCCGGAATCCCGCCCGGCATGACCTTCTTGTCATAACCGGCTTTGTACAGCCGCAGAACCTCATCCAGCGTCTCCTGGTTGTAGGCACCGGTCTTCTTGCGCCGGAACATGACCTTCGTAATGGCTTCCGCCATCTTATCGTCACCGCGCTTAACCGCACGCTGGAGGTCTTCGGAATACTTCTCACCGGAGAAAATACTGTCATATCCGTACATTGCCGGCTTGCTGATACGCCGGATCACACCGGTTGTCAGGTTGGTCAGGTTCCGCACCGGAACACCCGCCATATGACCGACACCGTACAGCGCCTTGCGGGTTGCCCGTGCAACATCCGCTTGTGTTGCGTTCTTGTCTCCGAACAGGGAAACCATGCCGCGCACACCGTTGATACCGTCATTGAGCGCGTCAATCGTCATATTGGATATGTCGTATCCCTCCGCGAACACGCTGTAGACATCTCCGACCAGCGGGAACATTCCCATTGCGGATCCCATCGTATTCATGGCAATATTCTTTGCGGGCGTTTCTTCTTCCTCGTCATCGTTATTGAACGCATACCGCATTGCCTGTGTAATGATTGCAACGGCAACGCATACGGAAGCCACGCTTGCAACCGCACGCCCCGCCCGCTTCTTCGCCACGGCGAGTTCCTTGCCCACATTCTGACCGGCTTTTGCCCGATCCCGCAGATCCAGGAATCGCCGGATTGCGTCAAAGGACGAGGAGAACATCGCCGCACCGTCAGACTTGAACATCGTCAGACCGCGAACCAGCTGGTTCTTGCTTCTGCCCATTGCGCTTTTCATGGATGCAACATACTGCGACTGCGTCTCGATCACCACTTTGTCAAACAGCTTTGCGGCGGCACGGCAGTTTTCATCGGAGTCAATGGCAAGCCCCAGCTGTTCCGCCGTCTGCGATTTGCAGGCGTTCCATACCTTGGAGAGCATAAAGCGCTCGGTTGCTTCAATGCCCTTGCCGGTTACGGAGATCAGCCCGCGGACTTCATCCTGCACCGTCTGCGACTTGATTGCGCCGCGGTCGTAGTACCGCCCCTTGGTGACGGACGAATATTTGTCCATCTGCTCCATGTTCGCCCGGATTTCTGCCGGCGTTGCGTTCATGGCAAACCCCTTTGCCATATGCCGCGCGTCAACGTACAGACCGGTTGCAAAGTAGGATGCAAGCGGGAGAATGGCAGTCTTGATGTTTCCGGATACCGCCGCCTGCGCGTAAAGCCCGTAAATCTTGGTCAGCGCGTGATCGATGACATCCATCGCGCCGGTCATATCCGTGCGCACGCCCTGTACGTCCGCCAACAGCTTGGAGAGGTAGTTCAGCATTCCCTTGTGGTTGTCCTCCATCATCTCGCCGAGCGACTTGGTGGTTTCGCGGATCAGCTTGCCGTCTGCGTCCATCTCGCCGACCTTCTTGTTCAGAATCCGGTCGAACGTCTGAATCTGCTCATACAGATTCGCATAGATCGCCAGCCCCTGCGCGTGCTTCATGATAGTGTTCGTTACGTCCGAAATCTCAATCCGACCGTCCGCATGGCGAACCGTGTTTTGGTTGAACGAAAGATTCAGAACCGTCTCCAAAAAGTCCGAAATGCCCCTGCGTGTATCGCCGACACTGTTTGTCCGTTGCGAGCGGTCACGCTGGATCGGGAAGTAGTAGTCATCCAGCACGTTGGTCGAGCCGAGGATCCGCATATCCGCGTCTCCCTTTACCTTCTTGGAAACGTCATTGAAGAAGTTCTCCACCAGGGAAATAAACCGCTTATCCGTCTCGTTGAAGGAATTGTAGAGCGTCTTTGCGTCATAGCCTTTCAGAGCACCGGTCTTGACGCGGTTTCCGTCCTTGTCATCGAACACAATGCCGAACGTCTCCAGTCCCAGCCGTGCGTGCTCCCGCTTCATCGTGCAATACAGGCTGATTGCCTGTGCCTTGGTCAACTCATGCCCCTGGAAGTTCACCGTCTCGCGGGCAAGAGCCTTTTTGTACCCCTTGTTTTCCTTGTAGAAGGTTTCAAAAGGATCCATGAGGTTGGCGAACATTGTCTGTGCGCCGATCTGCCCGTATACGACTTCCTCAAACGCCGCCGAAAGAACGCCGTTCGGGTCGTGCCGCTCCATATCGTGAATGACAGCCATCGGGGACGCGATCTCATACAGATAAGCGTCCGTCCAGCGTCTGATTTTATCAACGATTCCGAGCCGCTTTCCTTTCTTTGCGCGTTCGTTCGCAATCCACTGCATATTGTCCACGCCGCGTTGCGCTGTCTCCGTCAGGCTCTGCCGCTTCCCTTGGAAATACACCGTGTCGTAGTCACGGTATAGCCGTGTAATGCCGGAAACAACCGTGTCAAGGTCAACAATCTGCTCGTCCGTCAGAAATTTCTTTCCCGTGTCGATCTGCGTGAGCCGGTTCAGCGCTTCTCCGACCTCGTTGCTGTAATAGGTGTGGTCATACGCTCCGGTTTCCGTGTTGATTTCGCCATATACGGCAAGCAGAGGGTTCTTCGGGCTGTAGATTTCCTGCATGGACTTCGCCCAGTCCCGAACCGTCAGAGGATTCCGCGCATTCCGGGGCTTTCCGATCTTTGCGGCGCTCTCTGCAACCTTCCGCATACGGTCATCCGACAGCAGCTGACTGGAGCGGCGGTCGCGTTTGAGTTGTTCGTCCAGCTTGATTGCGTTGCGGTACAGCCGGGATTCAGATATCGCCCGTTTCCGTGCGGCATTCAGCTTTTTGCGGTGATCCTCCAAAAACTTCGAGATGTATGCCTGCCGCGCTTCCACCTCTTTGCGGTAGGTGGATTTCTCGCCGGTTGTCTCAAACGCTTTCAGGATTTCATGTGCCATATCGCTTTTCAGCTTCGTCAGCATCCGCTTGTCCCCAACCGTATTCAGAAGCACCGATTCGTTCCACTGCTTGACTGCCTGCTTCGCGTTCTGATACTGGCTGATCAGGTCGGCAAAGATATCGGACTCCACATCGGATGTGGAATCGACCGCAACGCCGCTTTCCTTCAACTCTGCAAGGATCCGGGATGGCATCATGCCGTCCTCACTTGACCATGCACGGAGCAGGGATGGATACCCCTTGTCAAACATATGTTTCAGGTCTGCTTTTTCCGTCTCGGTGAATTTCACCTTTTTGCGGTAGGATTCCACGCCGTTGATAATATCCACCATCCGGGCGTATTCCTCGCGCCCGATGCTGTCCAACTCCTCCTGCACCACAGCGTGGCTCAGAATGTAATCCGCGGCTTGCAGAGCGGTTTTCAGTCTGCCATCGCCCTGCTCCTTGTTCATCTGCTCAAACAGGAAGTCGATCACCTCTGCGCGGGACTTTCCGCGGATTTTCGCCCGCAGGGAAGCCTTGTCATCGCTTAAGATTTCGGACACCAGCGCAGTCACGTTGTCAATGGCGATTGCCGCATCGGTTTGCGAGTAGACCTTTCCTTTCGTCCGGTTCGCCACGATCTTCGACATCTGTCCCCGGCTGTATCCGGCGCCGGAGTCGAGTTCAAAGCGGACATCATTCAGCTTTTTCACCGCCGTTGCACGATCTTCGTCCGTTTTTCCGTATACCTCATACGGGATTTTACGCCGTTCAAGCTGTTTTTTCAGCGTATCGGAAGCGGATTCCGGCAATTCCACCATCTTGATCTCGGAGAAATCAACAGCGCGCTTTGGCTTCGCTTCAAAATACTGTGTGGGCATATCTGATATATCACGCACAAGGCTGATTATGTCTTTTACGGTTTGAGCGGTAGCTCTGTTAGAATAGTCTTTCAGATACGCCAGCATTGAAGAACCCGTTTTCTTCGTCCGAACCGCTTCTACGATGGCAGATATTGCGTTATCTCGCGCAATGAACTCATTATCGGCTTTGACATCTCTGATACTATCTGCTATTGCCGTCAACCTTTCTTCAAAGCCCGCCCTTATTGTGTCATATTGCTGTTGTGACATTGTTTTGAGACGAGCGGTATCCTTTTTCATGTCAGCAATAGTCTTATATTCTTTGGCAGACACACCCCAAATAGAGGTAGCGGAAAAAATTGTCCCTTTTCCGACATCCGGTTGCTCCAGCATGGCTTGCACTACGTTTTCAAGAGTATTTTCCCAATGCAGTGTTTCCCACTTCCTCCGGTTCCCACGGCTGTCAAAAGGATCTCGTTCATTTCGGATTCCGGATTTTTCTTCGATCCCACCAAATAGGTCTTTCAGCCATGAGCGATATTTCTTTGCATCAACAGCATCTCTGACAGCTTTACTGCTTGCGGCGGAATCGGTTTCTGTTCTTACCGTAACACCTCCGTTTTCCAGGTAATGGTATGCATCATTGACGATTCGGAACAGATCGTACCGCTTTGCATTCTCTAAGACTCGCTGTGCTTCTTCTTCGGTTGCGCCATATTCTTTTGTGAGAAGCTCGTGGTAGGCATTTCTGATGGCATCGCTATGCTCATCAAGGTACTTTTGTCTGTAAAAACCGATGCGTTCTCCTTCAGGAGTTTTGATTCCGCGTACAACATCTTCCCCAAGCGCATTGATGAAAAACTTTGCCCGTTCAACCTCGGCAGGGGACATTTCTGTCCGAACCTCTTTTTGTATGGTCGAAATTTTGCCCTTACCGCTATCCATTAGGAAAACGCGCATCATATCTTCATCATCGACAAGAGAGGAAATCAGTTCCGCTTCGCCTTTGGCTTTGTTCAGAGTATCTTCAAGATCGTTGGCATATTTGTAAAGTGGACGCACATCATCATATCCAAATTTCCGTGCGAGATCATAATATTTATTACGAATGCGATCTGCGACCTTCTCTGCCACTTTATATTCAATTGTCGGATAGGTGGGTGTCCAAGCGTCTCCACCGTAAATGGCGTTTTTGCTGTTAATTTGAGGATCAATTGTTTCCTTTCCAAATATGACGGAAATATCCCCATATTCCGAATGCCCTTGATCGGCTTTTACGATAGCGATGGACGGCATTGGGAAACCGCCAAGGTTCAGCGTATCAAGCAAATTCTGCTCTGTGAGATTATGAATCGCAATCAGGTTCTTTGTTTCCTGCACCTTGACCGGCGTGGTTTGGTTACCGATTTTCAATTCAAACCGCGTATTTTCGCCATTTTTGCTTTTCCCCTTGACATTTTCGGGTTTTTGGTGTATACTATCAGTAGGAGCAGATTCCGATCGACTGCGTAACGGCAATTGGAGCCTATTGACGTTCAGCCAATCGGACAATCTGCTCTTATTTTTGTCGGTATACAGAATCTTGCTGTTATTGATAAAGTTCTGCGTGTTGGACTTGGAATATGCAGACGCAACCTTGATGATGTCAACATAACTTGTTTTTCCACTGCGCGCTCTCGGATTCAGTTCCATTGCAATCTGAACCGGCACGCCGTTTGTGTCGTAAACCTCACCGTATACAACGATGCGTCCCTCTACAGAACGGGACTGCATAACCAAAACAGGGTCTGTCAGCGCGTAGGGGAGTGCTTTGATCGTGTCAACCGTCATATTCGGATGTGTATTCAGGATTTTCTTGATCTTTGACGCATCAATCCGAATCTGCTTCTCCCCGATCTTACCGTTACCCATGTCAATATCCGCAATCGCAGAGGTGGTATTGCACATCACAAACGAGAACCCTTCTGTTTTCTTGTCCCATGCGTCCACACGTTTCACATACTGTTCAATCCGCTCGCGTTCTCCCTCCGCCAACTCAAACCGCGTCTCCGATTCCTCGGCGGCGCTTTTTGTTTCCGCAGTCTGCGCGGCAGTGTTGGAGCCAAAGAGCAGGCTTGCAATCTCGCTGTTGCCCTTGCTGTTCCGAACCGCGTCCTCGATGGTGCGGAGATAACCTTCCAGCGACCGTGCAGTTTCCAGATCGCGGGAACGGACGTCATTGATCCACCGACCGATGGCACGGAAGGTGCGCAGAACCAGCTTTTGGTTGCTCCTTGCAATCCGCGTCAAGAAACCGCGGCGGTAGAGGAATTCCGCGCCGAAATTCGCGGTTGCTTCCTCTCGCATCATGAGATCAAAGGCTTTCTCCGCCTTCTCGCTGGCAAAGCTGCGGGTGACCGTCCCGTCCTCGTTCTTCGTCAGGATCAGCCCCTCGCGCCCGGCTTTCGCGCAGGCATCGAAATATTCATCCCGATTCTCTTTGATATAGTTGTCAAACGCGCCCTTTTCCAGCATTCCGGAGGTCACATCCATAACGGCTTTCATGCTGGTGTACTGGTCGTGCATCATATCGTGCATGAACTCATGCAGGAAGGTTTGCTCCAGCGGGGACTTGATGTCCGGATTCAGCAGAATCAAGCGGCGCTGGCTCCCGTCCTTGAACACCGTCCAGGTGCCGTTCTGCGAGATGGACTTTGTGAAGCGAATATCCAAGCCGGAACGTGCGGTCATGGCAATGGCAATCTTTTTGACCGTCTTTGTGTTCACGCCGTTTGCTTCGGCAGACTTCACCATGCGGGAGACTGCAACACGGTCGCGGTATGCCATCGTGTTGAAGCCTTTCACCATCTTGTTCAGCTTCTGCTCGGTCGCGGAATCAATCTCGGACTTCTGCCGTGGCTTTTCCTTCGCCTTTTCCTGCCCCTGCGCGGCGTTCTCTCCCTCTGCGGTCGTTTTCCCGTCCGTGCCCGCCTGCGTCTCCTGCGCGGTCTGTGCGGCTCTCTGCGCTTCATACTGCGCGGCGCCTTCCTTTGCCTGCTCGTAATACTGCCGCATTTCCTCTGCGGGGACGTTGGTCTTGTCCCATACACCGCCGTTTGCGTCCTGCTTTGCGGATGTATCGTTGATGGCATAATTGTAGGTGCCGTCAGAATTCTTCTTGATGGAGAGATACATATTGTCGGCAACACGGACGTTCTGAACGCGCTTGCTGTCATCAAACGCCGTCTGCGTGATCTCCGTTGCCTGTGCCGTCTGCTGTGCTCCCTGTGCGGCTGTTGCGTTCCGGTCAATCTGATTCTTCAGCGCCTGTTTCGCGGCTTCTCCGGTCATGGAAAAGCGTGTTTCTCCGGCGCCCTCGGTTGCGTTGCCGCCCTCGGCTGTACGGATGAACTCCTGTGTCTCGGCTTCGGCTACATGATCCAAATCGACCGTCAGAACTCCGTTGACCCAGTCACGGATTGCCATCTGCATGGCAATATTATCCCGGTTGGCAAGCAAGTCCTTTGCGGTAACCTTCTCTTTCGTATAGTAGGTTGCAAGGGAGGCATACTGCTCCAGCGTCTGCGCGTCCGCTTTCATGATGTTCGTATACGCCTGCATGACGCCGATGTTCTTCTCGATGTAGGCGGTGAACATCTGCATCTGTCCCAACGCTACGCGGGACGCAAAGTTGGTCTTGTCCTTCTGCGCGTTGTAGTTTTCCACACTCTCTTTCAACATATCCACAACACCGGCAGGGTCTTTGAAGTTCTCTGCCGTCTTTGTTTCCTCCAGCACAACCTCCGCCGTCCTGACCATCTGCTGTGCGTTGCCGGATTCGTTGATGTGGTACCCACGTGATGCCGCTGCGGCACGGTTGATAATCATCGAGGAACCGGACATCAAACCTCCGGATGCGAAACCGACCATGCCGGAATAAATCGCCTGACCGAGCGTTGTGGACGCTTCCGGATCGACACCCGTCAGGCGGCTGATACCGACATCCCAAAAGTCTCCGAGGAATTCTTCTACAAATTCACCGGAGGATTCCTTCAAAAGGTCTTTGAGAACCGCATTGGACGCAACCGCTTTGAGGAATCCTTTCTTTGCCGTCTGTGTTGCGGTGGTTTCCACTGCGTTCTTCGTCAGACTGCCGGTGACCCCCGCGCCGATACGCCCGACCGCCTTGAAGGTTGCGCCGCTGATCTTCTCCATGAGAAGTTCGCCACCGGCAGACAGACCGCCGTATGCGTATTCCTTGAACCCCAGCTGTCCGGTCTTGTTGACGGCTTCTCCGACAGAATTTCCGAAAACCCCTGCGCCGAATATAACCGTCCCTGCGCCGGGTGCAACAAGGTTGAGCAGGAACACAGAGGACTGCCCGACACCGGCACCGGCATCCGCAAAGAACTGTGTTACCTTGCCGGGGGAATACTTCTCCGCCATATCCGACTGCCATTCCCCGATATAGGATTTTTTCGCGTAGTACCGCGCAAGGCGGTCATCTCCGGCGAGTTTCGCCACACCGGAGGACACCAGCCGCCCGATACCCTCAAACACGCCGCCCAAGCCTGCGGCAGTGTTGCCGCCGACGTATAGAAGATTTCCACCAGGCGATGACTTATGAGAATCGAATTTTTTTGATAAAACCCCATCCATTTTGACGGTATTCTTCCCCGATGAAGCATAGTCGAATTTTTTATCCAAAATTGCCATAATAACTCCTTGACATAATTACGTTTTTGTGATACAATAGAATTAGAATCGATAAATAACAAACTTGGAGGGAATATGAATTTGTTCCAACATTTTTTAACTACAAAAACCGTTTTCGCAAGCGAGACAGGAAACGAAGGAATAATATCTCATCATTTTGAAAACCCAAAAAGCGAATTCGTTCTTTTTATCGAGCAATACTGGTGGGTATTTATGATTTTACTTCTCGTGTTGCTTACAATTGCTATGGGAATCACATATATTAAAAGAACCCCAAAAAGTAACTCCATAACAATCCATTTGGTGGGAAGAGAAGACCTTTCAGTCCCTCATGGCTCAAGACCAATTCTCCCGATGCCGAGCAAACCGGGATACGCCTTTCGAGGTTGGTTCCTCGATTCTGCTTGCACGATACCGTTTGATTCCCGACAACCAATAAAAAGAGACTTGATTTTATACCCGAAATGGGAGAAAGAGGTTGGCTGATGCCAGCCTCTTATTTCATTCTCGCTTTTCTCGATCTTAAGGTAACCGGGTTGTTGTATTTTTGATAGAGCATATTGTAAAGCTGTGTCAACTGCTCTTCGGTAAGCCCATCGGACGAAAAGGACATCAAGCGTTTTACCGGTTGCCACTCACCACCTCGCGAGATAACAAGCGTTTTTCCTTCATTTCCTGTTCTGCCGGATGCCGAGAGCGTACCTTTTTCTGTCGTTGTTTTCGGATAAGATTTCAATATGTTTGTTCCGAGAACCATCTTCACTTGTGTCTTTTTTCCTCCGATATCAACCGTCAGAATGTGTCCATTGCCGGACTTGTATTCATAGGACACGTTGCCGAGAATATCATCGGAAATTTCGGTCAGTAACTTGTTGTATATGTTTGTCGGCATTCCGATTTCCTGATAATTTGCCAAATTGTTTAAAATATCACCATAGCCAGCAGTAGAATCATTGTTCAGGATTGTTTTCAAAATATCAATCTTCTGATCTTCTGTAATATCAGAAGAGATAACCGCTTTCGTAAAAGCAGATTTCTGTTCCGCCTCGCTCATATTGTCCCATCCTTCGATTGTTGAGCCGATTTTGGCTTCGGTTACACCATCCGTCAGCGCCTTCTTGAAGAGTTCATAGCTGTCACCCTGCGCCGTGGTATAGGACTTATCCAACCGCGAAAGAACGTCATCCACGGTCGTTTCATCATACCCGGAGTTGAGAAGCTGTTGCCGCAAGGAATTCTTCGTTGCGGGGTCATAGGCAAAGTTTTCGTTCGAGACAAGGGTGTTGTAGAGGTCGGTTGCCTTTGTCGCGGTGCCGCTGGTGGCTTCTGTGTACGCCGCCTGCGCCTTGCCGATGCTCTCGGCGATGGTGTCATCAAAGCCGACCGCCTTTGCGTATGCTTTCGCCTGCTCCTCGGTCATGCCCGCCTGCGTGGTGTACTCCAGCACCGTCAGCATCTTGTTCTGCTGCTGTGCGTCATAGGCTTGGAGGTACTGCGCGTATCCCAGCCTGTTGCTCTGATCGGTTGCCGCCTTGGTTGCGTCTGCTTGCAGGATCGCGTTCTGCTTTGCCGCGTATGCCGCGTTGTTGGAAGCATCACTGTATCCGGTATTCGACAGTCCGGAACGCGCCAGCTGTTCGCCGGTCTGACCGTAGCCGGCAAGCGCCCGCGCATAATCCGCGTTCGCCTTTGCCACACTCGCGTCCCGCGTTTTCTGCGAATCCTGCGGCGTCTGACCGATGGATGCAAGGTAATCCGCATAGGAACTGTACCCGCTGTATCTGCCGTTCGTGAGGTAGTTGCCGTATTTGATATCCTGCGAAACCTTCCCGCCAGTCAGGTAATCCGCATATGCAAGGTCGGATTTCTCCTTTGCCGCCTGCTGGCGGTAGTAGTTGTTCAGCTGATCCATCGCGTTCTGACTGTCGGTTCCCTTTGCCACAGCCGCCACGCCGCCCTTGGGGGACGCATCCACCGTTGTATTGTCCGCAAGGGTTGACAACACCTTGTCAGGATCCTTTGTCACCGTTCCGTTCGTTACCTTAGCCATTTGCTTTTACCTCCTGCTTTTTCCCTGTATTATTTTCGGTTTTTACCGCGATATTTGTCGGATTCTGCCGCGATTCTCCCGCGTTTTGCTCCTGATCTGCCATCATTTGCGCGTTTTGAAGGTCGGTCACCAACTTGCGGAAGTGCGCGACCATGATCTGCGCGTTCGGGCGGTGTGCCTTCTCCTGCAAGCGCCAGTAGAGGAGCATGGTGTTCGGGTCGGCGGGGTTGCCCATCGCGCCGGATGCCAGGTCGTTGGCATTCATCTGCCACATCATATCCCGCTGTTGCTCCAAAGAACCGTTCGCTTCCACCGCAAAGGTGTAATCGTCATTGTAGTACCATTCCCCGTGCACGGCATCGAACTCCAGGAAGGAATACCGGGAGAAAACGTCCACTTGCGCGTCTCCCTCGTCATCCGTATACGGCACGTTGCGCGGCTCGTCTGCATAGGCAAGGTACAGTTCGAACATCGCCTGGTCGATATCGGCATAGGCGGCGTATTTCTCCACCCGCTTGGACTCCAGCCGTCCGGAGGACTGCAACACCTGTTGCTGTTTTGCAACGCCGCTCTGTGCGGTATTGTCCCGCTCTCCGACATAGCTGTCCGTGATGCCGATATTCCGCTTTGCCATCTCATACTGCCGCTCTGACTGTTGCATATCCTGCTGGATCGACATCTCACAGGTGATGCTTCCCACGCAATCCCGCGCGATCTGTCCCTCCGGCACCTCAATGGACTGGTCAAACACACCTCCGGAAACGCTGTAAGCCACGCCCTTGCGGTGGAACTCAATCGCACCGGAGCGCATCAGCTTGTCGTGAATCCGGCTCTCCAGCTTGTTGATCTCCTGCTGTTGCGGGCGGATGACCTCGCAGTCGCTCTGCCCGTACAGGCTTTTCGGTATCGACACATTCCTGCGGCAGATCACCGGCAGGCGCTTGGGCTTGTAGTACGGCAGTTTGGTCGGTGCCGTTTTCGGGCGCAGAACCTTGCGCATCTGCGGGAGCATCGCACCGCTGGGCGTTCTCTGCATCAGCGGCTCTCCGGTATCATCCAGCACCGGCTCGTCCGCTTCCTCCATCACCGGCTCGCCGTCCTTGTAGACCGGGCTGAATGCCGGGATCTTCTTCTGTACCTTCTGTTTGATGACCGCGCCGGTGGGCATCATAACGTCCTCATAGGCGTAATCCGGCAGAATGATGTCCTCGGTCAGTTCCTCGTAGTCCTCGTCCTGCATCTCATAGTCCGGATTGGAGCAGGGGTTTTCCTCGCACAGCTCCTTCCGCTTGCCGCAACACCGGCAGATGTATTTCTTCCGCGCGTAGTAGTCATCCACATCCTGGAGTTGGGTGTCACCGCTCCAAACGTACTTGCAGACAGCGCCGTCCTCGTTCCGCCAAAAGCACGTGTACACCGTCACCACGTTGTACTGCTCCAGGGAAACATCCTCGTCCTCCGGGTCAATCTCCGCCTTCTCTGCGGTGTTGAGGGACACGCCATAGGTGCGCACAATGTCATCCTTTGTCATGCGGGAACGGATGAAGATATACTCCATCTCGTTGACATCGTAAATACCCGGCTGCGGGATGATGTCGGACGGGTCGATGATCGACACCTTGCCTTCGCCGACCGTGAAGTGCGTCCGGACGCTGTTGTCGAATTCAACCAGGTAGAAGGTCGCCCCCAGTGTCGGCGCGTAGAATTCGTCCGTGTTGTTCATCCGCTCAAAGGGCAGCTTATCCCGGAGCATATTCAGAAGGTGCTCCGCCGCCTTTGCGTTCCGCTCTGTGTGCTGGAGCGAGATGCGCGGTGTGACCTTCGGTGCGGGGATGCGCATATCCTTCTGACTCTCAATCAACTCGCGGGTGATGTTCCGGATGACTGTTGCATCCTCCGGCAGTTCTGCGGAATCGTCCACCGGGTCGATCTTCTTGGAGCCGTTGTATTGCTCGATGTTCTTCTTGTTGAGTTCCATCTGCCGCTCATACTCCGGATGCGTCTTTGCATCGCCCATAAGCTTTTCAAAGAACTCCAGCTTGTTTCCTTCAATTCTCATTCTGTGTTATCCTCCTTGATTTTCAATAGCGGTATCCTGTCGGCTTTCCGCCCATCATCTTCTCCATCACATCGCGGACGTCCGGGGATGCGCGACACCAGTCATCGTACATATCCTTCGTCCACAGCCGTTCCTCGCTCTCCACACGCTCCGGCGCGGCGGAAGTCCATGCGATCATTCCATATCGTAGTCCGTCACAAACGTGCGTGATGTCGTGCGGCTCGGTCATACAGTCTGTCGGGTGCTTCGGGTCAATCTGAAGCAAGGGAAGGTCATGGATCAGTCTGCGGCAGTTTCGGAATATCTGCATCTTTGGCAGTCCGTCCGGCTGAATCCGCAGGACGGACTTGACCGACAGCCAACCGGCTTCCCGGTCGTTCGATGCTTCCGAGAGCGGAAGCCCAGCTGCGCGGAACAGATCAGCCTTTGTCTTGCCTGTCTCCTGTGTCCTGGAGCGGATGATGTCAGGCGGTGCCCATGTTGCCGCGATTTCCTCGCCGCTTTCCGTGTACTCCAGCGCCTTGCCCGCCGCATCCTCAATCGTCAGATTCGGAGAACAGAATTCCTTGTAGATGTATACCCGCCCGTCCGGGGAGATAGCAAACCACAGCATGGCGAACATATCCAAGCCGTAGTCCAAACAGCGGTATTTCTTCCAGTGTGCCGGGATGGTGAACGGCTCGATGACATGGATTGCCGGGTCGAACTCGGTGAAATACTGCCCCTCGATGACATCCCATCGCCCCTCCAGGAGCGTCTGCCGCAGAATCTCCGGCAGTGTCTCCATGCTTTTCAGATACTCCGGGTCGTTCTCCATCAGATAGGCGTTTTCCGTCAGCTTCGCGGGGATGAACATCCTGCGCCGACCGTCCTTGCCCACAAACGGTGTCTCCGGCTCTGCGGGGTCTACAAAGTTTTCCTTCACCCATGCGTGTCCCACGTTGCCGGGGTTCGTGGAGAGTGCGAGGAATCGCGGTGCCGGGAACCGACCGCGAACACGGGAACGGAGATAGACGAACTGGTCATAGGTAAAGTGCGTTGCTTCATCCAGCCGGATCACATCGAATTCTGCCCCCTGATACTGGAATACATCGTTCTCATTGGCGCAGTATCCGAACCGGATGGTTGACCCGTTCCAAAGCGTTCCCACGTGCTTGGATGAATTGTATTTGTACCACGGTTCCCCCGGAAAGTGCTTGAAATGCTCCTTAATCAGAGAGCCTTCCAGCTCCACGAAAGTCCGCCGTAGCATCAGCTGTGTGGAGCCGGGGTAATCGATGGCATAGAGCAGAGCCGCAATGCACTGTGCCGCGCTCTTGCCGCCGCCAGCTGCCCCTCCGTACATGATTTCATCCACACCGCGCTCGAACACGAATTTCTCCTGCTTCGGGAGCAATTCAATATGAAGCTTCGGTTCTTCGCGCTTCCGCTTCTGTCCGGCAATCTTCTTTGCCTTCGCGTATTCCCGCCGATCCAGTCCGGCAATCACAAACTTTGCATATTCTTCTCCGGTCATTTCTTTTCCTCTTTCCTGCTGACAATGACATTCAGTGTCCCGGAACCGGATGTCACCTCAACACTCGCTTTCTCGTCCTTCTCCCGGTACCCGTGGTTTGCCGCAAGCAGGAACTTTGCAAAACTCGGATCAAATACCCGTGTCAGACCTCCGTTGATCAGCATCCGCTCCTGAATCCGCATCGACTCCACAAATGCCTTTGCAAAGTCCTCATGCTCCGATACCCATGCACAGCAAGCAGCAGTGTATGTCCCAATGCTTTGAGCGAATCGTTGCAGTGTCGGCACCCCTGCTTCCTCTCCCTCCGAATAGTGCCTGAAGAACTCCAACAGCATCCCGGCATACTCCGGCTTGTAATCCGACTTTGCCCTGACCACATTCTTAGACCCCTTCGGTCTACCCATTCTCTCACATCCCTTCACGCGCATAATAATTAAAAAATACTCTGTTTTTATCATTTTACAAGGATATCAGGCAAAAAAAAAGCCCTGATTGGTTCAAAATCAGGGGTTATTGGTTCAACTTTTCATTTTTTTGGAGTATTTCGGGCAAAAAGAAAAAGGGCACCCATAACGGGAGCCCTTAAGCGTATTTCCGGATATTCGATGTCACAAAAAATGTCACGAAACTGGTCAAAATTATGCAAAACAATGCAAAATGCACATGAGAAAACCCCAACATATTGTGTTTGAGCATTGCTTTTACCACAATATGTTGGGGTTTCCAGATGCTGGAGCAGATGACGGGAAACTACGCCATCGTGAAAATATACAATACATAGTGGTTAATTTGTGTTTTACATACTATATATTGTGCCTTTCGGGCTATCTGTTTTGTTACATAACAATTTAGATCTTTGAGATAATATCCAGCTTGTCTTCCTCGTATAGGTGACCGTAAGTTTTCATCACTTGTTCCACCGTGTCACCGATCAAGTCAGCGACAACCATCATGTTTGCACCGAGGTGGATCAGCATAGATACGAAAGAATGCCGCAAATCATGTATCCGAATTGGTTCCAGCCCTGCATCGTTACAATATTTCAAGAACTTATTTCGAACGGCGTTTTCACTGAACGGTCGTGCACCGCCAAAATAGTATGGGGATTCGCCTTTATATTCTTTTAGGATTCTTTTCAGCGGCTCGCAGATCGGGGTTGCCGCTTTTTTCTCGTTTTTTGTGTTTGTTATGGAGAAGGATGACCCGTCATGCGTTTTCCTGGAATAGGTTTTTGTAAAGCTGATTCTGTCCGGCTTGATGTCCTCCGTATGCAATGCCAAGACTTCACCCTTTCGTCTCCCCGTGTAGAACAGGACTGCAAAGTATGTTCGGTATCTCGGATCATCTGCGGCTGATAGGAATTGTTCAAATTGTTCCTTTGTCCAAAACTTCATTTCCGTTTTTTGCACGCGCTTTTTGGGACGCTTGACCTTCCGTAGCTGATTGGGAATGTTGTAGCGCGTTTCCGCATAGGTCAATACCGGCATTAAAGTATTTCTGATTCTCGAAAAGTATGCTTGCGAATACGGTTCTCCGTTCGGCTTTCTCATTGCGAGAATCTGATCTTGCCATTGGAACATTCTTTCCTTTGTCAAATCGCAAAGCCGCTCTTTTCCAAGGGTTGGTTTGATAAACAGGTCGTATATTTGCTTTTTGTCCCAAATGGTGGAAGCTTTATTGTCATTGCTAACTGCCGCAAGATAGATCGGGAACATCTCTTCCACCGTGTAGTCATGAACCGCCGCGGAGGTATCCACGGCTTTCTTTTTGCTCACGACATCCGGGGAAATGAGTTCGCAGTGCTTTGTGATGAAATCGAGATACCCGCGCCCTGCTTCTTTCTTTGTCTTGAATCCGCAGAGCCTTTTCTGCTTTTCTTTCCCGTCAAGCGTAACCACACGGAATACGACATCAAATGAAGATTTCCCATCCTTCATAATCCGCTCCTGGACACTGTATTTATTCGAGGTGATATAAAACTCTGTCATACTGATCCTCCCGTTTCCCGTGTTATTTTGACAATCCGCCGTCAATAAACCGACTATTTCCGAAAATATTTATCTTTTTATCAAAAACAAAAAGTTTTCGACAAAATATATCTTGACTTTTAACTGTTTGTGTATTATAATTTAAGTAATTAAATATTAGAAAGGGGCATGAAATGAACGAACTATCTGCGCTGATCGAATCCTACGCCGACAAACAAGCCGCTATACGGATTGCAACATCCGTTATTTTGGCTTATCTTGGGCAGTTGAGATCCGGTCAAGCAGTTCGTTCAGCCGGGGATCCCGGCAATACATAATATACCGTGGTTGTTTCAGTTTTTGAAACAACCACTTTTTTTCTGCAAGTTATAAACAGGTTTTAAATGGGTTCTTAAGGTTTCTAAGGTTCTTAAGGTTATAAATCAAAATAATTGTGGGTTCTTCGGCTCCTGGTTTCTAAGGTTCTTAAGGTTCTCAAAGTTTTTAAGGTTCTTCAGCTTTTCAAGGTATTTTTTCCTGTCCTCTGCAGGAAGTTCCAAAAGAACCTGGATGACCCCCAGTATATCCCGTTGTACCTCTTTGGGGACAGAGTGAATCAGCCAAAGCATCGCCTTTTCCTCGTCTGCCAGCAGATCGGCGTCCGGTTCGTCATTTCTCTCGGCGGGGACATCGCATCCCATGAGCCAGGACTCGTCCACGCATAATGCGGCGGCAAGCTGGTGGAGGGGCTTCTGTCTCGCTTCATGGTGACCGTTCACATACTGGCTGATCTGCGCTTTCGAAAGCCCGGATATCCTTGCCAGGTCTGCGGCTTTCATACCCCTCATTTCCATTGCTTCCAGCAATCTCTCCCGGAATGTGCTTTTCATGCTGTCACCTCCTATGTATACACGGAACATCCATTTTAAGATTTCTGTGTATACACGGAAATATACTTTTTTGATTTTCTGTGTATACACGGAATTGCGATTTTCATATTTCTGTGTATACACGGAAACGTATTTTATATACCTTGTGTGTATACACGGTGCAATAGTTGCCATGTTTCAATCAAAAATCACAAAAAAGGATTATCGGTTCCGGGTCTGGAACCACTTTGGAACCAAGTTGGAACCACTTTGGTTCCGGAGTTGGAACCGGTTTGGAACCATGTTGGAACCATGTTGGAACCAACTCGGAACCAACCTGGAACCATGATTCTGTATATGATGCACACAGAAGGACAGAAAACATGATATGTATTATACAGAACGCTCAATTTGTGATTGGCTTGGTTGCCACTTGGTATACCATTGGTATCCAGGTTGGTTGTCACTTGGTTGTCAGTTGGTAAACCGTAAGAAAAGAAAGTACCAAAGAAAAGAACACTCTTTTATAAAGGGATATATTATAATATAATTTATTATATTATTACATTATATGCTTCAATTTTGCCTTTATCTTCCAGTTCCTTGCTTTTCGAGCAGTTCTAACGCCTTGGACAGTAAAAACTTTTGGTTACTATAGTTCAGTTTTTTATAGACGGAAAACAATTCTTCTGCGTCATCCGGCTCTTGTTGCTCCAGGAAAACGCACCTTCCATATAGGTATCCATAAAAGTCCTGTTCAATTGTACTCGCTCTTTCATAGTCTTTCTGCAAGTCCGATCTCCACTCATCGACCGGTACAGTCATTGTATAGCTTTGCCCCAGCAAATACCGAACGTCAACATGACAATATTCAGCAAGCCCTTTCATTTTTTCCTCTGTTGGAATTCTGCTCCCCTTCAGCCAATCTGTAAACTCCGAGTCTGTAACCCCGCATAGCCGAGCCGCTTCTGTGATTTGCATATTATTACATTGCAACACAAAATTCATTCTTTCAGTTCTCGATACACCCATTTTATTTCTCCTCTTTCTTTCTTAGCCCTGACATCTTCAGAGCCGTTTCTATTAGTGCCAAAAGTTCTTTTCTGTTTTCTTCCGGAACAGATCGATACAAATCCAGCAAAGCTTTCTCATCCGGATCCTCTGTATCTCCGTTGTTGGAACCTGTGGAATCTTCACCGGAAATATCAACCGGCATATCATCCAAAACATCAAGCAAATATGATAAAGAAACACACATTCCATCTGCCAAAGCCTTCAATTTTTCTATTGTAAGACTTATTTCTTTTCCTGTGCAAGGATTTTTTTCATTTTCAAGCATAGAAATGTATCCATTAGAAACTCCACACTTCTGTGCAAATGCCCGCTGAGACAAATGGTTCGTTTTCCTATATTCTTTAATCAGTTCAGAAATCGTCATACGGTCACCTCTCTTTTTTGTGTAATTCATTATACACCTTTTTGTGTAAAATGTCAAGTATATTGCTCTGAATTTGTTTAATATTTTTTTCACCAAGGTATTGACAAGTACGTGAAAGTGTGGTATAATGTGTTTAGTAAATTAAACAAAGAAAAGGAGGAAGCACATGGGAAGCAAATTGCGGGAAGCAAGAAAGAAAAAGAAAATGTCTCAAAGCGAATTAGCCATTGCAAGCGGTGTGTCTCGCGCTACTATCTGCGCGCTTGAAAGCAACGTAGAACGGTCAACATCCACTAAAACCCTCAAAAAATTAGCAGATGCTCTTGGAACCACCGTGGAATCTATTTTTTTTGCAAGTAGCGAACAGTATACTAAACACGCAAAATAAAGGGAGGAGCACATGGAATTTGAGAAACGTAAAAAGGCGGAAGCCAAAGACCTTCAGTCGATGGTCAAGCTTACATCCGAGCACTTCAAATATGCCGGCAGTTTGAAACCGTTCTGTGGCGATCAAACCGTATGCGTCCCGGTTACAGAAGAACAGCGCGAATATTTATCGTACAAAAACGATTTGCGTTGCTATCTTTCAAGCGGTTCTTTCGATCTTTCATACCTGAAACGGAAGTACGAGCGGTATATAAACGAATGGACCAAGCCGCTCATTGCCGAAGGACAAGCAGCATACTGCCCCGTCCGCATCAGACAGCAAGCCACAAAAGATGTGATTGAGGAAATCGAACGCGAAAAGGAGTGTAACATGGAAGAAATATTTGCAGAGATGGGCAGAATCACAGAAAAGTTTTACAACGAAATCAACCAACTGACGGAGAAGTTACAGCCGAAGCAACGACCGTACATCCGGAAGATTGTGTCGGAGGTTACGAAAGGAGAACAGCAATGACACCGGAAGAAACCAACCAAGAGGTTGTTCCCGTAAAAATGACCCTCGCACAGCGGCGCGAGATGTTTGCAAAGGACTATCTTGATTTGACCGACCTTTCAATGCTGCTTGGGACTTGCTACTCGCGGGCATCGGAGATCGTGAAGGAAATCAAGTTCAACACCCGCGACCGTCTGCACACCCGCGGCAGGGTACACGTGCAGGATTATTTCGACTACTACCATCTTGACCCGAAGAACTACTACAGAGGAAATCCGGAGGACGAAGAAAATGGCAAAGAATCTGAATCTGACTGACGATGAAGTGGAGATCGAGATCGCGCATCTGCTTGCCGATCCGGACGTGAAGCTGGCAAAGGCGGAGGAACGAATCCGGAACCGCCGCAGACAGTACCTCTACCAGTTGAGAAGCCGCCAGCGGCGCGGCATGGCTCTCCGGCTGATGGGAATCGATGAAGATACCCTGCGCCGCCGCGACCCATACGACCCGATGTATGAGGAGGAATGACGATGAAACGGACGCTGAAAGCAATTGCTGAATGGTTCCGGTTCCTTGTAACCGGCAAGTCTGACACGGCAGTTTCGGACAAGCTGTGCGACTTCTCCGGTCAGGGACGCGACCTGTACGGAAGATAAATCAAGAATAATAACAAATTTCATTCTAAAGGAGAACAGGAAAATGGCAACACTTTACGAGATCAACGAGCAGATTGCGGGGCTTGTAGACCCCGAAACCGGCGAAATTGCCGACTTTGAAGCCTTTGAGAAGCTGAACCTCGATCTTGAAACGAAGATTAAGAACATCGCGCTGTGGATCGTCAACCTCCGCTCCGATGCGGAGCAGTTGGAGGAGCAGGAAAAGAAATTCCGTGAGCGTAAGACTTCCGCAAAGAACAAGGCGGAGTCCCTGAAGAATCTGCTTGACGGCTTCCTTTCCGGTGAGAAACGTTCCTATCCGGAGGTGGTCATCTCCTACCGTAAGAGCGAACAGGTGGCGGTTGATGACGATGCGAAACTGGATGACCGGTTCCTGCGGATCAAGACGGAGATTGACAAAACCGCGCTGAAGGATGCGCTGAAACACGGCGAGAGCATTGAAGGCGCCCGGCTGGAAGTCAAGAACAACATTCAGATCAAGTGAGGATGCTATGAAGTACGGTTACGATTTCATGGACGAGCAGGAGGAATACAGATACCTCCCGCCAAGAAGACCGAAAGAAACGGAGAGCGAAAAATGGAATTCAGAGCATTAAATGCGGACGAGATTGATGTTCGCGTGCAGAACATTTCGAAGGACGGTAGCGGGGTGATCCTCCTGCTGTATAAGGACGCCCGTGTGGACATGAACATCCTTGACGAGACTGTCGGCTGTGAGAACTGGCAAAGAGAGCATTACGAGTGCAAGGGCAATCTGTTCTGCAGAGTCGGCATCCGGACGAAAAGCGGAGACTGGGTGTGGAAATCCGACTGCGGCATTGAGAGCAATGCAGAAGCGAAGAAGGGTGAAGCGTCCGACAGCTTCAAACGGGCTTGCTTCAATGTCGGAATCGGTCGGGAACTTTACACTGCCCCGTTCATTTGGGTTCCGGCTTCCAAGTGCAACATAAGAAACGGAAAGTGTAATGACCATTTTTCGGTTGAAAAAATTGTCATCCAAAACAAGGTCATTACTGCCGTTTCAATCATCAACGAAAGCATCAAATCGGACAAGCAGAGCGACCGCCGCTGTTTCGTTTGGATGCAGAAGAAACCGGAGGAGCAGAAATGACCGCACGGTTCAAGGGGCGGCTTGTGAATGCATCCGTAGGGATTCAGAGCGGCAAGCCGCAGATCACGCTGGAGACGGACGAAACGATTACCGGCGATATGCTGGACAGCCTGGCAAAGGGTGAGATCAGCGTTGAGATCAAGCCCTACCGGGCGAAGCGGAGCCTGGACGCCAATGCTTACTGCTGGGTGCTTCTGGACAAGCTGTCCGAAGCACTCCGGATCCCGAAATCCGAGATCTACCGGATGCTGATCCGTGACATCGGCGGGAACTCCGAGGTCATATGCGTCCTGGAATCCGCCGCGGACAAGTTGTGCGAGGGCTGGATGCGCAACGGAATCGGCTGGCAGACAGAACGCTTTCCGAGCAAACTGCCCGGATGCGTGAACGTGATCCTCTATTACGGTTCCTCCACCTACGATTCCACACAGATGTCTGTCCTGATTGACCGTGTTGTGGAGGAATGCAAGATACAGAATATTCAGACGGCAACGCCGGAAGAAATTGCGAATATGAAGTCACTTTGGGAAAGTGCAGAAAGGGCATCAAAATGGGCTTGAATTTGAACAAGGCGATCATCGCCGGAAACATCACACGCGACATTGAGTTGCGTCAAACTCTGTCCGGCATCTCGGTTGCGTCCTTCTCGGTGGCAGTCACCCGTAGCAAGAAGGGCACGGACGGCAACTACGTCCAGGAGACGGATTTCATCGACTGCCAGGCATGGGACAAAAAAGCGGAATTCCTCGGCAGGAACTTTCGAAAGGGCGATCCGGTCTGCGTCCTTGGCTCCATCCGAAAGCGGCAATGGAAAGCCAATGACGGAACCAACCGGTATGCCACAGAGGTGATTGCTGATGACATCCTCTTTGCGGGGTCAAAAACGCCGCAGGAAGGCGCGGGGGCTTACGGTGGAACAAGTTATCAACCGCAGGAACAAACGCCGCAGGGACAGCCTGTAGCGCCGCCGTCATACAGTAACGAAACCGCCCGGTTTGAAGAACTCAAAACTGATGACGATCTCCCTTTCTGAAGGAGTGTTCAATGGCAGAGCGTAGAATGTTTGCAAAGACTGTTGTCCTCTCCGATGCGTTTCTCGATATGCCGCTTTCAACCAGGTGCCTGTATTTCTCTTTCGGCATGGTTGCAGACGATGACGGATTTATCAACAATCCGAAATCGATTCTGCGAATGTGCGGAGCATCCAAAGAGGACATGGACAACCTTATTGCCGAGAAATACATCATCCCGTTCAAAAGCGGCGTAATCGCAATCAGAGCATGGAGAACGAACAACTACCTACAAAAAGACCGCTGTAACCCTACTTCCTGTACCGAGGAAATGAAAATGCTTTCCGTTTCGGATTCCGGCTTCTATGTGGAATTGACCTGTGGGTCGGAATCAGAGGAACAGCCCGATTGCTATGTGGAATCGACCTGTGGATCGGGCGTGTATACACAGAAATCCGAAAAAGAAAATTCCGTGTATACACAGAAAAGCGAAAACGACATTTCCGTGTATACACAGAAATCCGAAAACTGCGATTCCGTGTATACACAGGATAGGTTAGGTAAGGATAGGATAGGTCAGGATAATAAAGAGCAAAACGCGCCCACGGGCGCGGGGGCGCACACACGCGAGGGAAAGAAACCGGCTTTCTTCTCTCCGCCGACCATTGACGAGATTCAGGAGTATTGCCAAAGCCGGAACAACAACGTTGATCCGGAGCAGTTTTATGACTTTTACGAGAGCAAAGGCTGGATGATCGGCAAGAACCGGATGAAAGACTGGAAGGCGGCTGTGCGTACATGGGAACGTGATCGGGATCGCGCTTCACCAGCCGCCCCCAAGAACCAAGGCAGTTTCGACACAGACGATTTCTTTCAGGCGGCTTTGAGCCGAACCTACGGAACGGAGGGAACGTAAATGGACAGCAATCCCTGTTGGAAACGGAACCCATGCCCGGACAGGCACCCCGGATGCCATTGTGAATGCGAGGACTACCGGCAATGGGCAGAAGAACACAACAAAGCCCGGAACGAGCGGAATGAACAGCGGCAGTTGGAAGAATACCCGTCCGTCATACGCAGTTACCGGATCAACCAATTCAGACGCAGAAAGGAGATTCACGCATGAGTGCACCGACAAAATCAGAGGTCACGAGAGTTTATAACTATCTGCTGAACCACCACAGAGGAAAAGCCCACGCCGGAACGCGGGACGAGATCAGAACCGTTCTCGGCATCGATGCACGGAAGTTCCGGTATATCACGCATGAGATCAATACATCGTTCGACTATCCCTACATCGTTGCGACTGCCGGAAAGATGTACCTGGTAGACGATCCGAAAGAGTGCGTAAAGCACATTCTGCAAACAAGCCATGCCGCAACAAGTCTGTCGGTCAAAGCAAGCATGATGGCATGGAAGCTGAACAAGCTGAACCAACTCTCGGTCGAGGATTTGTTCCGGCTGGAATGTGAGGACGAAGATGTCGCAAATCAGCATATTTGACGGAGCAAAGCCGCTCCGGATACGGAAGCCGATCCAGCTGATAGAGCTGTTCGCCGGATACGGTTCACAGGCGCTTGCGCTGAAATATCTCGGCGTCCCGTTTGAACAGACCCTGATATCCGAATGGGCAATCCCATCCATCCTCGCATACAAGGATCTGCATTTCCCGCGGACGGAGCCACTGCTCGCCAAAACGAGATACGATGTTGCAGTCCGGATGCTGACAGATAAAATCTCGCGGGATTATAAAACGCCGCTGACGGAAGAACGGATCCGCAGGATGGCAAAGAAAACGGTGATGGACGTTTGCAATGCCGCTCTTGTGACCGGAAACTCACTTTCCATCTGCAAAACCGAATCCATAGTATCGGCACTTGCCAACAACAGAGACAGCACCTCCGTTATGACCTACTCGTTCCCTTGCCAAAGCCTTTCACTGGCAGGGAAGATGGACGGGATGGAGGAAGGATCCGGAACGCAGAGCAGCTTGCTGTGGGAGGTCGGACGGCTTCTACGGGACGCGCACGAGAACGGTGTTCTGCCGGACATCCTGCTGATGGAAAACGTTCCGGAGGTGGTCGGCGAGCGGAATATCGGCGTATTCCGTAAATGGCTTGAACTGCTCCACAGTCTCGGCTACCGGAGCAAATGGCAGATTCTGAATGCCAAGGACTACAAAGTCCCGCAAAACCGCCGCAGATGCTTCATGGTTTCCTGGCGGTCGGACGATTATTACGATTTCCCCGATCCGATGCCGCTTGAACTCCGGTTGAAGGATCTCCTGGAGAAGGACGTTCCGGAGAGCTATTATCTCACGGACAAGCAGATCCGATATGTGAAATCCCCCAAGCGTTTCGGGAAGCACACAAGAATCACGGACGGCGATTGCATTGCGATGACAAGGACGGCAACGGCAAATAAAAACTGGGTCGGTGATTTTATTTCTTGCCAGCAAGCCGGAACCATACACGGCGGGATGTACGAAAAGACCATTGAGCAGTCAAAGCGTGTTTGGGATGCAGACGGACTTTCCCCAACGGTTCATACGCAAAGCAGTGGAGGATCAGGAATCAAGATTGAGTGCCAAGAACGCATCCGCTGTCTGACGGAGTTGGAATGCTTCCGGCTGCAAGGCGTCAAACGGGAAGATTTTGAGCGTCTGAAAGCCCGGCAATCATCGTCCTCCCTTTACCACATGGCGGGAGACAGCATCGAGACAACCTGTCTGATGGCGATTTTCGGAAAGATGTTTGGTGGGCTGAATTACAAAAACAAAATCAACAGAGTGGTGGAGGATATCACACATGACTGACCGGTGTATCGTATGCGGGGCGGAGATACCGGAGGGGCGGCAAATTTGCCTGATTTGCGAAATCGAAGGCGTGAAACTCGGGCAAGCTATGAAGAGCGCCGCAGGAGCGTGGCAGGAAGGCAATTTTACAGGTAAAGACATCCAAGTGCACCCCGAAGATGGAAAACGCAATACAGAGCGTTCTCGCGGTATCTGCGATGACGGCGCAAAAACAGGAATTTGTTGCATCTCCCCGAACGGAGCCTTATGCCCGCACTGGGGAAGAATGCTCTGCACCCACCCGAACGCGGAGGGATGGGTACGAACAGCAAGAAACCGCGGAGAAGCACCGGACAACTGCCCGGAAATGAGAAAAGGAGAAACGAGGGTATGAAAGTATATCTCAACTACAAGGACATCCCGAAAGCCTGTCTCGACTGTCCGTTCGTGGACAGCGATGATTATTGCCGGCTACTTCCGAAGGAGGTGAACGAGCGGATCGAGACATGGGCAGAGCAAAGAGCCCTTTGCCCGATCAGCCCGATGGAAAACGAGGTTTTGAGACGGAGAAAGCTTCCGCCGAAGATGAGGGTTGTGATGGATCCCGGTGCGATCAAGCCGACCCGCGCACACGATGTCGATGCCGGACTCGACCTTTACGCTCCGAAGGACGGATACATTCACGGCGGCGGAAGCTGCACCTTTGACACCGGCGTTCACGTGGAGATTCCGAAAGGCTATGCCGGATTCCTGAAAAGCAAAAGCGGTCTGAACTGCAAGCACGGTTTGACCTCCGAAGGTGTCATTGACGCTGGGTACACGGGGAGCATCGTTGTGAAGCTGTACAACCACAGCGGAACGGACTATTCGGTCAAAGCCGGTGACAAAATCAGCCAGCTTGTGATCCTTCCGATACTGACGCCGGAGCTTGAACTGGTGGACAGCCTGGAGGATACCGAGCGCGGAACCGGTGGGTTCGGGAGTACGGGAAAATGAACGTAAAAATTGATCAGATCGTCATATGGGACGGCATGGAAATCATCGGATTCATCGTTGGAATGGCGGTGCTCGCGGTCGGATTCGTTTCAATCTGCCTGTGGGCACTCGCTCGGAGCATCAAGCGGAAAATACATCTGAAAAAGCGCAGGAGGGGTGAGAAAAATGACGTGTGATAGCTGTCTGAACAAATACGGTTGCAGGGAAGCAAAATTTGGTGAATCCGTTCGTTGCATGAGGTTCAAAGACGAAACCGAATGGTTTCATCTGCCCTGCAAAGTCGGCACACCCGTGTTCTTCTTGCGGAATCAGAACATCATCGAGACAAGTGTCGAAAAGATCATCTTTAAGGGCAAGGGGTGTTACATCAAACTGAAATGCAACGCGATGTATGAAACATCCTGCCAAAGCATCGGAAAGACTGTGTTTTTTACGAGAGAATCCGCCGAAAAGGCGCTTGCAGAAAGGAGCAAAAAATGAAAAAGGTTATCAGTATCGCAGTATCGTTGGTTGTGCTCATCGGAGGTCTGCTTTGTCTCGCGGGGTGCTCCGAAGCCGACCGCGTGAACAGCAACATCTCAAAGCAGGCGAACTACTTTGAATCCGAACGCCGTGTAACGGTGTACAACGCGCGAACGGATAAAATCATCATGTACATCGAGGGATATATCAGCATAAGCAACAACAGCACTAACGAACTGGTTGTGACCGCAAAGGTCGGCGGGAGTACCTACAAAAAGAATTATGTATATCTCAATGACTACACCCTCTATGTTGTTGAGGACATCAGCGGGACGCACACAGACCCGTATCACTACAAGGTGTATTTCGATGTAAAATTGCCGGACGTGGAAGTAAAATGAGAGCCAACTATCCACGGAGCAATACGGGCAAGAAAAAAGACAAGATTCTTGCCCGTTACATCAACGATTATATTTACCTGTGCATGGTATACGGCGTAGATCGGGCAAACGAGATATTACAAGAAAGGCATGAAGGGAGTAAAAACAATGCTGACAGAGATTGATGCTACACTGCAAAATGACCTGATCGATTTTATCGAGAAACGGGAATCCGAAAAGAATCAGCCGTTCGGAAAGGTGCTTGTTGCCACTATTTTGAGAAAACTGATTGACGGCGATTGCAGGATCACCGGCTGTGCGAAGAACGACAAAACCGGGAAACTGTGGGTTGAGTACAGCTTTTATGGGGAGGGGCAGGGGCAATGAATGACAGCTATATTGTAATCAATGGCAAGAGAGCCGAGCTGACAAAAGAACAGTTGAAGACTTTAGGTGTTGAAGTAAGAAAGAATCCGTTTGAGCGTGTTGACAAAAACGACTATTACTACTATGTAAGAGCTGACGGGCACGTTGACGTGTATACCAACACAAATGATTCGGTGGATAAAGAAATATACGCTGCGTGTAACCACTTCAATGACAAGAAGTTCGCCGAACAGGTAGCCCTCCACCAACTGCTCTACCGCAAGTTGTTGAAGTTTGCGTATGACAATGAGTGTGAAGACAATCAAGAATGGAATAAAACCAATTGTCATTACTATATTAGTTATAGCATAGACGAAGGTCGATTCTACGTTGATGTTACGGGGAGTTTTAAGCACAATGATGTATGGTTTTGCTCCAGGAAATCAGCAGAGTGCGCCATCAAAGAAATAGTAGAACCGTTCATGAAAGAGCATCCCGACTTTGTGTGGTGAAAGGAGTAATGGAATGTATCGGTGGCTATTATGTATCTCACTGATTGCGTTAATTGTGGCAACATTTACATCAGGTACAGTTTCCGAAATTTTGATGGCGGTCGGAGTAATTGTCGGAGAAATATTTATATGGATTAACGATGATTACATTGACGATCTGAATCATAAAATCGAGACATTGGAAGAACAGATAAAGGGAGAGGATGACAAATGAAGCCATATTGCTGTTACGCCAAAGGCATTCTCTGCGTATACGCCAGTAGCTATGGCTGGTGCTTGTGTAGCGCTTGTATCAATCGGGAGGTGAAGCAAAATGAAAAGCGAAAGGGGATTTGAAATGCAACATTTTAGCGATGACAACGGAATCGATTGTAGTATTCAGGAAAGCAGTGCCGTAGAAGCGCATATTTGGCTTGGAGTACATCGACCGCGAGTTTATATCGCATACAAGGACGCCAAAGCGGCGGGGCTTGACCTGAAAAAGGACTGTCCTGAAACGAATGATTATGGTGTGTGTACCATTCCCATTCCGGAAAAAGCTTTTATTGAAAGCCGGATGCACCTGAACCGGAAGCAGGCGCGGGAACTCGCCAAAAAGCTGAATTATTTTGCAAGAACGGGAATGTTGAAGGAGTATGACGATGAATGATGCACTCTTAAGCAGTAAAAACATGAACTGGTGTACGCCGCAGGACTTTTTTGACAAGCTGAATGCAGAATTCCATTTTGTTCTCGATGCGGCGGCAACGGAGAATTCCGCAAAGTGCGTAAAATTTTTCACTCCTGAAACAGACGGGCTGAATCAATCCTGGAATTGCGGTGGGGCGGTATTCTGTAATCCTCCGTATGGACGTCAATTGAAGAAATGGATTCGGAAGGCTTACCACGAATCGCAGAGCGGTCAGACGATCGTTTTACTGATTCCGGCAAGAACTGATACCGCCGCTTTCCACGACTACATATATGGCAAAGCGGAAATTCGCTTTGTGCGTGGACGGCTGACTTTTACGGACGAGGATGGAAATCCGAAAAAGGATAACTGCGGCAGGGCGCAACCGGCACCGTTCCCGTCCATGATTGTTGTTTACAATCCAAAGAGGTGGTGGGGATCATGAACAGATGCGCTGATGATGACAAGTGGCTACAAAAGCAGATTCCAATGAAGTGCAAAAAGCGGCACCATGATGACGAGGACGAAGAAACGGGGAAGAAATTCAAATGGGAATTTGACATATGCCCTGTTTGCGACAACCATATCGCGTTGAGAGAATACCTCTTTTGCCCGTACTGCGGACAAGCACTGGATCGGAGTGAAACATGATGGCATACGATTTGCAATACCTTATCGGCGGGTTCATCGCATTCATGACCGCGGCTGCGGTTGGATGCCTTGTCCTGTTCGTAATAAACGAAATTCATTGGTTGTTACACTGGAGGAAAAAATGAAAATTGAACTTGAAATTCCGAATTCTACCGCGGCAATGACCGTGGTGACAGTTTCAGAGAACGCGCCGGGCAATCCGGTTACCATGCGGCTGCACACAAAATCCTACAACACCGCTGACGTCCAGTCACTGCGGGCGGATCCGGTTCAGACCGGCGTATGGCTTCCCGAAAACGACAGACCGTCATCTTTTATGTGGGTATGCTCCATCTGCAAAAGGATCGCCTACGATATGCCGGCATCCCGCTTGGGGAAGCACTCGCGCGGTTCCTGCGGACTGGAATTCTGTCCGCACTGCGGGAAGCCCATGCGGAACAGGGAGATTGAATCATGAAATACCGCTCTGCGAACCTATCAGAATTCGCTCTCCACTGCGAAGGGCTGATAGGCAAAGGATATGTGTTCCGCGACTTATACATCGCTACACGGCGCGGCAGACGGGTCTATGAGGGGGTGTTTACACGTGCCAACAAAAGATGATCTCCGTTTGCTCCAGTCTTTGCCGCTGGAAGTCAAGGTTGCAAAGACCAAACAGCGCATTCGGGAGTGGGTTACGCACTTCGGGAAGGATGGTGTTTACGTTTCCTTTTCGGGCGGAAAGGACAGCACAGTTTTGTTACACCTTGTCCGTGAGTTATATCCGGATATTGAAGCGGTGTTTGTCAACACTGGTCTCGAATATCCGGAAATACAAAAATTTGTCAAAACATTTGACAATGTGACAATCCTGCGACCCAAAATGCGTTTTGACGAGGTAATCAAGAAATACGGCTACCCCGTTATCAGCAAAGAAGTAAGCGATTGTGTTTATCAAGGTCGGATGACGCTAAAACGCAACGATGGCAAATATACTCTTAGACTGCAAAGACTTATGGGGACAAAAAAAGATAAAAACGGCAATAAAAGTATATTCAATCAAGAAAAATATAAGCCGCTGTTATATACAGATTTTGTCTGCAGTCATTATTGTTGTAACGTTATGAAGAAAAAGCCGGCGAAAATATATGCTCAAGAAACAGGCAAAAAGATGATAACCGCACAGATGGCAAGTGAGAGCAAATTGCGAGCGCAACAATGGATGAAAAACGGCTGCAATGGATTCAACATGAAATCTCCCATAAGCAACCCAATGAGCTTTTGGACGGAGCAAGATGTTTTGCAATACATCAAAGAGAATAATATTCCGATTGCTTCCGTATACGGTGACATTGTGTATGCAGAAGACCCCGAACAAATGAGCCTTGACGATTTCGGATATGACTGCGGTCGCAAGCTATGTACGACCGGATGTAACCGGACGGGTTGTATCTTCTGCGCTTTCGGCGCACACCTTGACAAGGAAAGCCGGTTTGAACGGTTGAAAAAAACACATCCGCGACAGTATGAATATTGCATCGGCGGTGGTGAGTATGTGGACGGCGTATGGAAACCAAACAAGAACGGTTTGGGTATGGGTCATGTGTTTGATGAACTCAACCGAATTTATGGCGATGGGTTCATACGATACTGACAGGGAGGAATCATGTACAAAGCATACCGGAAATACGGCAACCAGCCGGTGACCGTTGACGGCATCCGTTTTGACTCCATCCGTGAAGCAACCCGGTGGCAGGAGCTGAAACTGCTCCTGCGTGCCGGGAAGATCAGCGACCTGAAACGCCAGGTGCCGTTTGAGTTGATACCAAATCACACGGAGGGCGGAAAGGTCACCGAGCGGAAGGTTGTATACAAGGCGGATTTCGTCTACAACGAAAACGGCAATGTGGTTGTAGAGGATGCAAAAGGGAAGCGTACCAAGGAATACATCATCAAGCGGAAAATCATGCTGTGGCGGTACGGAATCAAAATTCGGGAGGTGTGAGATGTTCAAAATACCGGAAAGCGTTTACCGGTTGGTTTCGGCGATCTGCGCGGACTATGAGCGGCGGGAAACAGAAATGCGCTCCGGAAACCTGACTCCGTTTGTGCGGGATACCTACCGCAACACGAACAGAGTCATTGACGATGCGGTGACAAGTGTTGTAACGGAAAGATGGTCAGACCGGATGCTGTCCGATCTGATCAACGAAAGAAGCTATCCGGACGCCAAGTGCAAGACCCTGACCTCCCGCTCCGGATACCGGCGATGGAAGCTGGAAATCTTCCTGCGGATTGCGGAAGCCTTTGGATACATCGACCCGTCCGCGGCAGTCGGAGAGCGGCACTGCGCCATCTGCGGGACGCTGATTCGGGAAGCGGAATTCGGCTCCATTACAGTGTGCCGCGGCGGACGGCGGGCGGTCACGCTTGACCTCTGCCCGGAATGCTCCGCACACGTTGACGGAATCGAGATTGACGGCACGATCGGAATCGTCAAGCAAAGCGTAAAATGAAATCAGCTGGTTGCTCCGCTTGGAACAACCAGCCTTTTTCTGTTACCGGACTACAAAGTAGTAGTACCGGACGGTCTTACAGCTTCCCACATCCTCGTCACACAGCCAGTCCTTTGCCATTGTAGCATAGTCGCTGGAACTGAATTCCGGTCTGCAATAGTCGCTGTACATCATGTTCATTGCCGCGTAAAAGTCCCACGCATCTGTCGAGGGCGCGACCTGACGGTGCAGACCGTCCGTCTGCTCTTTCGTCCAATGTGCTCCGGACGTGCCGTCCTTGTTCTTCATTTCGGACACCCAGTGTCGGGCAACAGCTTCTCCCAGCTTTCCGCCGTTTGCGATCTTGTGGATGCAATACTCCAGCTCCGCCTTCTTTTCCTCGTCCATCTCATCGACAGTCCGGATGAAAAGATCCCGCAGGGCTTCCATCTGCTCCCCGCTTCCGGAACGGATGATGCTTTCGATGTTCTTCTTATGCATTCAGAACACCTCCTCAAATCCGCTCAACGTCCAGTTCCACGTTCGTGAAGTCAGCGGCAACGCCGGTGTTCACAAGGGAGATCAGATCGGACGCGTTTCCGCAGACCGACTTGACGATGGTCGAGAACGAGATTGTCCGCGTCTCCGTTGCGGCAGTGGTGACCGTCTCCGATGCGGTTGCTCCGGGGATGGTCGTGCCGTTCTGCTGTACCGCAAGCGTGACCACGCCGGCGGCAGGAGCCGTAAACGTTGCATGAACGCTGACCTTGTATCCGTTGATACAGCGGTCGGAAATGTTGACGCCGTTTCCGAGCATATACAGGCTTTGTCTGCAATACCCGGTTACGAGGGTCTGACCGAGCGGCACCGCTCCGTCCGCGAGTACGGAAACGGTTCCGGTCACGGTTTTAATATACGGTCTTGCCATCTCTGCTTCCTCCTTTCAGCGTCAGTAGTTCGCATTCCCTCCGCAGGGCGTATAGCCGCCGCAGAACGGGGATGCACCGGCATTGTACGTCATCATGTTGGGATAGCGGACAACGTTGCCGAGCGCGCTCTGCATTTCAAGCTGATTGATTCTGCCCTGAAGCGTCTCGATCTTGTTCTGTGCAAGCGCATCGAGGATCTTCTGCGTCTGCGCGGTGGTGTTCGCGTTGATCGATGCGGTGTTGATTGCACCGTTGTAGTTCACGCCGTCAATGGCTCGCAGAGTCTCACAGCAACACTTCTGCTGTGCGGCAAAGCCCGCATTCACGGTTGCGCCGATGTCACGAATCTCCGAGAGGTTGTTGTATGCCGCATCCTTGATTGCGGAAATGTTCTCCGATCCGACCTCCTGCACGCGGGCTTCAATATCCCGCTGTCCTTCCTGGACGCTGTTCAGGTCGATTGCACGCTGGAGGTCTCCCTGCGTCAGAGCCGCGGCACCGTTGCCCCAGCCCCCAAAGCCGCCGTTGCCGAAGATCATAGCGAACAGGATGATCAGCACCCATGCTCCGCCGCCACCGGCTCCAAGACCGCCCATGCCACCCGATACAGCGGCAATGTCCGAAAGGTTGTACCCGTTTTCCATTGTTTCTTCCTCCTGTTTTATTTTTATATAAATCATGGTGCGCACCATTGATTTTCAAAGCATCGCCGCAGATGGCTCAAAAACGCTCTCTGCGGCGTTTTGTTGTTCGGGGGTTACTTGCCCGTCCGAAGTCATTTCAGCGCGTCCCGCAGGACAGACCTATCGATTCCGTAGGCGTCCGCAATCTGCTCCGGGGTTTTCCCCTGATTTTCCCGTATGAACTGTGCGAACTGCGGATTCCTCTGCGCCAGCATCCGGGCGAAGGCTTCCGGATTTCCGCGCGCCATGCTTTTCAGCTGCGCCAGACCGGACAGGATCGGATTGACCGTCCGTGCCCCCATTCCGTGGTTCATCTGTTTAAGAATCGGATTCTGCATGGCTTCCTCCTTCCAGCTTCTGCAAGCGCTCGTTGATGTCTCCGAGCACCTTTGTGATGTAGTTCATATCCACAGGCGGCTCTTTGACATATTCCGTGATGGTATAGGGCGTTGCGGTTCTGTAGCCGTTTCCGTCCGTCTGCACATACCAAACCAGCGGCGCGGTTGTATCCAGGAGAAGCACCTCACTGTTCGGTAACATCTGAAAGGCGTTCACCCCGCTCTCCCCGTTGACCTTGATAATCTCGTGCCTTTGCGGCATCTGCGGCATCTGATAGCCAGGATAGGCTCCGTACATTTTCCATCACTCCTTTCTGCTACCATGATAACAGAAAAGAGAGTGAAAAACTCACTCTCTTTATGCTTGGAAAATATTGTATTTTTACCCGTTATTTGCTTCTTTTTGTGCAAGATACCGGTCTATGGAGTCCCACAGGCTCCGGTTCTCCTTGCTGTACTTCGTGACACTGATATTCAGGCTCATACAAATGGATACAACCGACCGCTCCTCACTGTCAAAATACTTCATCCGCAGGATCCGGATTTGCGTCTCCGTAAGCCCCGCGTTCTCCGTGTAGTCCTCCAACTCGATCCGGTTGACCCTGTGTCCGATCATGATGCTCCTCCTTTTTTCTCCGGATGAACATCCGCAGAATCTCTGTCTGATTCTGTTTGTAGCAAGTCTCCGTCACGGTGATATTATCATATCCGTTGCGCTCGCCGTTGATATACGCGTTCACAACGGGGATCATCTGAAACAGCCATTCAAGCAGGAGCAGGACGGTGAAGCCCTCCACCAGCTGGAATCCGAAATATCCGGTAAACAGCGTCAGGAGCAGGGCTTTCGCGGAGCGCAGCGTCATGTCCCGTTTCTGACGCTTTGCCCCGCTCATTCCCAGCAGACGCATATGCGAGGACTGCATGACCCCGCGGCTTGACAGCAGATCAATCGCGCTGACCTGTTCCACCTTTACGTGACAGCACCGGATCAGCATGATCCGCGTCCGCAGGGATATTTTCAGCTTCATGATATCCCGCGCCTTCATGTTCAGGTATTTCTCCATGAACACCGGCAGGGGAATATTGGACGGCAGAAGCATTTCCTTCCGGCAAGTGTCAATGGATTCCCTCTGCAACCGGATGCAAAACTCCTGCAATTCGTCCATGTTGCTGTTCTCCTGCACCGTCTCCCGGATTTGCTCGAACGCCGCAATTGCCTTGGCGTATTCTTCGTCACGCTTCCCGCGGTCGATACCGACCTGATACCGGATGGAATAGGTCAGACTGCTGATGATGTACAAAAGAACCGTGTCAAAGACGATGTCCTTCAGGTGGGGCACCTCGTCCGTATGAACGAGGAACCGCACTGCGGCGGAGATCAGAACCAAGGTCAGGATTCCGATGTTTGCCGTCAGATTCCGGTTGCTTTTGACTTGTAACAGCCTGGCGTTTACTTTCTTGCGGTTTTCCTCTACCGCGTCCGGGAATTTCATCTCCATTACTTCTGCTCCTTCTGCTCCTTCTGCTCCGCGTCTCCGCGCTTCCTGCATACGAATGATGCAACATCAAACACAACCGCAACCGCCGAACTGATACACCCAATCTTCATTGCCTGCGCGAACTGTGCGATCACGCCGGACAGCGCACCGCACAGAACCCACAGAACCAGGAATACCACCACGGGGGAGGTAACCACGGGCTTCAGGAATTCCCGCAGATACCGGCTCCCGCTGATGGCGATGACGATTGCCAGCGCAACGCCGACAATGCCAAGCCGTTGGAATGCGTTTGCGTTTTTCGGTGCAAAGCATCCGTTCTGAATCATTACGACCACCGGAGGGACAACGCAACAGGCAAAGGAAAGCAGTTTGAAGATCACCGACTTTGCCTTGTTACTCATCCCCGGCATCCTCGCTTTCGTTGTCCAGCGTTGCCAAAAGCGCATCGTACTTTGCGCGGATCTGCTCCGCCGTTTCATTGTTCAGCCCCGTGGACTGGGAGATATATGCCATTTGACTTGCTTCAACCGACAGAATCCTCCGGAGTGCCCGCATCTGTTTTAGCATCCGGTTCCTATCTTGTTTTTGCGCCTCGTCCATCTCGGCAATCGCAAGCTGGGTTTCTGCCTTTAACTGATCCTGTCCCTCCACCATGGCTTCCAGCTGTTTATATTTATCCAGCATCTCGGTGTACCGTTTGTCCGCGGTTTCGGCGTACTGCTTGAATTGCTCCAGCGTATCCGACATCCACGGGAGGAAAGAATCTTTGCACCATGCGTAATACTTATAAATATTCTTCTTTCCGTACTTCATACCGAACAGAACAGCACCAATATTGACCAGCAGGACGATTCCGGAAACGAGGTATCCGATGTATTGATCCCAAAAGCTGCTTGCCCGCTCATACCAAGGCTTATCGGCGTATTTTTCGTCCATTTCAGCCTTGAACTGATCGAGCATTCCCTGAATCTCGTTCTTCAAATCTCCCTGCATACCATCCGTATCGGACGGGATACCCGGCTCTGTGGCATCCGGTTCACCGGAATCCGGAGGATCTTCCTCCGTTGCTCCGCCGCCGTCCGTGTCGGTTGTATCCTCTACATTGGCGGCATCGGTTCCGGTGTCGGGAGCCGGTTCTTCGGCATATGCGGGAGCATAACTGCCAAAGGCGAGTACCATGAACATGATAAATAAGACGATTGCTCTTTTCATTGTTTTTTCTCCTTCTTCTTTTTGAAAATGATTGACCGCGAGAATTTTTGAAGCGTAAAGGTCAAGCCCCTCCTTTCTTTTCGGCGCGAATTTCAAAGGAATAGTTTCTGCGAAAAAGTCCTTTCATTTGTTGCACCTCCTTATTTGAATTCCGGTTGATCTGTACACCGGAAGGTGTGGAAATTATCCAATGTCTGTCCCGTATGCTCGATTGCTGATAATTGTGTCGGTAGTGGAAACGGGTGTTAATTCATACGACACGTGGTCACCGCTCGTAAATGCCACCATGTTGCCCGAAACTGTAAATCCGCCCGTATTATAACTTGACGCCACCCACTGCGCCCACGTCATTCCGCTTTCAGCTTGGTACGATGTTCCGGAAATCGTAAAGGAGATGAGCGTAACGTTGGAATAAGTCTCGCCCGTGTTCACGTTCACCCAGTTCGTTCCGTTGTGCAAATAAGCGTCCACAAGGTCTGCAACATTGTTTGCGTTGCCCTTGTAAACATTCAGAACACCGCTTTCGATCTGTACAGAATCGGAAGAAATGAGGTTAAAAGTGCTGTTCTGTTTTGAAACAATTAAAATGTTCCCGGACACTAATGGCGTGGAAATTATAAATTCATTGATCGTGTTAAAACGGCTACTATCGGACTCGGCACCACCGAACAAATAAATCTTTGTCCCAACTGCAGCACAAGCAATGTTTCTTGCGGCTGTTGGCAACGTTGCAGGCAACGTACTTATCGTGTTTGATGCTGTATCAAATACGTTGATTGTGTTTAA
>ERZ808275.167-NODE-167-length-38007-cov-6.457025_pt1 | contig 38007 bp, 32 predicted proteins | sample MGYA00520894_ERZ808275 | MGnify/ENA primary metagenome ERZ808275 (study PRJEB31516, sample SAMN03275598) | gut metagenome | biome: mammalia-associated habitat; material: feces | host: Papio cynocephalus | place: Kenya | collected 2012-08-03 ... | reverse complement strand
AGATACTGGTGAAGTGAGATGTGCAAAATGTCTCACATCATTTGAAAGCTAACAAAAGCTAACACAAATAAAATTATTTACTATTGACAAATAGAAAAAAATTTATATAAAATAAAAAAAACATTTTAAATAAATTTATGAAAAATGTTTGATTTAATTTTGGGGGATTTATAATGAAAAAAATTAAATTAGCTGTTTTAAGCCTATTAGCTGTTAGTGCAATAGGTTTAGCAAGTTGTAGTGGCGAACAAGGTCCAAGAGGTGTTGAAGGGCCAAAAGGCGACAAAGGCGAAAAAGGTGATCAAGGTCCAAAAGGCGAAACTGGTAATGAAGGTCCAGCAGGTCCAGTCGGTCCAAAGGGTGATCAAGGTCCAAAAGGTGAAAAAGGCGATAAAGGTGACAGAGGCGAAACCGGTGCTACTGGTGAAAGAGGTGAAAAAGGTGATACTGGCGCTACTGGCGAAAAAGGTGACAAAGGCGAAAAAGGTGACAAAGGTGATACTGGTGCAAGTGGCAAAACTGCTTGGAGCAATACAATTCTTCCTTCTCAAAATGGATATGTCACTGTAAATAAAGGATCTGCATTAGTTGGCGAGGAGTTAGTATTTAAATTTGTGCCAGATGAAGGTTATAAATTAACAGCTGTATATATTGATAGCGAATATAATGGTTATGAATATGTATTGGAAAATGTTAAAGATAATAAATTAACATTAACAGCAAAAGAAAATGGCTATGTAATTCAAGCAAAATTTGAAACGAATGATACTATAACATTCTCTGGTGGAGAAGGAACTGAAGAATCTCCATATATTATTAGTTCTTTAGATGATTTAAATAATATTAATAATAAAGTAAGTAAGGATAGTTCTACTTATTTTAAACAAGATGCTGACTTAGTTGTTTCAAACACTTTAGATCCTGTTGAATTTAAAGGCGTTTATGATGGAAATGGTAAGACAATAAGTTTATCAAAAACCGAAGGTGATAAAGATAAATCTTCTACAAATATCTTTAATTTGGTTGGTGATTTAACTGTCGAAAATTTAAATGTTGTTTCAACTGCTGATTGTGTTTTATCTGTAGTTATTGATTCTTGGTGTAATGATTTAAATGTTGATAGAAATGTTGTTTTAAAAAATATTAATTGTACAGTTGATGGAGGTCTTGTTAAAGTTTCTGAATCTAATATTGGTTTCTTAATGCTTGGTCAAGCTGCATACGACACATTAAATCTTACAATCGATGATTGTCATGTAGTCGCTAATATCTCCAATAGCGGAACATGTACTGGAATATTTATGGGTGGTTTTTATCCAACATTATTTACAAATTATGATGTAAACATTACTAATTCTTCTTATAAAGGAACTTTAAGAGGCCATGATCAAGCTGGGTTAATTACTGGAAATTACGCAGGTATTAATTCCTTAAAAAACGATGAAGAAAAAACAAACTATTTTAAAGAACATTTTAAGATTAGCAATGTTACATTTGAAGGTGAAATTGGCGCTTTTAGATATAACACTGGTGTATTTGGTAATGCTAACCAAGCACATATTGATGAATTAAATAAATATTATGAAAGCAGTGTTAGCCATTCCAATGGAACATTTAAGAAAGTTGATAACGTATTAGATAATCAAAAATTAGATGTATATGTTAATAACAATGCATTTACTCTTGATGGCGAAGGATATAATTCCGAGTATAGTTATACTTTGAACTTCAATATCAAAACTTTATGTGAAGGCGCTAAAAAAGATAGAGCATTTAATGGTAGAGATTTAACCTTTGATTTAACTCAAAAATCAGAAGGCGAGAATATTAAAGATGCTTTAAAGAATGTTAAAGAGAATAAGTATGGCATGTACACTTTATCTGAAGTTAAAGAAAAGAAAATTTTAACTGATGAAGAAATCAATAATTTAAAGTTTGATATGTTATTTGTTGAACAATATAAAACTGCTTTCTTAATTAAAGATAATGCTGTATATTTTGTTGTCAATGATGAAAATTCAGTGTTATCTACTTTTAACGATAAAGGCGAACACATTGGAAATGTTTCTTCAGTTAGAATAGATGCATTCGATAGTAAAGGATATCTTGCTGGTTATTCATCAAAAAGTATTCTCTAAGAACTAGAATAAAATCGACTCTGTGAAATAAAGTTTGCTTAATTGTGCTCAATAGGAGTAAATAGCGCAAAATTGTGAATAAAGTGTCATTAAAGGAAGCAATAACATTTGCTTCCTTTTTATGTGCTTTTTTATTATAAGTTATTATGAATAAAGCGCGTTTCAAATTATGCCAATTTTGTGAGACCTTTTTTGGTTTGGAAATATTCTAAAGTTGTCTCAATTACAATTTTTAAATGAGAAATAGTTATATTTTATCCGCGTGATTAACAAATTTGGTTTTTAGCAAAACATTAAGGCATAACGGGCATCAAATGTTTAGGTGAATGATGGACAATGTGTGTGTTCGAACAGATCCTGCTGGAAATATAAAATGGACAAATCAAAATCCACTGAAAAGATTAATGGCATCGTGGCGACACTGTTATGGTGTTTGATAGAGCAATAAGAAATAAATGGGAGACTTCTGATTCGGTTTACAATTCAAAAGAACTTTTATTTATATAAGATTTTTTGTAATATTTACCACTTTTATCCTCGTAACATATTGAAAATTCTCGTAAAAAGTACTATTATTTACGAGAAATGAGTTAAAAATGAGAGAATTCGATTATAAAAAACTTGCAAACTATAAATGGGATAGCACAATCATCGAGTACCTTGTCAAAATTCACGAGATGAAAGGCAGACAAGAGTTATACCTTTCTCAAAACCAATTGGAACTTGGCAGACTTGTTGAAATTGCAAAAATTCAAAGCACGGAAGCCAGCAATGCGATTGAGGGTATTGGAACAACGGAAACAAGGTTAAAGAAACTGATTTTGCAAAAAACGACGCCTAGAAATCGAAACGAAAAAGAGATTGCAGGATATCGTGACGCACTTGCCACAATTCATGAGAGTTTTGAGTATATACCAATAACTCAAAAATATATTTTGCAACTTCACAAGATATTGTATGGCCACAATACTGAGGTGAATTTCGGAGGATGTTTTAAGAACTCGCAGAATGAGATTTCCGCTATAGATGAAAACGGAAGTAAGACCGTTTTGTTTATGCCGCTAGACCCATTTGAAACACCGATGGCGATTGAAAATCTTTGCAAGACATTCAACGAAGCAATTGAAGATGGAAGTGTGGACGCACTCTTGTTGATACCTATCTTCATACACGATTTTCTTTGCATTCATCCTTTCCGCGACGGCAACGGTAGAATGAGTAGGCTTCTAACAACATTACTTTTATATCGCTCGGGATACTTTGTCGGGAGGTATATATCGCTTGAAAGCAAAATTGCTAAATATAAGGATTTGTATTACGAAGCATTATATGATAGTCAAATTGGTTGGCATGAGGGAAAAGATAATCCGACTCCATTCATAAAATATATGCTTATGACGATTCTTTCTGCATACAACGATTTTGAAGAAAGACTGAGATTTGTAAGCAAGAAAAAAACAGCGACAGAACTTGTCGAAAGTGCATTTAAAACCAAAATCGGAAAGCTTACTAAATCTGATATTGCCGAACTTTGCCCAACGATTTCTGTTAGTGCAGTTGAAAAAGCAATAGCCGCCTTGATAAAGAATGGAAAAGTCAAAAAATACGGTCAAGGCAAAAACACATATTATGTGCTACTAAAATAATTATCCTCTTAAACACATAATTAAATTATGAGAAAAAAATAAAATAGTGAGAGAAGGCATTTACCAATTGGTGAGTGCTTTTTTATGCAAAATAGGAGGATTTATGGGTTTATTCAAGATAAAAGCTAGAGACAAACCGAATGTTGAGGATAGAACAATGGGAAGTGACTACACTTTCTATATGTGTGAAACTTCGGCTGGCAAAAATGTCAACGAAAGAAGCACAATGCAAGTGTTACTCACGTGGATAAATTTAAATAATTTCATATTTAAAAATTATAGTTGAGGCAACTTTGCAATATCCTTAAATAAATAATTAAAAAGTTGCCTTTTTATTTTATAATCAATATAAATATAAAAATATCGATTGAATCCGATATCCTATTGGTATCATATCATTAGTAGTTGAACCATTTTGTATCAATGAGATAACAATATGAAATGTTATTAATAATATTTTAATTCATTTAAAAGCATTAAAAATATTTAAAAATAGTCTAAGTTAATTAGATTTTTTAATTTATTAATGTCACTGGTGAAGAATTAACTTTTTTTAAACTTCAAGATATAAAAAATATATATTGGTGAAACTATTAAGTGATACGTCACTTATATATATAAGTTTGATATAAAAGTTTTGCAACATCTGAAAATTAACAAGTGATTTTTGAAAAATTTTAAATTTTTGAATATTCACTAATTATAAGTTCTAACGCTAAAATACTTCTTTTTTTCTCGCAAAAAAAGAAAAGTGGTAATGTTGCCAGAAATCTCTTTTAGACGAGGCGTTAGAAAAGAAAATATGATTTTAATGGATTAAGATTACCTATTTTTTCAGTGGATGTAGGTATTATTAATACGAGAGAAAGGTATTTGTAAAAAATTAGAAGTTGATTTTGTATGTAATCTTGGCTCAAAACGTTACTATATACAATCAGCACATTCAATGCCAAGAGAAGAAAAACGTAATCAAGAGATAAGGTCATTTACAAAAATAGATGATTCATTTAAGTAAATAGTGATTACTGGCGATATGTCACCCAAATGCTATAACGATGATGGCGTGTTGTTTATGAATTTTTTTGATTTTTGTTGAAACCAGAAAATCTTAATATGTAAGAGATGATAATAATTTTTAATCTCCTTTCAAGCGATTTTATAAAAACTAATGAAACACTCATTAAATATTTAGTTAAAATAATTCATATTTATTCGATTGTATCGAATTATTTTTGTTTCTCAAGAGTGTAGACTTTTTTTATTAAACATTTTTAAAAAAGCGATATAAAATAATGCCGTTCAAATTAAGGAGGACTTATTTATGTATTATGGTGCAGGAACTTATGAAGCATTTGTTAGACCTAAAAAACCTGAAGGAGTAGATAAGAAAAACGCTTATATTATTGGAACAGGTTTAGCAGGTTTAAGCTCTGCTTTCTATTTAATTAGAGATGGTCAAATGGATGGAAGCCATATTCATTTATTTGAAAAGATTGATTTAGCTGGTGGAAGTTGTGATGGGAGAAAAGATATCACTAAAGGTTTCTATATGCGAGGTGGTAGAGAAATGGATAACCACTTTGAATGCATGTGGGATATGTTTAGAGATGTTCCATCAATTGAACATGAAGGTGAATCAGTTCTTGATGAATATTATTATTTAAATAAAGAAGATCCAAATTATTCTTTATGTAGAGCAACAGTTAATCGTGGTGAAAATGCTCACACAGATGGTAAATTTACTCTTGATAAAGAAGCTAAAAAAGAATTACTTAAATTATTTTTAACAAAAGAAGATGATTTAGAAGATAAAAAGATTAGTGATGTACTTGATGATCATTTCTTTAAATCAAATTTCTGGTTATATTGGCAAACAATGTTTGCTTTCCAAAGATGGTCAAGTGCTCTAGAAATGAAAAGATATTTACAAAGATATGTTCATCATATTGATGGTTTACCAGATTTTAGTGCTTTAAGATTTACAAAGTATAATCAATATGAATCAATGATTTTACCACTTGTTAATTACTTAAAAAATCATGGAGTAAATATTGAATTTGGTGTCGATGTTAAAAACGTTATTTTCGATATTAAAGAAAATAAAAAAGTTGCTAAAGAAATAATCTATGTTAAAGATTCAAAAGAATCAAAGATTGAATTAACTGAAAATGATTTAGTATTCATTACAAATGGATGTTGTACAGATTCTAGTTGTTATGGAGACCAAAATCACGCTCCAGATTTATCTAAGTTAGTTAATGGACGTGGAGAAAGTTGGGATTTATGGAACAATATTGCAAAGCAAGATAAATCATTTGGTAATCCATCAAAATTTACAAGCAATATTGATGAAACAAATTGGATGAGTGCAACTATTGAGACAAGTGATGATTATGTTATTTCTTTAATTGAAAAGATATGTAAAAGAGATCCAAGAAGTGGAAAAGTAACAACTGGAGGTATTGTAACTGTTAAAGATAGTGAAGATAATTGGTTCTTATCTTGGACTATTAATAGACAACCTCAATTTAAATCACAAAATAAAAAAGATGTTCTTGTTTGGCTTTATGCATTAACTACTAATAAACCTGGTAATTATGTTAAAAAACCTATGAAAGAATGTACTGGAAAAGAAGTTTGTGAAGAATGGTTATATCATATTGGTTGTGATTTAGATAAGATTGAAGAAATTGCAAATGATATATGTAATACAACTACATGCTATATGCCATATATTGATGCATTCTTTGAACCAAGAAAGAATAGTGATCGACCAAAAGTGGTTCCAGATGGTGCAGTAAATTTTGCTTTCGTTGGTCAATTTGCTGAAACTCCACGTGATACAATTTTTACAACTGAATACTCAATAAGAACTGGTATGGAAGCCGTTTATACTTTACTTAATGTTGATAGAGCTGTTCCTGAAGTTTGGGGAAGCGTCTATGATATTAGAGAATTATTAAGAGCTACTTATTATGCACTTGATAAAGTTAAATTACTTGATAGTGATGCTTTAAATAGTTTTGAAAAAGCTGCTATTAAAACAGCATATAATAAAATAAAAGATACTGATGTTGGTGAACTCTTAAGAGATAGCAAACTCTTCTAATCAATAAACTTTAAAAATGGATGCGAAAATGCATCCATTTTTTTCTTTCTTAAATACTTTAAAAATTGAAATTATATGGAGATTATGGTATTGTTTTACATATGAAAAAAATAAAAAAAGTCTTAGCTATTTTATCCATTACGCTTTTTATAAGTAGTGGAGTGTCTTATTTTTTAACTTCTTGTAATAATAATCAAGAAATTAAAGAAGAAACGCCTACTATAGATATATTGACTAATGGTCCAATAGAGTTAGACATTGATGAGACATATACTATAGAATATAAAACTACAAATTATGATAAAGAAGTAAAGAAAACAATTTCTAATAGTAGTATTTTTTATATTAATAACTATTCTTCATCTGAAATTACAATTAAAGCTTTATCCTATGGAGAAGCAACTTTAACTTTATCTTTAGAAAATAATATCAAAGATAGCATTGACGTTATTGTTGAACAAAATATTGAAGAAAATCCATATAAGGATGTTAATAAAGAAGAATTTTATAAAAATTATACTCGAGCAACTAGTTATAAAGATGCTATGTATCGAAGTGAATATAGTTTAATGTCTGGTTCAATTAAGGTTAATGACCAAAAGCCAACAGTTGCAAGTAATCAACCTAAAAAAGGAAGTTCACTTATACATAATTCTAAAACAAATTATTCAAATAATAATAAAACGTATACGGTTGTAGATAAAAGTGGTGATAAAGCTTTTGAAGTTTATTTTGGAGCTGCATATACTTCTCTAGAAGAAGTTGCTTCTTATATTTACGCTTATGGTGATGCACCAATTAATTATATTAGTAGTAAAAATGCTAAACCTACTGAATCTCCTTTTGGAGAATATTTAAGACTTAATAATAATAAATTTAGTGGAAATACTGATTCATTTCCTTATGAACCTGTTTTACCTGATATTAGTGGATGTGGTGGAAACTTAGTTTATTATGAAATTGATATAGGAACAACTGGTACGGATTGTGATCCTCGTTATCCTTCTCGTATTTATAATGATGGTAAAAAAATTACTCGCGGAGCCGCTCGCTTAGTTTATTCAAGGTATTACCTTAATACAAAAGAAGCTGTTAAAGAAGAAGATCGTTATGTTTTTTATACATATAATCACTATAATGACTTCCAAGAATATCTTAATTATGAAAATGGTTGGGGAGAGATGTTTGGCAATATAACTGGTGGTGGCGTTTTATCAAGTAAAAATAAAAATGAATGTAATCCAACACCTTATGTAACCACAATTCGTGAGCCAATTTATTAAATTAAATTTGTTTTTAATTTAAATACTCAAAGATTTTATTAATGTATAAAAACTGATAAAATATCTAGGAAATGAAAAAGATTGATGTTCAAAAAATAAAAAACCCAAAGTTTCTTAAAAAAATAAGTGAATCTACTTTAGAAACACTTGCTTTTGATATAAGAAAATTAATTATAGATAAGTGTTCTCAATATGGTGGGCATTTATCAAGTAATTTAGGACTTGTAGAACTTGAATTATCTTTATATAAAGTTTTTGATGCACCTTTTGATAAGATATTTTTTGATGTTGGTCACGAGTGTTATGTAGAAAAAATATTAACTGGTAGACCACTTTTAAATTTAAGAAAAAAAGATGGCAATGATGGCTTTTTAAATATGCATGAATCAAAATACGATGTATATGAAGCAGGGCACTCATCAACTTCAATTGGTACTGCTTTAGGTTATGCATATGCTAGAGATTTTAGTGATGAAAAATATAAAATTGTAGTCGTAATAGGTGACGCCTCTTTAGCAAATGGCGTAGCTTTTGAAGCAATTAATAATCTAAATATTTATCATAAACAATTTTTAATTATTTTAAATGATAATGAAATGGGGATTGCTTCAACTAAAGGTGGGCTAGAGGCTTTTTTTAAAGAAAACGAAAAATCTTTTAAAAGTTTTAATTTAGATTATTATGGACCAATAGATGGAAATAATTTTAAGGAACTTAATGATTATTTAACTAAAGTAAAAGATATTGATCATCCAGTTTTACTCCACATTAAAACGAAAAAAGGCAAAGGATATTCTTTTAGTGAACTAGATAAAACTGGTAAATACCATTTTATTAATAAATTTGATATAAAAACTGGTGACCCAGTTTTAAAAAGTAATTTAATTTCTTTTTCTTATTTATATAGCAAACTTTTAAATAAAGAAATGGAAAAAAACAAAAATATTGTTGTTATTACGCCAGCTACTAGTATGGGGGCAAATCTTACAGAATTATTTAATAAATATAAAGAGAGAACATTTGATGTAGGAATTAATGAAGAACATGCTCTTCTTTTTGCAAATGGTCTTGCTTTAAGTAAGAAAATTCATCCTTATGTTGTAATATATTCAACTTTTTTACAAAGAGCAATTGATGAAGTTATTCATGATATTGCAAGAATGGACACTAAAGTTACAATATTAGTTGATAAAGTAGGACTTATAGGAGAAGATGGACTATCTCACCAAGGAATTTATGATTTAAGTTTTTTGATGAATATTCCAAATTTAACAATTAGTGCTCCAAGTAATTTTTTAGAAGCTAAAGAATTATTTAAATTTAGTTTAACTTTCAAAAAACCATTAATTATTCGTTATCCTTTTTCATTAATGGAAAATGAAAAAGATTATTCTATAAATAAATTAACAAAACTAAAAGTTGGTTATTATAAAAAACTAAATATTAGTTTAAGTAAGGAAAGAGTTTTATTAAGTTATGGTCCTCATATTAATGAAATTTCTTCATATATTAAGGAAAATAAAATTGATATTACTTTAATTAATTTAATTTTTATTAAACCTATCTCAATAACTTTAATAAAAGAAATAATTAAATATGATGAAATTATTATTTATGATCCATATTCTATAAAAGGTGGACTTTCCTCATATTTATTACTTTTATTAAATGAATTTAACTACAAAGGAAAAGTTAAGATATTTTCTATTGATTTAAAATACGTTGCAAAAGCAACAATTTTAGAACAAGAAAAAGATAATAAAGTTGATGTTAATACGGTTTATAAATATTTATTAAAAGGTGAATAAAATGAATATTGATATTTTTAAGCCGATTGGCCTATGTTTTGGTGTTAAAAATACATTAGATAAGATTTATGAAATAGAAAATACTTATAAAGATAAAGAGATAATTTTATTTGGTCCGGTTGTCCATAATGAAATTATTTTAAATGATTTAGTGAAAGATGGATTTAAGATTATTAATACTAAAAATCTACTAGAAGAAGAAAAAATTAATATATTAAATTCATTAAATAAAAATTCACTTGTTATATTTCAAGCACATGGAACGATTAATAAATATAAAGATATATTATTAAAAAATAATGTATTGTTTTTTGATTTAACTTGTAGAGTAATAAATGATAATAAATTATTAATTGAAAAAGCTTTAAAAAATAATAAAAAAGTTATTTTTGTTGGAAAAAAAGAACATGATGAAACAAAAAGTATCTTAGATAATTTTAAAAATATATATTTATATGATATTAAAGAAGGTTTTATTAAGGAAAAACCTAATAAAAATGATGATATAGAAGTTTTTTATCAAACTTCTTTATCAATTAATACCTATAATTTAATTAAAGAAAAATTAGACAATTATTATTCTTTAATTCATGAAAATTGTTCTTTGTGCCCAAATATTTTAGTAAGACAAAAAAATATTATTAATTCAAAAAATATATATGATTTAGTTCTTGTTATTGGTAGTACTACAAGTAGTAATACTAAAGAACTATATAATATGTTTTTAATGAAGTTTAAAAATAGAGATGTTAAATTGATTAATAATCTTAATGACTTAAAAAATATTGATTTTAAAAAAGTAAATAATGTTTTATTAATGAGTGGGACAAGTGCCTCCAATAAAACAATTGATGAAATCATTAATTTTTTAAATCATATAAAAAATTAACAAAATTTATAATATTTTTGGGTGAAATGCTTTATTTTAATATTGAATATGAATATAATAATTACGATAGATTTTTTAATCTAGATGGAGGAAATTATGATTAAAGTTGCTATTAACGGTTTTGGTCGTATTGGAAGACTTGCTTTCAGAAGATGTGTTGAAAGTGGAAAATTTGAAGTTGTTGCTATTAACGATTTAGTTGATGCAAAAACTCTTGCTTATCTTTTAAAATATGACACAACTCATGGAACATTCATGCCAGACAAAGTTGGCTATGATGCTGAAAAGAATGCTATTGTATTTGATGGAAAAGAAATTCCAATCTTAAACAAAAAAGATCCACATGATTTAAAGTGGGCTGATTATGGTGTTGATTTAGTACTTGAATGTACTGGTCGTTTCAAAGGCAAAGCTGATGCTCAAATTCATATTGATAATGGTGCAAAAGGTGTTGTCATTAGCGCTCCAAGCGATAAAGATACTCCAACCTTTGTTTATGGTGTTAATACCGATAAATTAACTCCAGATATGAAAGTTATTAGTGGTGCAAGCTGCACAACTAACTGCTTAGCTCCTGTCTTAAAAGTTATTGAAGATAAATGGGGAATTGATGCTGGTTATATGACCACAGTTCACGCTTATACTAACGATCAAACAATTCTTGATCTTGCTAAAGGTAACTTAAGAAGAGGAAGAGCTGCTGCTGCAAATATTGTTCCAACTTCAACTGGTGCTGCAAAGGCTATTGGTCTTGTTATTCCAAGTTTAAGTGGAAGAATGAATGGTGGTGCTATCCGTGTACCAGTACCAGATGGATCACTTGTTGATTTAAGCTTAGTTTTAAAAGTTAAAGGCGTTACTGCTGAAGAAATCAATGCTGCTATGAAAGAAACTAGTGAACACGAACTTAAAGGTGTTCTTGGATATACTGAAGATGAAATCGTTTCAAGCGATATTTTAGGTATTACTGAAGGTAGCTATTTTGATGCAACTCAAACTAAGATTTTAAAATCACCAGATGGAACCGAACTTGTTAAAGTAGTTTCATGGTACGATAACGAATATTCATACACTTGCCAATATGTTAGATGCGCTGAAGCAATGGCAAAAGTACTTGGTATTAAGTAATTAAATAATTAAAAACTGAACACTCTTGCCATAATGCAAGAGTGTTTTTTTAAAAAATAGAAAGGTGAATTATGAATACTATTGAAAATTTAAAAAATTTAGAAGGTAAAAAAGTAATGGTTCGTGTTGACTTCAACGTTCCTTTAAAAGGAAATGAAGTTAGAGATAATAACCGTATCGTTGCTGCTCTTCCAACAATTAATGCTTTACTTAAAATGAAAGCTAGAGTTGTTTTATTTTCACATCTTGGAAAAATTAAATGGGGCAAAGTTGATGATGCTGAAATTGAAAACGAGAAAAAGAAAAACAATATGGAAATTGTTTATCCAGAAGTTAAAAAATTACTCGCTCCAACCAACGTTTATTTTGTAAATGCTACTCATGGCGAAGAATTAGCTAAAGCTATTGATGCTTTAAAAGATGGCGAAGTTCTTCTTGTTCAAAATACTCGTTATGAAAAAGGCGAATCTAAAAATGATAAAGCTTTAAGTGAAGATTGGGCTAAGAATTTTGATGCTTTCGTAATGGATGCTTTTGGTAGTGCACACCGTGCTCATGCCTCAACTTATGGTGTTCCTGAAATTTTAAAGAAAGAAGGAAAACCAACAGCCTTAGGTTTCTTAATGGAAAAAGAAGTTAAAAACCTCAGTATTTGTGTTAAAGGTGATGAACACCCATATATTGCAATTTTAGGCGGCTTCAAAGTTAGTGATAAGATTAAAGTTATTGATTCACTTTTAAAGAAATGCGATAAGATTTTAATTGGTGGAGCTATGAGCTACACTTTCTTAAAAGCTTTAGGTAAAAATATTGGTAAATCTCCATGTGAAGATGATCAATTAGCATATGCTAAGAAGTGCTATGAATCTGGAAAAGTTGTTCTTCCAGTCGACACTGTTGAAGCTAATGATTTTGAAAATCCAACCGATATCCGTGTAGTTGAAGGAAATATCGATGATGGATTTGAAGGTATGGATATTGGTCCAAAAACTGTCGAATTATATTCTAAAGAAATTGCTAAAGCAAAAACTATATTTTGGAATGGTCCAATGGGTGTTTTTGAAAATCCATCATTCACTAAAGGAACAATTGGTGTTTGTAAAGCAATTACTGAAAACCACGATGCTTTCTCAGTTATTGGTGGTGGAGATAGTGCAGCTGCTGCAAAACAATTTGGCTATGCTGATAAATTCTCACACGTTTCAACTGGTGGCGGTGCATCTCTTGAAATGATTGAAAATGATGGTCATTTACCAGGAATCGATGTAATTGGTTAATTATTTATGAGAAGAAAATTATTATTAGGCAACTGGAAGATGAATAAAACTCTTCCAGAAGCTATTGAATTTGCTAAAGGTACTAAAGAAATTAGTGATCTTGCAAAGAAAAATAAAGTAGATATGGGTGTTGCTTGCCCATATATTGACTTACAAGCTGTTAAAAAGATTGTTAAAAATAGATTAATTGTTGCTAGCGAAAACGTTAGTAAAGACGATCATGGTGCTTTCACTGGGGAAATTTCAATCCCAATGCTTAAATCAATTAATATTGATTGGGCAATTATTGGTCACTCTGAAAGAAGAGAATACGATAATGAAACAAGTGAGAAATGTAATAAGAAAATATTAGCTTTACTTGCTAATAATATGACACCTGTTTATTGTTGTGGCGAATCTTTAGCAACATTTGAAGCTAATAAAACTAAAGAATTTATTAAAGAACAAATTCTTACTGGTTTAAAAGATGTTAAAAGTGAAGATATGCCAAAAGTTGTTATAGCTTATGAACCTATTTGGTCTATTGGAACTGGTAAAAATGCTAGCAAGGAAATTGCTGAAGATATTTGCGGATATATTCGTAAACTTGTTAGAGAATTATATGGCGTAAAAGTTGCTAATCGTGTCCGTATATTATATGGTGGATCTGTTAAACCAAATAATATTAAAGAATATTTAAGTGAAAAAGATATTGATGGTGCGCTTGTTGGTGGGGCATCATTAGATCTTGCTTCATTTAAAGCATTATTAACAAATATTCTTTAATTAAAAAGAAAAATTAAGCAAGCATAAACGGAGGTTTATGCTTGTTTTTTTATTGTTTAAAAATATATAAAATACCTTAATTAAATGTTTGAAATCGTGTTATAATAATTGTAATTAAAACACATAGAGAGGAACTCGATTTATGACTGATAGTAACAGATTTAGAACATTAGCTAAAAACGAAATAGCTAAAATTGAAAGAGAAACATATGGCAGAAATGTAAAACATGAAGAAATTGAAATTGTTTTTCAATCATATGTTTTAGGAAATATGAAAGCTACATTAGTTGTTGCTAAAAACACTCAAGGTAGATATTATGAAGTTTCATATAGCCCTATCGCTTCTAAAATGTATATCGATGTATATGCAAAACAAGGGGCTGTTGTAGTTGCTGTTGAATAATTTTTTCATCAAAAAAGTATTGATTGGTAGTCGTTTTTTTTTTTTTTTTCATAACGCTTCTTGAAAACATACAGAATTTCTAATAATATATAAAAGGATTTAGCTCACAAAGTCCATCCCCTATTTTCTTTGTGAGCTAGATCTTTTTTATTTCTAAATTTTTTGGCACTCACTACTTTACAGTGCTAAATTATGTAGTATAATATACTTGCTCGTAAGGAGGAATATATTATGAAAGAAGTCAAAGAATTTGAAACTGAAAGTAAGCAATTACTTAATTTAATGATTAATTCTATTTACACAAATAAGGAGATTTTCTTAAGAGAACTTGTATCAAATGCAAGTGATGCTATTGATAAGTATAAATACATTGCTTTAAATAGTAATAACAAATATCCTTTAAAAGATTTTAGTATTGATATTTCTTATGATAAAGAAAAAAGAACCATAACCATTAAGGATAATGGTGTTGGCATGAATAAAGAAGATTTAATTAATGATCTTGGAACTATTGCTCGTAGTGGTAGTAAAGATTTTGTCAATAAATTTTCTAATGCTAAAAAAGAACTTGATAAAGAAAAGAAAGAAAATAATCAAGAAGATCTTAATATTATTGGTCAATTTGGTGTTGGTTTTTATAGCGCCTTTATGGTCGCTAAAAATATTACTGTATTAACTAAAAAATATGATAGTAACGAAGGATTTAAGTTTGAAAGTGATGGAGTTAAAACTTATACAATTGAATCTAACGACACTTTAAAAGATAGTGGTACAGAAATTATTTTAACTTTAAAAGATAACACTGATACAGAAGATTATGATAAGTATCTTAATGATTATGAAATTGAAGAATTAATTAAGAAATATAGTGACTATATCCGTTATCCAATCAAAATGGAAGTTACTACTAAAAAAGAAAAATTAGATAAAGATGGTAAACCAATTGAAGGAGAATATGAAGACGTTAAAGAAGTTAAAACTTTAAATTCAATGGTTCCGCTTTGGAAGAAAAATAAAAAAGATGTAACTGATGAAGAACTTGCAAATTTCTATAAATCAAAATTTAATGATTATAGCGATCCACTTGCATCTTTATTCATCAATGTAGATGGTGTTATTTCATATAATGCACTTGTTTTTATTCCAAGTCATGCTCCATATAATCTTTATAGTGAAAATTATGAAAAAGGGCTTGATCTTTATAGCAAAGGAATCTTTATTAAAGAAAAATGCAAAGAACTTGTTCCTGATTATCTAAAATTTATTAAGGGTGTAGTTGATAGCGAAGATTTTGATTTAAATATTTCTCGTGAAATGTTACAAAATTCTCCGGTTTTAAGAAGAATCAATGATAATATTGAAAAGAAAGTTATTGAGAAATTAAAAGATATTGAAGACACAGATTTCAAAAAATATATTGAATTCTTTAAAAACTTTGGAGATCACATTAAATTTGGAATTTATTCAAGTTTTGGTGCTAAAAAAGAACTTCTTGAAGATTTGCTCATTTTCCATTCTTTAAATTCAAAAGATGATGAGTTTATTACCTTAAAACAATATAAAGAAAAGATGAAAGAAGGCCAAAAAGAAATTTATTATGTTAGTGGTAAATCTCTTGAAGCCATCAAGCTTTTACCTCAACTTGAAAAATATCGTAAACTTGGTATTGATGTTTTGCTTTTAACTCAAAATATTGATGAATTTGCTTTAAGCATGATGAAAGATTATCAAAAAGTTGAATTCAAAAATATCACTAATGAATCAAGCGAAGATTTATCAAATGAAGAAAAAGATAAGATTTCAACTTTAGAAGCCGAAAATAAACGTGTTCTTGATGATTTAGGTGAATCCTTAAAAGGAAAAGTTGATAAAGTAACTTTCTCAACTAAACTTGTTGATTCACCAGTTTGTATTACAACTAAAGATAACTATAGTTTAAATATGGAAGAAACTTTAAAGAATGATCCAAACAATAAAGAAAATAAAGATCTTTATAAAGCAACAAAAGTATTGGAAATTAATCCAGATCATGAATTATTTAAAGCTATTTCTAAATTAACAAATGATGATGATATTAAAAAATATGGCGCATTACTTTATGATGAGGCTATGCTTCTTGAAGGATTCGATGTTGAAGATAAATCAGCATTTGTTAAGAATTTAAATGATTTAATGCTTAAAAACATTAATAAATAATGTAATTATTATCCCTATTTTTAAATAAATAAAAATAGGGATTTTTTGATGGAAAATTATATTGATTCATATATACTATTAACGAGGTTTATTGATGATATGAAGAAAAATAATTTTTTAAAAGAAAATGGAAAAATAAGTTTAGTAGCTCCATCTTTTGGATGCGCTTTTGATCCATATATAACAAGATTAAATGTAGCAATTAAAAATCTTAAAGACTATGGTTTTAAAGTTGATGTTGGACCAAATTGTTATTTAGCTAAAGAAAAAACAAGAAGTAATACCCCATCTTTATGCGCTAAAGAAATAATGAAAGCTTTTAAAAGCGATTCAGATTGCATTATTAGCGTTGGCGGAGGGGAAACGATGCTTGAAATTTTGCCTTATATTGATTTTGAGGAAATAAAAAATTTGAAACACAAATTTTTTATGGGATTTAGTGATAACACTAACTTAACTTATACATTAACAACAATAGTTGATTTTATGACAATTTATGGCGTAAATGCGCCTGCTTTTGCTTTTGATTTAGAGTATGATTCTAAAGATTCTTTAGATTTATTAATGGGAAAAATTAAAAAGACTAAGGGTTATCCTAATTTTTTACTAAATAGTCAAAATGATTTTGATCCTGTAAGTGATCCTTTAAGAAAAGTATTTTATGATGAAAAGAAGGAGTTAAAATTATATCCAAGAAACAAAAACTTTAATGAAGTTGGTAGATTACTTGGTGGATGTTTAGATTGCCTTGTTAATATTTGTGGAACGAGGTTTGATAAAACAAAAGAATATTTAGAAAAATATAAAGAAGATGGTTTTATATGGTTTTTAGAATCATGTGATTTAAATTCTATTAGTATTGAAAGAGCGCTTTTTCAATTAAGAGAAGCTGGTTGGTTTAAATACACTAAAGGTTTTGTTTTTGGTAGACCTCTTCACTATAAAGAAAAAGTTTTTGATGAAGACCATTATGAAGCAATAAAAACAATAATAAAACCATTAAATGTACCATATATTATTGATGCTGATTTAGGTCATTTACCTCCTTCAATGCCTTTTGTTACTGGTGCTAAAGCTAAAATAACCACAAAAAAAAGTAATATTTTTGTGGAATATCTTGATTTATAGATTACTTAAATAAGCAAAAATATTTAATATTCTTTAAATAAAAAAGATATTAAAATTATTAAAATTTTGCCTTTTTGATATGCTAAAAAAGAAGTTTTATGTATAATTTATATGTGGGTATTTTATTATGCAAAAAAACTATGATGTTATAATTGTTGGCGCTGGTCCTTGTGGGATTTATGCGAGTTATGAACTCTCAAAATTAGATAAAAATTTAAAAATATTACTTATAGATAAAGGATATGATATTTATCATCGTTCTTGTCCTGTTTTAAAAGGCAAAATTAAGCAATGTCCTCAAGATATATATGGAAATAGTGGGTGTTATCCAGCTTGTTCAATGACTAATGGTTTTGGTGGATGTGGTGCATATAGTGATGGAAAATTTAATATAACTAATGAATTTGGTGGATGGTTAACTCAATATTTAGATGATGATACTGTTTTAGATTTAATTAATTATGTTGATAAAATTAATTTAGAACATGGAGCTCCAAAAGAAGTTACAGATCCTTATACTGAAGAAGTTGAGGAAATTGAAAGAAAAGGTATTGCAGTTGGTTTAAAACTTTTAAGAAGTAAAGTAAGACACTTAGGAACTGAGGTAAATTTAAAAGTTTTAGCCTCTATTTATGAAGAATTAAAAACACGCATAGATATGCTTTTTTCAACCGAAGTTGAAGATATTGTTGTTAATGATAAAAATGAAATTTGTGGCGTTATTACAAGTAAAAAAGAAGTAATAAACGCTAAATATGTTTTATTAAGTGTTGGTCGTCCTGGTGCTGAATGGCTTAGTAAAACTATGAAAAAACATAAAATTAAAGTCTCGAATAATCGAGTTGATGTTGGTGTAAGAGTTGAAACAAATGATATTGTAATGAAAGAAATAAATAAATACCTTTATGAAGGTAAATTTGTTTATTCGACAAGTGTTGGAACAACTGTTAGAACTTTTTGTTCTAATCCTTCGGGACATGTTGTTCTTGAAAATGATGGAAATGTTGTAACTGTAAATGGACATGCTTATAATTCTAGTGATTTAGCAAGTAACAATACTAATTTTGCTTTACTTGTTTCGCATGAATTTAGTGAACCATTTAAAGATTCTAATGAATATGCAAGAGATATTGCTTTACTTGCAAATAAATTAAGTGGTGGGACAGTAATTGTCCAAAGATTTGGGGATATTTTAGCTGGAAGAAGGTCAACTACTAAACGTATTGATGAAGGGTTTGTTAAACCAACTCTTAAAGAGGCGGTTCCTGGTGATTTATCGTTAATTCTTCCATATAAAACAATGCAATCTTTAATTGAAATGGTTAAAGCGTTAGATCACGTTACTCCTGGAATCGCTAATATTCATACACTTTTCTATGGTGTTGAAGCTAAGTTTTATAGTGATAAAATAGATTGTAATAATCATTTTGAAACGAAAATTAAGAATTTATATATTGGCGGAGATGGTGCGGGAATTACCCGTGGTTTAGCACAAGCTGGAGCTAATGGTGTCTCTGTTGCAAGAGATATTCTAAATAAAGTAAAAGGTAAGTAAGTTATGGATACGATTTTTGTAGGTAGTGATGGAAAATTTAATATTAATGGATTATTTGATTTTATTTTGACTTTATTTGCATTAATTGCAGTTGTTTTCTTTGTATTGTATTTTGTAAAAAGAAAATTTCCTACAATCGTTGTTTCATCTCTTGCAGGAATAAATCTTTTAGCGACATTATTTGAATTTAAATTTTTAGCTATAGTGTCGGCCGTTTCGCTTGCACTTGCTTCAGTTATTTTTTTAGTAGCAAATATGGCAGAAACAAGATCATTAGTGGCTAATAAATTTAATGCTCCTAAAAAAATAAAAAATACAATGGTTAAAGATAAAGAAGAATTTGATGCACCAATTGATAAAGAAGCTCTTTATAAAACGATTAATGAAGCAGTTTTATATTTATCAAAACATAAAATCGGGGCTATTATGACTTTTGAAAGAAAAGATAAATTAGATAATTTAATTAAAAATGGGTCTATATTAAATGCTCCAGTTACTTATGAATTATTAATAACTATCTTTTATCCAGGAACTAGATTACATGATGGAGCGGTGGTTATTAGGGGAGATGAAATAATTGCTGCAAGCGTTTATTATACGCCAACTACAAAACCTTTAATTGGAAAATATGGAAGTAGACATAGAGCAGCGATAGGTATTTCAGAAATTTGTGATGCTGTTACAGTTGTTGTAAGTGAAGAAACTGGTAGAATTTCTATTGCTTATGATGGCGAACTTGAAGGTTATAATCCAGATAGCTTCTATAAAGCATTTGATAATATTATGAGCGAAACTGAAAGTAATATTGGAGTTACAAGTGAAGAAGGTAGATAAATATGGATGAGAAAAGAAAAGAAGAATTAAAGGAAGAAAAATTCCAAGAATATTATGATTTTATAATTAAAGTATTGTCTATTTCTAAAATTGGTTTAGTGTTTTCAAAAGATCCATATGCTATTGATAATTATACAGAACTTCAAAAATTAGCAATGCATGAACTTGAAAATTTTGAACATTTAAAATTTGATAAACCAAATTTGTTTACGAGAGAAATATATCCTACACCAAATATTTCAGTAAGAACATGTGTTTTTAATGATAAAGGGGAAGTTTTACTTGTAAGAGAATTCCCTGAAGAGAGATATTCTTTACCTGGTGGTTGGTGTGATTTATATGATTCACCAAGTGAAGCTGCTAAAGCAGAATGTATGCAAGAAGCTGGTGCTAAAATTAAAGATTTAAAGCTTATTGGTATATTAAATAGAACGCCTTTTAAGGTGTTTCCAAGTGGAACACCTTTACATAAATCTGTTCCAGAATATGTTATTATTTTTAGAGCTACCTTAGATGGAGAGCTAAAAGAACATCTCTATGAAACAGATGCAGTAGGGTTTTTCGATGTTGAAAAACTTCCTGAATTAAGTCATAAGGTGACTGAAGGGGAAGTTAAAAAGATGATTTTAGCTGCAAAAGATGGTAAAGTAATTTTTGATTAGATAAAGGAGAAGAGTTATGTCAATTCATATTTTAGATTCAGCAAAATTTGCTAAAACAGTATTAATGCCAGGAGATCCATTAAGAGCAAAATATATTGCGGATAATTATTTAACAGATGTTAAAGAAGTTACGAATGTTCGTGGTATTTTAGGTTTTACTGGAAAAACAAAAACTGGTAAAGAAATTAGTGTTATGGCTAGTGGAATGGGTTGTCCTTCTATTGGTATTTATTCTTATGAACTTTTTAAATTTTATGGTGTTGAGAATATAATTCGTATTGGAACTTGTGGAAGTTTAAGTGATGATTGTCATGTTGGAGATGTTATTTTAGGAACGTCTGCTTGTTCTAATGGAGGATTTGCCTCACAATATGCGGTAAATGATATTCGTATGTCGCCGGTGGCGGATTTTGGGTTACTTTATAAAAGTTATAACAATGCTAAAAAATTAGGTTTAAGTGTTCATGTTGGACCTGTTGTTAGTAGTGATTGTTTTTATGGAGAAGATGCTTCTCAAAATGAAAGATTAAGTAATATGGGTATTATTGGTTGCGAAATGGAAGCTTATGCTTTATTTTTAAATGCTATGATGCTTAAAAAACATGCTGCTTGTATATTAACTGTTAGTGATAAACTTGTTGGTAAAAAAGAAAAAGATTTGACACAAATTGAAAGACAAACTATGTTACATAATATGTTCAATCTTGCACTTTCTTTGGTTGATTAGTCTTTAAGGAATTTTTATGAGAATGGTAGATTTATTTAAAATCTCTTTTAATGTTTTATTTAAAACAAATATACTTGTTGGATTAGAGATGAAAGATTTATTAAAAATTATCTTTATTTCAATTTGTGTAATTTTAGGATTATTAATTATTTTTATTATATTATTTCCTTTTATAAGAAGACGTTATATTTTTCGTAATTTTAAAAAGGTGTATTATAAAAAAATTAATAATATTGTTTTAAATCATGATTATTTATTAATTAATAATTTAACTTTAAATGATCGTGAAGGAAAAATTTGTACAATTGATCATCTTATTTTTGCTCATAAATATATTTATGTTATAAAAGATAGATATTACCGTGGTGCTATTGTTGGAAAAAAAGAAGATAATATATGGTTCTTTTATGGAAAAGATGGTCAAAAAGAAGAATTTGAAAATCCAATGTATATCAATAAAAAACGTATTGAGAAATTTTCAAATGTAACACATTTTGATAAAGAATATTTTATTTCAATAGTTTTAATTAATAATGATTGTGTAATTAAAAATTTAAAGTCTTTAAATGGTGGTGATAGTTATATTATTCCATATAGTAAGTTAAATTCATTAATTAAAACTATCGAATCAAAGGATGTACCTCCAATTAATCAAAAGGCATTGGAGAAGGTTGTTTTAGAAATAGCTGCTCTAAAGGGGAAGAGTGTTAATGACGAAATCGAATAAAAAGAAAATCTATCGAAAATATATTGATAATTGCCCAGTAAATCTACGATTTACGGCAATTATTTCTTTTGTAATAATAATTTTTTATGCTTTTATAGCTTTATTTTTGAATAATTTTAAGACTTCAACACAAATTTTTGTAGGAAGTATTTTATTAATCTTATTATTAATTTGTATTTTTTTATTGTTCAAACCTATTTTTTATAGTTTTTATATGATAACGCGCCTAGAAAATGATGATAAACTTGATGGGAAGTTGAATTTTTATGTATTATCTACTACATATTTAGCAGGTAGAGATAAAATTATTTCATCTATTATGCCTGTTTGGCTAATATTACTTAAAACATTTTTGATTTATTTAGTTCTTAGTTTAGTTTTTAGAGCAATAACTTTTACAACTTTATATTTTGTTAATAGTGATTCTAAGTCTTTTTTTGATCAGTTAATGCCATTATTAATGAAAAAAAATAATGTTGATGAGTTAAATAAATTTTTAAGTGTTAATAATAATTTAATAGATATACCAATATTATACATTTCATATTTTTCTATTTTAATTTCATTCTATTATTTTATTCATAATATTTGTGTTAATGTTTTCAGATATTTTTTAATTGTAAATGCGGGTTGGTGTAACAAAAAAGTTTTTAGTTCTGTTTTTAATGCAACTATTAAGAAGAACCGTAAACTTTTTTATAAGAATTATTATCAAGTTTTATTTCCATTTACAATTTTATTTTTTGTTATTTTTACTACATCGTACTTTGCTATTTATTTTTTAGCATCAAATAGTTTGTCAATTTTAGTTTTAGCCTTTACATCTATTACTATTTCGACTTTATTCCTAATTCCTTTTTTATCAATTATTTATGATTTTTATAGGACAATATATAGCGTTTTTGCGTATTTATTTTTATGCTCTATGCGCGAACTTTTAGAAGACCAATTTAAAATATTAAATAATGCTGATATTACAACTGAACTTAGTAAAGAACAATTAGAAGAATTTTATAAACTTAAAATTTATGTAAATGGTATATTGAGTTTAACTAATAAAGATAAAGAGGAAGAATTTAAAAGAAATTTAGATGCCTTAGAAAACGAAAAAAAAGATAACGAAAATGAGGATAAAAAGTAAATTATTAAAATTGTCCAATAAAAAAAGCGAGTAAATACTCGCTTTATACATGCAATCTGGAGCAGGTGACGGGAATCGAACCCGCGTACTCAACTTGGCAAGCTGATATTCTACCATTGAATCACACCTGCATGCTTAATTATGATATAGTATTGTAGATTAAAAATCAAGGAGTTTTATATGAATGAATATCAACTTGCAAATTTAATATTTCCAAACATTAAAAAATCTATTTTAGATTTAGAAAAGGAATATCCAGCTAGAGAATTAAAAGATAATGCGAAGGTAACAAGATTTGCCCCTTCACCAACAGGATTTTTACATACTGGAAGTTTATTTACTTCTTTAGTTGCTAGTAAATTAGCAAAAGATAGTGATGGTGTTTTCTTTACTCGTTTAGAAGATACTGATACAAAAAGAGAAATTAAAGGTAGTGGAGAACTATTAATAAAACAACTCGAAAGATTTAATATTATTCCTAATGAAGGATATCTTGGCGAGAAAGAATCTGGTAAATATGGACCATACAAACAATCTAATAGAAAAGAAATTTATGAAATTGTTATAAAAGAAATGATTGCTAAAGGTTTGGCATATCCATGTTTTATGAGTGAAGAGGATTTAGCAAATCTAAGAAAAGAGCAAGATGAAAATAAAGAAATAACTGGTGTTTATGGAAAATATGCTAAATATCGTGATTTAGATCCATTAGAAACCATAAAGATGATTAAAGAAGGCAAACCATATGTTATTCGATTTAAATCTCATGGTAATCACGAAAATAAAATAAAAGTTCATGATGAAATTAGAGGTGATTTAGAATTAACACAAAATGATCAGGATGTCGTTATTTTAAAAAGCGATGGTCTTCCAACTTATCATTTTGCCCATGTTGTTGATGACCATTTTATGCATACAAATCTTGTTACACGTGGAGAAGAGTGGCTCCCATCCTTACCAATACATATTGAAATGTTTAGAGCTCTTAATTTTAAAGTTCCAAAGTATGCTCATTTACCTGTTATTATGAAAATGGATAATGGAACAAGAAGGAAATTATCTAAAAGAAAAGATAAAGAAGCTAGTGTTGACTATTTCTTTAAAGAAGGTTATGAACCACATGCCTTGCTTGTTTATTTAATGACAATCGCTAACAGTAATTACGAAGATTATATTGTTAGAACAAAAGATTATAATCTTGATAATTTTAAATTTAGTCTTAAGAAAATGTCTCTTGATGGAGCTTTATTTGATAATGATAAATTAACTTTTTACTGCAAAGAAATTTTAAGTAAAATGACAAAAGAAGAAATTACTGAAAAAGCTTTAAAATGGAGTGAAGAATTTTCTCCTGAGTTATTTAACTTTATTAATAAAGATAAAAATAGATTCATGGAAATCATGAATATTGAACGTGAGAAGAAAAATCCAAGAAAAGATTATGCAAAATATAGTGATATTTATCCACTTGTTAAATTTTTTGATGATGATGAATATTTAAAGCTTTCTTCTAATATTCTTAATGAGATTAATCCAAATATCTTAAGTGAAGTAATGATTAATTTTATGAATGAATACAAAAATTCCTATGATGTATCAACTGATGAGCAAAATTGGTTTAATAACGTTAAAAATGTAGCATCTAAATATGGATTTTGTATTGATAATAAATTATATAAAGAAGATAAAACTAAATGGGTTGGAAACATTAATGATGCTTGTGAAATAATTCGTGTTGCTTTAACAACAAGGAGAGTGACACCAAATTTATTCTCAATTATGAAAATTTTAACTGACAAAGAAATTAAAGATAGAATCGACAATTTTATTAAAATTCTTTCAAAATAAAATATTTTTTAGTAATTTTTTAAAATTCTCCATATATTATTATTAAAGGAGAATTTATGTCTAAATTTAACGAAGATAGAAAATTATTTATTAATTATTTGAAATTGTCACGACCTAAAGATGATTTATATAAAACAGTTTCTAAAAAGAAACCTTTTTCCCAAGAATATTCAATTAAGGTCCCTTACTCGCTATATATGCGTTCAGCACCTTCAGTCGTAGGAACAGCATTTGATTATCTTGCTCGTTTTATGATTGCAAGAACAATCAAAATTAATAAAGATCATGCGTTATTAAATCTAAGAGCCGAAAATGGAATTGATTTTTTTAATGAAGATTTTCAAGACGAAATATATGATAAGTTCGAAATATGTATAGATCAAATTGAACATTATATTAATGGTTCAAACGAGATTAATTTAGTTGAAGTCACGAAGATATGTTGTTTTTTAGCTCGTCTTGAACATGCCTCTAGAACTAATTGGGTTCCTAATGAGGAAACTCTTAAACTACTTAAAAAAGAGGATTCAGAAATTTTAAAAGAAGTTAATAGCATGGGTGTTGTTTTTTATGATGATTTTATTGCTAAAGGCATGGTAAAAGAAGATAGCGTAGTTGTTTTTAACCCAAGTTTTGGAATATGTTCAAAAAAATTAAAGGGTGCAGATGGTGATATTTTTATTGATGGAGTTCTTTGGGATTTTAAAACTACTAAATTATCTATAAAGAAAAATAATGATTTTATTCAAATGTGGCAATACCTTGTATATGATCGGGCTTGTAAGATGTATAACGATTCAACTTATTCATTAGCAAAACATGAAATTAAAGCTTTAGCATTTTATAAAGCGAGATTTGGTGAAATTGAATATATAAAAGTTAGAGACATTAATGCTAAACAACTTTACGCAGTGAGTAGAACAATTGTTGAAATGATTCCATCTATTAATCAAAATTTAACAATAGATGAAGCATTAAATAAGACAAAAAGAGTTAAGATTTTTAATAAATAATTTTTTTATTTCATTTTAGTTATAAAATATTTATGTGCATAAGTATTTAAAATGGATAGATAAAAATTGTAATAAATTAAATGATGAAGTTGTTGTTATTACCGGCGGTTATGGAACAATTGGTTTTAATATTACTTATTATCTTGTTTATTTAGGAGCAAAAATTGTAATGTTAGCTAGAGATTTTAAAAAAGCTAACATTTGTAAAGAACGCATTTTAAAAGATTTTCCTAATGCCAAAATTGACATTTTATATGTTGATTTATTTGATATTGAGTGTATAGATAAGATACTTCCAACTTTAATAAAATATAAAATCAAATATTTTATAAGTAATGCTGGGATTTATCATCTTCCAAAATTAAAAAATAAATATGGTTTAGAGAGAACTTTTACAGTAAATTTTTATGCAGTTTATAAGTTAATAAATGGTTTAAAAGAAACAATTACAAGAAATAACGGGAAAATTATTTTACAATCAAGCATTTCTATTAATTTCGTTAATTTTAAAAAAATGGATTTTGATGATTTAAATTTTGATAATACTAAAAACTTGACATTAAAATATGCAAAAACAAAAGCCTTACTTACTATTTATGGTCTTTATTTAAAAAGTAAAGGCGTTAACGTTGAAATAGTTCAACCAGGTGTTGTTGCAACGGGGTTATTTTCTGCTTCTCGTGGTGGTTTTTCTAAATTATTTAATAATACTATTGTTCCATTAATGAAAGTATTATTTATTTCTCCGTCAAAAGGAGCTTTACCTTGTTTATTTGCACTGAATAAAAACTCAAAATATGGTTACTGGTTTGGTCCACGAGGATTTTTGAAAATTTATGGGTATCCAAATGTACAAAAAATAAACAAAAAAAATTTAAATGCAGAGTTCCAAGATATACTAGTTAAAAAATTAGAAGTAATTGATGAAAAAATTAAATCTCACTAATTAATTATTTATAAAGTTCTTTTAGTATTGTATAGTTAATATATGAACGAATTAATAAAAGGAAACAATTATGTTTTTATTGTTTTTAGTTCTTTACTTTTTATTAGCATAGTTGTGGAACTTGTTTTAGCATTTATGGAAAAAGAAAGATTAAGGAAAATTTTTAAGATTTTTCCATTACTTTTTTTATCAATAGTTGCGATATATTTAGTTCCCGAATATCCTTTATTATATGTTGCGTCATTATTAGGATGTCTTGGAGATTTACTTATTATATTTGAAAAGAGAAAAATTTTCTTTTATTTAGGTGGTATTTCTTTTTTTGTTGGCCACATTTTATATTTATTGTTAATGCTTGATCTAAGCGATGTCACTTATAATTGGTATCATTATTTAATAATTATAATTTCTCTAGTAGGATTATTTTTTGTACTTTTTGCAATAACAAAAAATCAATTAGGGTTGATTGAAAAAATTGCTGCGTCTTTTTATTTTGGCATTCTAATTCTTTTATTAGTTAATGCAGCTTTTATAACTTTTAAATATAATGAACCTCGTACTTCATTGATTTTAGTTGGTTATATATTATTTATTATCAGTGATATTATTTTAGTTATTAAAGATTTTATAAAAGAATTTAAGCGTGACGATTTTTATGTTATGAGTACTTATATTTTTGCGGAACTAAGTATAGTAATTGGGTTTTTGATTACAATTTTAAAATAATTTTTAAAAACTATTTATTATTAATTGTTGTTTTTGTGAGATTTATTTTATATATTTCCGTTTTGCTATATTTTGATGTTATCTCTTTATATTTTTGCTTGGTAATTTTCTTTTTTAAGCCATTAAAACCTGTGTTTTTATATGTCAAAAAACACCATAATAAAAATTCTTGGGTTGCTTTTGTCATATAATAATATGGTAATTTATTTATTAAATAATCATATGGTTTACTTCGATTAAAATTTTTAGGATTATATGTTTTTGAAGCGCTTATAACGTCTGCTACATATTCTAAAGCATATTTATATGGCATAGTTTTAATAACCATATTTCCTTTATAGAAATCAACATAGTACTCCCAATGATGCTTATTTCTAGCGGTATGATGTTTACAAATCGTAGAATAATAACCATTATGAAGACGTTCATTAAAAACTGGGGATTCATATCCTAAATAATATTTGCTAGATACAATAAATTCACTTGGTGAGAATTTTGAGAGATCATGAAGTAAACAGTGAAATCCTATTCCAAGGTGACAACCATTTATAAATACTAAAAATCTATGTTTTGTTACGACTTTAAGATGCTTAAAAGGATGAAACATATGAATATTATATGCAAAAATTGTTTGTTTTAAATAAAATTTTGTTGTTTTTAATTGTTTTTAATATAATTTAAATTGTTTTTAAGAATATTTTAAAATTGATTTTACTTAATCATTATTGTTAATTTTTACAATCCATTTATCGTTATATTTCCAATGCAATAGCTTTTTAATTGTTATTATATTCATGCTATGAAAGCGCTTTCAAGCGTTTAAGTGCATTATAATTTAATACATAATATCGGAGGTTTTTAATGAAAGGAATTTGTGTTAAAAGTGAAATTAGGCCTTTAAAAAAGGTCTTACTTCACAGGCCTGGTCGCGAATTATTAAATTTGACACCAGATACTTTAGGGGAATTGCTGTTTGATGATATTCCATTTTTAAAGGTTGCTCAAGAGGAACACGATACTTTTGCTAAAGTTTTACGTGAAAATGGTGCAGAAGTTGTTTATCTTGAAGACTTAATGACAGAAGTTTTGGCTTTGCATCCTGAACTTGTTAAACCATTTTTATATCAATGGTTAGAAGAAGGTGGTATTCATACCGAGAAATGGCAAAATAGACTTTATAATTATTTAATGGAAAATTATAAAGGAAAAGAATTAGTTTTAAAGACAATGGAAGGTATTACCTTAAAAGAAGTTGGTGGACCATTCAATGATTCATTAGTTGATCTTTGCAGTGAACCTTCAAAATTAATTGTTGATCCAATGCCAAATCTTTATTTCACAAGAGATCCATTTGGTTCAATAGGAAATGGAGTTTCTTTAAACAAGATGCGTTTCCCAACAAGAAATAGAGAAACAATTTATGCTGATTATATTTTTAGATATCATCCAGACTTTGCTGGTTTAATTACAAGATATAGTGATAGAACAAGTCCATTTAATATTGAAGGCGGCGATATTTGTGTATTAAGCGATAAAGTATTAGGTGTCGGTATTTCTCAACGTACATCTCCTGATGCAATTGAACAATTAGCCAAAAAATTATTTGCAACTAAAGATGAAAGTTTTAAAACAGTTTTGGCTTTCTCAATTCCTGTATCTAGAGCATTCATGCATCTTGACACTGTTTTTACACAAATTGATGTAGATAAATTTACCGTTCACCCAGGAATTCTTGGACCTTTAAAAGTTTTTGAAATTACTGATGCAGGTAATGGTGACTTAAATATTAAGGAAGTTAATTCTTCTCTAGAAAAGATTCTTGAACATTATTTAGAAATTCCACATGTTGATTTAATTAAATGTGGTGGTGATGATAGAATTGCAAGTGAAAGAGAACAATGGAATGATGGAAGTAATACATTATGTATCGCTCCCGGAACTATCGTTGTATATCAACGTAATGATGTAACTAATGCAATTTTAAGAAAACATGGTTTAAAGGTCATTGAAATTCCAAGTGCTGAATTATCAAGAGGAAGAGGTGGCCCAAGATGTATGTCTATGCCATTATGGCGTGAATAATTAAATATAGAAAGGATAAAAATAAATGGGTGTAAATTTAAGAGGAAGAAGTTTTTTAACATTATTAGACTTCACTCCAGCCGAAATTAGATATTTACTTGATTTGTCTCATAATTTTAAAGCTATGAAACAAAATGGAGTTGAGCACAAATATTTGGCTGGAAAAAATATTGTATTGTTATTTGAAAAAACCTCAACAAGAACAAGATGTGCTTTTGAAGTTGCTGGTATGGATCTTGGAATGGGTGTTACATTCCTTGATAGTGGCTCATCACAAATGGGTAAAAAAGAATCTTTAGAAGATACCGCTAAAGTTTTAGGTAGAATGTTTGATGGTATTGAATATCGTGGTTTCAAACAATCTGTTGTAGAAGATTTAGCAAAATATAGTGGTGTTCCTGTTTGGAATGGTTTAACTGACGATTTCCATCCAACACAAATGTTAGCCGATGTTATGACTATAGAAGAAAAATTAGGTCATAGTCGTGGTGTAAAACTCACATTTATGGGAGATGGTCGTAATAATGTTGCAAATTCTTTAATGGTTGTTAGTGCTAAACTTGGTATGCATTTTACAAATTGTGCACCAAAGGATTTATGGCCAAAAGAAGAATTAATTGAAAAGTGCCGTGAAATATGTAAAGAGACTGGTGGAAGTATTAATCTTACTGAAGATCCAAAAGAAGGCGCAAAGGATGCTGATGTAATTTATACAGATATTTGGCTTTCAATGGGTGAAGATCCTGCTAAATGGCCAGCAAGAATTAAGGATTTAAAACCATATCAAGTTAATAAACAACTTATGAGTTATGCTAAGCCAACATGTATTTTCGAACATTGCTTACCATCATTCCATGATTTAAATACAACTATTGGAAGAGATGTTTATGAAAAATATGGTCTTCCTGAAATGGAAGTTACTGATGAAGTTTTCACTTCTACTCAATCAGTAGTTTTCGATGAAGCTGAAAATAGAATGCATACTATAAAAGCTGTTATGTATGCAACATTAAAATAATTTAATATGAGTAAAAAATTAGTTATCGCTCTTGGGGGAAATGCTCTTGGCAAAACCCCTGAAGAGCAATTGGAACTTGTAAAAGAGACAGCCAAGACAATAGTTGATTTATCTTTAAAAGGTTATGACATTATTGTTGGACATGGCAATGGCCCACAAGTTGGAATGATAAATCTTGCAATGGAATTTAGTAGCACCCATGGTGGAAAAACTCCTGCAATGCCATTTCCAGAATGTGGAGCAATGTCTCAAGGCTATATAGGCTACCATTTACAACAAGCGATTCAAAACGAACTTTTAAAAAGAAAAGTTGACAAGAAGTGTGCAACAGTTGTAACTCAGGTTGTGGTTGATCCAAACGATCCAGGATTTAAAAATCCTACTAAACCTGTTGGTATGTTCTATTCAAAAGAAGAAGCTGATCGAATCGTAGCAGAAAAGGGCTACACATTCGTCGAAGATGCTGGACGAGGATATCGTAGAGTCGTCCCATCACCAATACCACGTCGTATAGTTGAACTAGATGTTGTAAAACAATTAGTAAAAGCTGGCGATATTGTTATTACGGTTGGCGGAGGTGGAATTCCAGTTGTGGAAACTGCTGATGGTTTGAAAGGTGTTGCTTCTGTCATTGATAAAGATAGAAGCAGTGCCAAGCTTGCTTTAGATATTGGTGCTGATATGCTTGTTATTCTTACAGCGGTTGATAGAGTTTGTATTAACTTTAATAAACCAAATCAAGAAGAACTTGCAGAAATGTCAATTTCTGAGGCGAAAAAATATATAAGCGAAGGTCACTTCGCTCCAGGAAGTATGTTACCAAAAGTTGAGTCATGCATTGAATTTGTTGAAAAAAACGAAAACAATAGTGTCGCTTTAATAACATCACTTCAAAAAGCTGCTCAAGCTCTTGATGGATTAACTGGTACCATCATCAAAAAATAATTGTTTTCTTATTAATAGGAGGAAAAACAAAAAATGGCGAGTTTAGAAACAAACCGTAATACCAATGAAACTCAACCAAAAAAGAAATTTAAATTTCATATTGGTACTTTTGGTATTTTATTAATTGTTATTTTAGTTGTTGCCGTAATTACTTGGTGTGCTAATGGTCAACCATATACTGGTGAAAAAGGCGCAGCCATTGTTAATGGCGCAAGACTTGATCAAATCTTTATGTCCCCAATTAAGGGTTTACAAGATGCGATCGGTGTTATTGGTTTCGTTTTCTGTTTAGGTGCTTTCTTAGCTTTAACTAATGCTACTGGTGCTCTTGAAAACGGAATTAAAACCTTAGTTAAGAAAATGCATGGTAAGGAAGTTATTTTAATTCCTATTTTAATGTTCATTTTCTCTATTTGTGGTACTACTTATGGAATGTGTGAAGAAACCGTTGGTTTCTATATTCTTTTAGCCGCTACTATGTATGCTGCTGGCATGGATCCACTTGTTGGTTGTGCAACAGTTTTACTTGGTGCTGGTGTTGGTGTTCTTGGTTCAACTGTCAACCCATTTGCTGTTGGAGCAGCTGTCAGTGCAGCTGGTGTTCCAGTCAACCAAGCTATTATTCTTGCAGAAGGTGCAGTCTTATGGTTAGTTACCTATGCAATTGCTACAACATTTGTTGTTCTTTATGCTAAAAAAGTATTAAAAGATAAAGGTTCAACATTCATGTCATTACAAGAATTACATGATTGCGATGAAGCTTATGGAAATGCTAATAAAGGTTTAGAAAATGTTAAATTAACCGGAAGACAAAAAGCTGTCTTAGTTATCTTTGCCTTTACTTTCTTAGTCATGATTATTGGATTCATTCCATGGCAAGATGTTGCTTTTGGTGGTGATGAAGAAAAATTCTTATCCGTCTTTGGTTGGTCACAATATCTTACTGGTACCCCTCTTGGTTGGTGGTACTTTGATGAATCAGCTATGTGGTTCATGTTCATGGGTATTATTATTGGCCTTGTTGGTATGGAAGATCGTAGTTTAATTAGTAAAACTGTAATTAATGGTTTTGCTGATATGTTAAGCGTTAACCTTGTTATTGCTCTTGCTCGTGCTTCTACAGTTTTACTTAATGAAACTGGTGCTGGTAGCTGGCTTGTTGAAGCTTCAGTTAACGGACTTGCAAAGAGTGGTATGCCAAGCTGGTTATTTATTGGTTTAGATTATTTATTACATGTTGGACTTTCATTCTTAGTTCCATCATCAAGCGGTTTAGCAGGATTATCTTCACCAATTGTTTCCCCAATTATGCAAGGCTTAATTGACAAAGGTATTGCTGGATATAATGGTGCTGTCGAAACATCTATTATGACATTTGTTGCTGCAAATGGTGTCGTTAATTTAATTACTCCAACTTGCGGAGCTATCATGGGAGGTTTAGCTATTGCTCACGTTAATTATTCAACATGGGTTAAATGGGCTTGGAAACCAATCCTTGTTATCTTAGGCGCTTCACTTGTTATCTTAATTGTCTCAATGTTAATTGTTGGTGCTTTATAATAATTATCCATTAAGCAATTATTTATTCCCTTTTTGAATAATTGAATAATGATAAAGCCGTCTACAAATGTAGGCGGTTTTTAATTGAATGACATTTTTTATATTTTTAAAATTGTAAATGAAATGTGAAAAATGTAAAATAATACATGAAGTTTTATGAATAAATTAACCACTTTACAGGATGGATATATTAGCGAAGTTGACCGCACCAAAATATGTTCCTTTGATAATGAAGTAATTGAAGAGCCAACAAGGCCGCTTATTCATCAAGCGGCACGTTTTTTATATTTTAAAAAAGGATATGCCACAATGGTAATTGATGGCGTTAAATATAAAATTATTCCTAATACTTTAGTTGCGATTATTCCATGGGAAATAAGTGAAATTACAAAAGTTGTACAAACTTTACAATTTAATAAACTAATTTATGATTATTCTTATTTAAATAATAGTCTTAAGGATAGTTTTATATTAAATTGCAACGATTCAGTTTCTGAATTATTTGAAATTATTTCAAGAAATCCTGTGTTATATTTGAATCAAAATGAAACAAAGACAATTGAAGATATTCTTCAAGTTTTAGAAGATGAAGTTGGTATCTCAAGTTTATTAAGCGACACTAGCAAAACAAAACCACTAAGTGATATTTTTGTTACAGCAAAAATCATTGAATTAATGATATTTTTTGAGAGGTTTTTAATTGACAATAAAGGTGAATCTGTTGTTAAAGATCCTGGAATTAATAAAGTACAAGGAAGATCAATACTTGCTTATATTTATAGTCATTCAAGTGAAAAGTTGACGTTAGAAAAGTTGAGTAAAGTTTTTTATATGTCTGAATCATCAATTTCAAAACATATTATGAATATTACTGGTGTTTCTTTTATCAATATTTTAAACGATATTCGTTTAGAGAAAGCTACAGATTATTTGATTCATACAGACTTATCTTTAAACGATATTGCAAATTTACTTGGCTTTGTTGATGCTTCTCATATCTCAAAATATTTTCAATCTAGCGTTGGATTAACACCTATAGAATATCGTAAATATTATCAAAAACTTCATTCAAGTAATGTATATAGTCGTACTACAAAAGACTATGCTTATATGATTACTAATTATTTATATAAAAATTATAATGTTGAAAAATTAAATTGTAATAAAGTTGCTGAAAAGTTTAATTTATCAACTACTGAGGTTAATAAGGCCCTTCTTTATTATACTGAGAAGAATTTTGATAACCTTTTAAATTTTATAAGAATAAATAAAGCATGTGAATTACTTGCGTCTACTAATGAACAAATTTTATATATCGCTTTAGAAGTTGGCTATAACAATGTTAAAACATTTAACTTAAATTTTATTAAATATAAAAATATGACACCTTCAAACTTTAGAAAGAATGTGACATTGCAATATACAAATGGAAACGAGATAAAAAATGATAAATAATAAGACAAAAAGAAGATTAAGTATTTTTGGTTTATGCTTTGTTGCTATTGCTTGGGGACTTGGGTATATTGGTGTTCAAAAAGCGTTAGATAATGGATGGTCATCGTATTCTATTATGCTCTTTAAAGGATTAGTTGGTGGGGGAGTTTGTTTTCTTTTTTCTTTTAAAGAAAAGTGGTGGTTAAGTAAAAAACTAATTATAGGTTGCTTAATTTGTGGTGTATTTACTTTTTTTGGGTATTTATTTCAAACCGAAGGACAAAAATTAACAACAGTATCTAGTTGTGCTTTTTTTACTGCCACCAATATAATTTTTATTCCGTTTATTTCTTTTATATTTTTTAAAAAGAAATTAAATGTGCGTTTTATAATAGCAACTTTTATTGCTCTTTTTGGAATTTTTATATTAAATTACGATGGTACAAAGTTAAATTTTGGCTGGGGAGAAATTTTAAATTTACTTGGAGCAGTTTGTTTTGCAGTGCAGATTTCTTATATGGGAGTTCTTTCAAAAGAGGATAAACCATTTGGCTGTGCGGGAATACAATTATTTGTGATGGGTATAATCTCTGCAATATGTATGCCATTTATTAAAGAAAATCATTTTGGAAATAATAATTTTGAAGGAATAATTGGACTTATTTATGTTACTTTAGTTAGTTCAAGTTTAGCTTATATAATTCAAGCATTTAGTGAAAAATATGTTAATGAAACAGTTACAGGCATTATTCTTGCGCAAGAAAGTGTATTTGGAACTATTTTTAGTGTTTTAATAATTCATGAAGAGTTAACTATTTATCGAATTGTCGGTGGCTTGATTGTTGTTTTGGCCGTTTTATTGTCTTCAATAGATTTTAAAAATATGAGAAAACAAAATAACGATAATTTAAATAAAGAACCAACCGATCCCCCTAAATAATGCTTTTTAAAATTTATTCATTTGTTATAATTTTAAAGAGGTGAAATATGGATAAGATTTTAGAATTGATAGATGTTTCAAAAAAATATCCAACATTTGAACTTAAAAAAATAAATTTTTCACTCGAAAGAGGAAAAATAATGGGTTTTGTTGGACGTAATGGTGCTGGTAAATCAACTACATTAAAGACAATCATGAACTTAATTTCTTTTGATGGTTCTATTAAAGTTAATGGAAAAGAATTTAGAGATGATGAAGTTGAAAATAAACAAAATATTGCTTTTATTTTAGGTGGTGTTAATGTTTATCATTTTGTAACAGTTAAAACTCTTAAAAATGTTACAAGACGTTTCTATAAACATTGGGATGAACAATTATTTCAAAATTATATTAAATTATTTAATATAAGCGAATCAAAAAAAGTAAGAGAATTATCTCAAGGAATGAAGGTAAAACTTAATTTAGCTATTGCGTTATCACATAAAGCAAATCTTTTAATATTAGATGAACCAACAAGTGGACTTGATCCTGTTTCAAGAGATGAAATTTTAAATATGTTTTTGGATTTAGTACAAAAAGAAGACGTTTCTATATTATTTTCTACGCAAATTGTTAGTGATTTAGAAAAATGTGCTGATGTGATTACTTATATTAGAAATGGTGAGATTGTTGATAGTACAACTCTTGACGATTTTGTTAATAAATATTACTTAATTAAAGGTGATTTTAAAACATTAGATAAAGATCTTAAAAAATACATAATTGGTTATCGTGAACAAAGATCAAATTTTGAAGGTCTTGTTAAAAAAGAAAATATTAATTTTTTTGAAAATTATGAAAAAAATACTCCTTCTATTGAAGAAGTTATGGTTTTTGAAGAAAGGAATGCTAAACTATGAAAAATTTATTATATAAAGAATGGAAATTATGCATGAATCCACAAGCATATATTTTTATGTTTTTTGGTTTTTTTGCATTAATTCCTGATTATCCATTGTTTATTATTCCAGTATTCTTTTTATCTTCGATTCCAACAATTGTAGCTTTTGCTAAAGAAGCAAATGATATTTTTTATACAGCTACTTTACCAATAAAAAGAAATGATGTTCCAAAAAGTAAGATAATTTTCTTTGCGAGTATCGAACTAGCATTTATTTTGATATCTGGTGTTTTTATTTTTATTTCTTATTTATTGATGAAGTATCAAATTATACCAAATGGAGATGGTACATTTTATACAAAAAATTCTACTGGTGTGAATCCAAATATTACTGTTTTCGGTATATATTTAATCACATTTGGTTTATTTAATTTAATATTTTCTCCTTTATGGTATAGAAAACCAGAGAAATTTGCTTTAGCTTATTTTACCGCTTTATTTATATCAATGATTGTTGCTTGTATTTTAGGTACATTACCACTTATATTTACTGATGTTGATAAATATTTCAATTTATTGACAAATGACAATTGGTATTTTCAACTTGTCTTTTTAGTAATAAGTATTGGTATATTTATATTATTAAATTATTTAGCGATCATATTATCGAGAAAGAAATTTAAAAAACTTGATATTTAACATATTAACTAATAGAATGCTTGAAAATTAGCGTTAAATAATGTATATTTATTGTGCTGCGCTAATAGCTCAACTGGATAGAGTACTTGGCTACGAACCAAGGGGTTGCGGATTCGACTTCTGCTTAGCGCACCAATTAAAAAATAAAAGATGATTTAAATCATCTTTTTTTATTATTTAAGATTTATTATTATGTTTGTTTTTTGTTACGATGCTTTGTTCTATACGATAATCGGACAAATTTTGGATTCAAAGAAATAATGTTTAATATCAAATGATGTGAGACAAAATTGTTCAACAAAAAAGCATCTCATTTATAATTCAATTAGAAGATTCAATTGTAAAAGGAGATGCCATGTATAGTTTAATATTAGAACGTAATTATTTACCACTTGATATTGATACAAGATATCATGCTTGCCTAAGATATAAAGAATCTAAATAACCTGTTAAAAAGATTTTGTCTTTTTATCATATCAAAAGACCATCTCTCTACCGAT
>ERZ808275.166-NODE-166-length-38089-cov-3.759584_pt1 | contig 38089 bp, 32 predicted proteins | sample MGYA00520894_ERZ808275 | MGnify/ENA primary metagenome ERZ808275 (study PRJEB31516, sample SAMN03275598) | gut metagenome | biome: mammalia-associated habitat; material: feces | host: Papio cynocephalus | place: Kenya | collected 2012-08-03 ... | reverse complement strand
TCAAAAATTTCAACAAATTTTTGAAATTTTTATATCTTAATGAAAGATAAATGAAGAAGATTAAAACTGCAGGAATTAAAAATCCCGCAGAAGTTTTTGTTCCAATTGCAAGAGCATAACAAAGCGACGATATTACTATTGAAACAGTTTTGTTATCTTTAAAACTACTCCAAAAAAGATAAATACTTGATGTCACAAGTGAAGCTATTACCAAATCAGTTTGATTACTTGAAATTTGAGCACAAACTCCAGCAAAAGAACTTGCAATCAAAACGACCCATAAAGTTCTTCTTAATGAGTAGCCCATTAAATTATGCACAATTTTGTATAAACTTGTTATATAAACAAAATAAAAAATAAATGATAAAAATCCTAAGAATAAAAGATTTTTAGTAAACAAAATTATCCAAGAATAAACAATTTCTGAATTTATTGGAAAAATCAAAGCTCTAACATCAATTGCTGGATAATGATTGACAGTTGAATTTAAAACCCAAAATGCCGCACGACCTACGTGATAAGACTTTGCATCGCCGTCTGTAACTGTTGAAACAGAACATAAAAACAAAGTTACCAACATGAAAAATCCCCATGCAAAAAATAGCACAAGCAATGATTTATCTAACATTAACGAATTTTTCAAACGAATAAAATGTTCTTTATATTCAAACTTCCAACTTGGAAAACCTTTTTTTATCCATAAAAAAGTAATAACAGTAAAAAATAAAAGATTTAAAACTAAAAATGGAACTTCTTTAAATTGCTTAAATAATGAAAGTACTTCTGTTGTTAAAACAATTTGAGAAAATGATATTATTGCAAAATAAATAAAAGATTTTGCAGTATCTTGACGTTCCAATATCGCCGATAAAAAATAACTTGATATCAATATAAATACTAAAGATATAAAAAATAATACCATTTAATTTCTCCCACTATAAACCAAACTGACGAATTTTCTCCGTTCTTGGTAAATTTCTTTTGTTTACGAAGAAAATATATTTTTCAATTTCCATAACAGGTTCTAGCTTATAACCTGCCAAAAAGTTTGCTGAAAAATTACAAAATTCGTTATAAGGAATTTCTTTAGAATCTCTAGTCAATATTTTCTTGTCAATACCTGTATACATACAAACATACTCGTCATTTGGATTGTCAAAATTAATCTCTATACTACCATTTTTTCTATGAATTACATCATATTTTATTTTTTCTGGTGAATATTTTTCGATAAATGTAATGTCTTGATGATGTTTAGGTAAGATTAGAATATTGTAATCATCAATATTTATTTTATCCAAGTCTTCAATAAGTTTGATATCAAAGTTTGCACCATTGATATTTTTCAGAACAAACCTTAAAGTCATTGCTGAAGAATCAGCAAAAAACAAAATTTTATTATTCTTATCGTTAAAGTTATAATCAATAAGTGCTTCTAGTTGACACATCTTATCATAATTGACTTCTTTTGTATCCCAATTTAAGCAATCCATTGTATATTGAACATCAGAAATTTTTGCTCTATTTGTTATAATTTCTGAAAATATCTTATAAAATGGCCTTGCCCAAAGGTGTGTTGAAACACAAGTTAGGTAAAAACAAGCAATAAAAATTATGAACCATTTAAAAATATTTTTATTACTTTTGATATAGCTATATGACAGAACTGGAGCTGAAACTAGAACAAAAGAATTTAAGAATCTAACATTAAATATCATATAAACTAAATATGCCGACATCGTTACAAATGAAATTACAAAAATAAAACTAAAACAAAAATTTAAAATAGTTTTTTTATCACGTTTAAAAATAGGCATTACAATAGAAATAAATAAACAAGGTAAATACAATACAAAACCTAAAACTCCACATCCAACTAAAACTTCAGAAAGAGTATTGTTCACACCTGTCGATTCAGTCAAAGAATAAATACCTTCAGGTATTTGAGCTAATCCTAAACTATTAAGTAAAAACATCTTAAAATTTAAAATATTTACTGCCCAAATTGCAGATAAATTAAATCCAGTAAAATCAAAAAGCAAAAAGAAATGTCTAACCAAACTTGCCAAGCATCCTTTTATGCCATAAATATTTTTATGTGCAATAATAGCGCCTTCAAAACCTAAAGGATTATTAAATTGCATAAAATTCAAAACATAATTATATGCACTGATTAATATAAAATTTAAAGCACCAAACCCTAAAAATAGTAACAATGTTTTTAATTTTTTATTTTTTACAGCCAAAAATATAAAAAACAATCCTACTGCAGGGAACAAGAAAAACGCACTTGATTTCACACCCAAAGCTAATGCCAAGCATAATGACGACATGAAAACAGATACGTTATTTTTTTGTGTAAAACTATCTAAAAATAGATAAATAGATGTCAAAACTAATGTTGCTATTATTAAATCAGTTTGGGTACTGCTTACATACGAAATAACACCTGCAAAAGAACTTACAATAAATATTACCCATAAAGTCTTTCTTAATGAATAACCCAACGTCTTGTGTATAACTTGATACAACGAAGTTAAGTAAACAAAATAAGAAATTAATGATACAAAACCAAGTAAAAATGCTTTTTTAGTAAACAATATTATCCACGCATAAATAATTTCTGAATTTATCGGAAAAATTAAATTTCTGATATTTGCAGTATCAAAATGATTTATTGAAGAATTTAAAACCCAATAAGCAGAACGAACAACGTGATAAGATTTTGCATCACCGTTTGTCACAGGAGAAATAAAACATAAAAAGATTGCAACAAAAATAAAAAATCCCCATGCCAGAAACAATATAATCAGTGATTTATCCAGAAATAAAGCGTTTTTAAAACGAGTTAAAAAGTTTTTAAATTCAGGTTTCCAACAAGGTTTTCCACTCCTTTGCCATATAATGGTAATTAAAATAAACGTTATGAAATTTAGAGCTAAAAATGGTAACTCTTTAAACGATTTAAATGGTGAAAGAATTTCTGCAAATAAAATAACCTGAGAAAATGCCAAAATTACACTGTAAATAAACCCTTTTGCTGGGTCTTTATTTTCTAAAATTGCTGATAAAAGATAGCTTGATACAGACACCAATATTAAGGATAAAATAAAAAGTATCACTTAACATCTCCTAAAGTGGTTTATATCCTGAATAAATCAAACTTGCCCAACCTTCATAATAACTAATTTGAGTTGCAGAAGCAGGTCTTATATAAATTTTGTATTGATTTTCTGCTGGAATATTCAATGCACTTTTAATTGCAGATTGGATAATGGATGGATGAGTTACAATAATAACTCTACCTCTTAAATTATTTTCAATAATTTTGTTAATAATACCACTGACACGTTCATTAAAAACCTGTATTGTTTCACCATTTTCAGGAGAAAAACCCAATGGATTTTGATGTAATTGTTCAAGCATATCAGGATATTTCTTTTCTATTTGAGAAAAACTTAATCCACTCCAAATACCACATTTTCTGTTATACAAATCTGGTAAGGTTTCAAAATCTTGTTTTAATTCATCTGCTAAGATTTCCGCACTTTGAACTGTTGCAAGAGATGGGCTTGCATATATTTTATTAGTTTTTAAACCTCTTTTTTTGATAAAATCAACAATTTTTTCTAATTCCAACTCACCATTTTCATTCAATGGAGGATAGTCTAATTTATCAGTCAATCTGTTGTCTTCAGAATATATCGTTGAGCCGTGTGCTATAAAAGTTATTTTGCATTTACGTTTAAACATTTTATCCCCTTTTTTAATCAAATTATAACACAATTTTATTCTCTATGTGTTATTTTTTTATTATAGGTTTATTTTTATTCTCTACAATAATGTAAGCATTTTGCCTTTTAAAAATCGGTTTAAAATTTTGATTAGTCAAGAAATTAACTCCAAGCATACATCTTATCCACAACGGATTACCTAATTTATTTTTACCTTCATAATAACAAGCATATTCCTCTGTTTTAATTCGTTTTTTTGCTTGTTCAACCTCTAAATCTGGATTTTTTGTTTCATTATAATTGTCTATAATTTGCCCCTTTTCAGGATAGACTATAATATTGTAGTCTTCAAATTTTATATTATCGTAGTCTTTATAAATTACTGCTGAATTAAAATTCCAACCACTATAGTTCATCAACAAAGGTTTCATCAACATATCCCCTGCAGAAGTTAGTAGCAATATTTTATTTTTTGGAGAATATTTTTTATCATTAAAATCTTCGATAAGCTGACATATATTATCAGGATATCTTGAAACTTTACCAAATTTATCCCTATTCATTCCGTAACAATACCACTCATCTCTAATTTCTCTTAATTTTGTCGGATGTTTTATAATTTGTGGAATTACAACTGATGGTGTTTTAATAAGATTGTGAGTTGATGTAAATATGAATGCATAACAAGCAAGTAATATAAACACCATTTTTATAGGATTCCATCTACTTCTAAAATAAGACATCGCTAATATTGGTGATGAAATTACAATAAATTCAGTTATAAACCTAATATTTGCTTGCATAAATGCAATTGTCGCAGATAAACTCATTAAGTTTATAAGTAACAACATTCCAAATAAAAACATAACTCTTGCAAAATGTTTTTTGTATTTTATTGGTTGCAACAGTGATAAGAACCAACAAGGGACCAGTATTAAAATACCCAACACTCCACAACCACAGAAAGGAGTTAGAACTATATTGTTCGCGAATAATTCAGGTCGACTTGCTATTCTTTCTGGAATTGTTGAAACATGAGCAAGTGTCAAAATAAAATCTCTTCCATAATCTAAGTAAGATTTAAAATCCTCAGTTATATTAAAACCTGTAAAATCAACAAATGTATAACAGTGACGAATAAAGTTTGCAACAAATCCTTTTATACCATAAACATTTGTTTGAGTAGCAACAGCACCTGCATTAGCAACAAAATTACCGTAATCAACGTAATTTTCTACATAATTATAAGCACCGAATAAAGCAAAATTTATCAACCCGAATAAAACATACCAGAAAAGAAATTTGAACTGTTTGTATTTAAAAATAAATAATAAAACAAAAACACTCATTGCTGGAACTGAAAGTCCACCTGTAGATTTTGTACCAATTGCAATCGCATAACATAAAGCAGACATAAATAATGAAATTTTATTATTATTTTTCAAACTATCCAAAAACAAAAACATTGTTGAAGTTATCAACCCTGTCATTATGATATTTGTTTCAGTGTCACACATTTGAACCAAAACACATGCAAAAGAAGTCAGAATAAAAAGAGTCCATAAACGTCTTCTAACAGTTATTTTAAAATATTCCATAATTTTATAGACGTTTATCATTGAAAAAGCATAACCTATTAGTCCAAAGAACCCGAAAAATACGGTTTTATGTAAAAAGATATAAATCCAAGTGTACAGAATTTCTGAATTTATAGGAAAAACAACATTCCTGAACTCTGTTGTTGGAAAGTGGTTGATACTATGGTTTAAAGCCCAATGAACAGCTCTTAACATGTGATAGACTTTACCGTCACCACTAGCGCCTGAATCAAATATACAAATAAAAACTGAGACTGCTACTAAAAATAACCACCCTGCAGTTAAAATATAGAAACTTTTGTCTAATTTATAACAAGTTTTAATTTTGTCAAATGTTGGTTTACAATTAACACTCCAAAGAGGTTTACCTGTAATAAACCACGCAATCAAAGCGCCGAGCAAATATATAAAGTTACAAAATAGGAACGGAATGGGCTTTAACGTTGGAGCAAAAACAGATAATATTTCGGCTGTAAAAATTATTTGCGCAAATGCTGTAACAAAAATGTATATCAAACCTTTTATAGATTTGTCTTTATCTAAAACACTTGCAACCAAATAACTTGTAAAAAAAATCATTACAAATGACGCTATAAAGCCTAAAATTAACATATCACTCCTTGGGTAGATTTTTCTTTATTTATAAATTATATCATCTATTGCATTTTAAATTGTTAATTATTGTAAATATTAATTTAACATGACATCAAATTATTTTTTCAGGGGCTTTCAATAGAATATAGATAGGAAATATATTCGTTTTTTTGCATGCTAAAAATACAACCGATTATTACAACATCGAATAGTAATCAAACTAGGGTACAGTATGGTGCTCCTAGATTTTTGGCGTATTCATCTCCTATTAAATCACCGCTAGGTAAGGATTTGTTTGAAAAATCCGCCCGTTTGGATAAGCAAACGTCATTTGAAACTTTATCAGATAAAATTACAAATATTTCCTTTGAGGGCAAAAAGAAAAATAAGTATGAGCAAGGGCAAGAGATAGCTACTAATTTGAAAGAAATTTTCAAATCTAATTTTGGGGCTGTTTCGACAAATCAATTTAAGAAAGAATACGCAAAAATAGATAACAAAAATGTTATCCCTACAATTAAAGCGTATGACAAAATTTCACCAAAACAATCGTTGATTGGTGCGATTTGCAATGAAGTTGTAGACTATCCTGAAACAAGAATTAAAGCTGTAAACGGCATTGTTGATAGACTAGTTTCGAATGGAAAACTTGTAGGTGTTCAAACTGACCATTATAAAGCAAGATTTGATGAAGAATTGCAAGACCAATTTGAAACTGTTTTACTACCTGTAAAAGCAAAACAACTAAACAAAATTACAAATGCTTTTGTTCAAGCAATTGAAAACAAAAGTGGTTTAACTGCAGATGAAAGAGCTGATATTAAGAAAGCTGATTTAAAAACTACACAAACTTACACAACAAAAATCCTATCTACAACAGCAAAAAAAGCTGAAAAATCTTTGCAAGCACAACAGGAATATGATGGTTGGTCAGCAAAACTTGGTGAACAAATTAAAAAGTTGTGGAAATCTGAAAATCAAGCTCATTTGGTACAAGAAGATATCGACACTTTTAAGGGGCAAGTTGGCGAACTAAACAAACTTGTTGGCACAAAAGATTACAATAAAAAATTCAAAGAAATATTTAACATTGAATATGATCCTGAATTGATTGCAACATATAAAGAAAAAGAAGAAAAATTTGTTGCAGCATCATTAATTGCAACAGTTGAAAACAACTTTAAATCAGCCGTTCCTGATTTATTAAATAAAAAACCTTTAGCAGATAAAATTAGTTCACCATATACTGCAAGCGCACCAGTTGTACTAGAAACAAGAAGCCAAATGTACGAACGAAACTTGAACGCATTTGCAAACTTTGTAGGTAAAGGTGATGTTGAAAAGGGTAAGGCAGAAATCCAAAAGACAATGAAGGATTATAAAATTACTCCTAAATCAACATTGAGCGAAAAATATGACGTTCTTCAACGCATGGCAAATAAATATGAAAAACGTTTACATCAAAATACAAAAAATGCATTAGGTAAAAAATCTCTAATTGAGATGAAAAAAGAGTATGATAATTCTTATTATGCAGCCTTTGGTGTCGACAATGATATCGCAAAACGTGTTGAAGATTATAGAGCCTCTCAAAAATGGTCAGAACTCCTAGTTCAAGATACAATTTTATGTTCTGCATCAATTCCAATTTGGTTAATGACAGCAGGCACAGGCGTAATTCCAACATTAAAAATTGCAGCAATGCACTCGGCTGCTGATTTAGCAGTTTATGGTTCAGATAGACTTTCCTCAAAACAGGGGATGACAGAAAAAGAATTAAAAGAAACACTAAAATGGACTGCGATTGATGGTGCTACAGCAATTGTAAACCAAATTTGTTATAAAGGAATTGAAGCCCTAGTTTCACCTATTGCAAAAATGTCAGGAAAAGCAGCAAAAGTTTCAGAAATGGCACTAACAGGAATGGCAGATGTTGCTGTTGATTGTGGAATGGAATATTTGGGTTCAGGTAAGATTACACTTCAAGGTACAGTTTACTCTGTAATATTTACAGCAGCAGGGCAAATTGTTGATATGAAGGTTGAAGATAGCTCAAGAAAAGTTTTGTAAATTCTTTATTAACAAGAGGGCAATTAAATTTGAAAACATGTTTTTAAATAAATATGGAAATTACAAAAGTAGGATTTTACGGCTTAAATAAGCCTCAAACACAAACAAAAGCGGAAAAACATGACAACAAAGCTGTTGCAAACCATACAGATGTGGTTTCTAAAGCTGGCAATTCGGCGATTAGAAGTATGGCAATGGCAAATATTCATAGAACTATGAATATTCATCAAGCTGGCAACGATTATAAAGTTGAAGGTAAATACAAAATCATTGGCGAACAAACTGCCGAGCAAGCTAACGACTTTTGGAAAAGTGTTGGCTACACAGATTCTCCGTATAAACCAAATAAAAAAGCTCAAATTATTGAATTAACAAAAGAAACAAAGTTTGTAAGAACTTATGACGGTAAAAACTCAGGGAAATATGGGTCTTGGGTCATGAAATATGACGATATCAAAGGTTTAAGCCCAGAAGAAATTGCAGACAAATTTGCTCTTCCTCAAGTTCCTAAATACATGTGTGATTGTACACTTCCTGCAGGAACTCAGTTGAGGACAGGTGAATGTAATCCACTTTATGGATGGAAAGGTGGCGGACAACAGTTTGATATGATGGGTGCAAGAGTTGGCAAATTCGACAACGAAAGAGAAATTCCAACTAAGAAATAAATTTAAAAGACAATGGCGGTTTGCGATAACGCAAACCGCCATTGCTTATTACATACCAGCATGTTACAATATGTAAAAATAACTACATAAAATGGTCTAAAAAATGAAAAATAACGCAATTTTTTCTATGTTTGAACGTTAAAACACATGTAGTACTATATTTTCGGATAGGTTATGACAGAAGGAAACTTTATAAAATTAGGCAAAAACGGTCAGCAAGTTGACCTTAATAAACTAAAATCGGGTATTAAAGCTGATGCATTCAAAGATGATGTAAAAGCTTTGGAAATTTTTAACGCTAGTGATACAAACAAAAACGGAGTCTTAGACCTAGACGAAGTTTCTCTTTTCAAGGACAAATTAACTCAAGCTGCAGGCGATGATAAAGTTCTTACCGAAGGCGAAACTAGGCAAATTTTAAACGAACAAGAACATAAAGAACAATACAGAAAGTCAAAAGTTAAATCACAAGATGTTTTTGACTTTGTAAACAAATTTGCACAAGCTAGTGAAAATTCAAAGGTTAAATCTTCTGAAGTCAAAGGCGATCAAAGAGTTGTAACTTATGAAGATGGCGCACAAGAAGTTATAAATAAAGACGGTTCAAAAGTTATTACAACCGTTAGCGGTGCTTTAAAATCAGTAAAAAATGTTGACAAAGACGGCAATTTAGTAAGCGAAACAAGAACAAATGAAGAAGATGGTTCTGTTGAAAACTTCGTATTTGGTGAAGATAATTCAATGAAATCAACTTTGACTAGCACTGACGGTTCTGTTTTAACAAAAACTTATGATGCTCAAGGTAACCCTACATCTGCAGTTTTACAAGATGATAAAGGCACTCATGAAATAGGTTTAACTGGTTTTGCTTCTGGAAAAGTTGTTAGAACCGTTGAAGGTAAAGGTACACCAGAAGAAAAAACTATTCAATACGATTATACAGGCGAAAATTCGTACACTCAAACTACAATACAAGGCGACGTAAGAAGTACAACAGTTGTTGAAAACAATGAACTTGTTTCAACAGTAGCTACTCAATATGACAGCGAAAATAGACCTGTTCAATCTTTAGAAATTGGCAAAGACGGTACAAAAACTGAAACTTTATATAAAGAAGGTAGAAAAGTTCAAGCTCAAGTAACAAATCCTGACGGTTCAGTTCGTTATGCAAAATATGATGGCAAAGGTAACACTTTAGTTGTTACTCAAAACGGTGAATCTATTGAGCATTTAGCAAAAGCTTTCAATACAACAAAAGCTGAGATTGTTGCCGCAAACAAAGGTAGTGTTCACGGTTCAAGAAATAATGCTTACTTTGAAGCTGGTCAAGAAATTAGAATTGCAGGTGAATTTTCACCTAATCACAAAGGTTTACGTGGACGTAAATCAGCACAAGAAGTAAAAGCTCAATATGCTCAAGATGAAGCTCAAAGAGTTGCTCAACGATTAAATGGTAAAGAAACAAAAGAAGTTTCAGTAAGCAAAAACTACTCAGATTGGTATCAATATTCAAGAGAAATGTTAGCTTCAGAAGGTATCACAAAACCTACAAATGAACAAGTAAACAATAGAGCTAACGAGCTTAGAATAATGAACCCAACCGTTGAAGTTCCCAAAAAAGGTTCAAAATTAACAGCTCTAAAAACTCAAGCAGAAATCAGACGAGAAGAAGAATTAAGACGTCAACAAGAAGCTCAACGTGCAGAACAAGCAAGCGCTTCTCAAGGTAGTGCAAAACCTTCTCGAACTCAATCTGCAGAAGAAAAACAAAAAGCTCAACGCAAAGCCGTTGCAACAAAACAAGGTACTGCAATTGCAAGTAGTTTACATAAACAAATGAATTCTGCAACTTGGAACTCTGTTTCAAAACCAGAATTTCAAGCAGAATTAGGTAAAATTAATGCTGGCAATGTTGTTGAAACATTAAGAGCTTACCAAAAACAATCTCCTAATGAATCAATGATGGAAGCTATTTGGGATGAAAAATCAAGTAAAACTTGGGATTCTTCAAAAGATCCGAGAAAAGCTGCCATTAATGGTATTACAAACAAATTACTACAAAGAGCAAAATCAGCTGGTGTAGATGCATCTCACATTGCTAATTTCAAAAAAGAAATGAGCAAATATAACAACGACAAAGAAGGCGCAAGCGAAGTAATGTACGGCTTAATGCAAGCTATCGAAAACAGGGAAGCTATGTCAAAAGCCGATATTCAAGCTGCACAATCTCGTACCCCTCACCAACAAAAAGTTGCAACAGTAACTTTATTAAACGCACAAGTTAGAGGTGCAAGAAAAGATTTACAAACTCAATTAGACCACGATGGTTGGGCTGGCAAAACAGTTGATTGGATGAGTGGTGCTTGGAACTCTAAAAACAGAGAAAGTGTTGTTAGAGCTGATTTAAATGAAGCTCAACACCAAGCAAACGAATTAGCTAGAACAAAGACAGATGCTGAATTTAAAGCCAAATTCAAAGAAATTTATGGCGTAGAATTTGATCCCGTTCAAGTTGCTGGATATCAAAAGAAATCTGCACAATACCAAAAATCAGCAGCCGCATATTCAGTTGAATCTAGTTTCAATTCAAAAATGAAAACATTGATGTCAAGCACAACTCTTAGAGAAGAAACCCGATATGATGCAGTTCCAGGAGGTCCTGGTCAAGTCGTTACAACAGCAACAAAACAACAAGTTTATAACAGAGAATTAAACAACTTTGCTAATTTCCTAGGCATGGGTAATTCAAAAGCTGGCTTACAACAAATCAATAACGAAATGAAAAAAGCTGGCATTGACCCTAAAACTGCATCAATTGATAAAAAATATGAATTTTTATCAAAACGTGCAAAATCTTGTAGCTCATTATTACATCAACAAACAATGCGAGCTACAGGAGGCAAATCATTCGGACAAATTAAGAACGAATACGAAAGCTCTTACACAGCAACTTTCGGTACTAAAAACGATATAGCAAGACGTGTTAGAGATTACAACGCATCTCAAGAAACTGGCGCTTACGTACTAAAACAAGGTATTAAAACAGCAGGTGCTGTGGTAATAGGTATCGCAACAGGTGGTACTGCAGTTCCATTGTTAGCTGCTGCCGCTGGTTCAACTGCGTTGTCAATTGCAGTTGATGCATCTGATAGAGCATCTTCAAAAGATGGTTTATCATTGCAAGAATTTCAACAAATTACAACAAACGCAACTATTGATGGTGTAACAACTGTTCTTAGCGGCGGAGCATCAAAAGCTATTGGAAACTTAAACTTAGGCCGAGCTGCAACTTATGTACTAAGAACAGCATCAGATACTGCAATTGATGCAGGTTCTGAATACGTAAAAACAGGACAAGTAACATTAGAAAATACAATTATTTCAGCAGTTTCATCATTAGGCGGTCAATACGTTCAAAATAAATTAGAAGACCGTGCAATGGCTAAAGCTTTTGAAATTGATGAAAGCAGATTAGATGATATTAATAGCGGTTGGTTAGGCGCAGCAACTGACGAACATCACCGTTATTCAACAACATTATCGGCTACAGAAGCTGGTAATGCTCCTATTCGTCGTGCTTACGTTGGCAGTGGAATTGAAGCTCAATCTGGCGATGTTAGAGGTATTACTTATGATGTAAGAATGTCACAGCATAACGAATCTGTTGCAGATATTGAAACCTTATTAGGTAAAGGCGCATCAAGAACTGAATTTGGTGCTGGCTTAGTAAGCCTTGAAGATAGATTTAGAGCTAGCGGTACAGCAGGTTCTGCTCTTGAAGGCGACAACGTAAAAGGTTGGGGTACATTCAGCCAAAACGACAAAGTAAAACAAATGGGCTTGCAAGATAGATTAGATATCGTTCAAGATGCTGGTAACATGGCTGGAATGGCTTATGGTGACAGAGAAATTGCTCATAACGGTTGGACACAACAAACTCAAGTTTCAGCAGGAAACGGTTTCCACGCAAAGGCTCTTGAAAAAGACGGCGTAGTAATGGTTGTATTCAGAGGCTCTGATGATATGGGCGATTTGAGAGTTGACCACCAAATGCTTTCAGGAAAACTTCCAGACCAATTCCAAAATGCAGTAGACTTTATGGAACAAGTTAGAGCTGCAAACCCAGATAAGAAAATTGTCGTAACTGGTCACTCTTTAGGTGGAGCTTTAACTGAATTAGTTTCATCTAAATACGACGACGTTTTAGGTATTTCTTTTGATGCCGTTGGTACAAGAAGTTTAGTTGATTCTACTGACGGTATTGCAAGAGGTTTAAAAGACAATAAAAACACTATCAACTACATAGTTAATGGAGATATCATTTCTAACGCATCAGAACACGTTGGTAATGTAACTCTTGTAAATGAAGTTGCAGATGTAACAAGAGGCGGTAGAATCCAAAGCCCACACGCAATTGGTAACTTCTCAGGTACAAACAACACTTCATTACAAGGTGTTGAAGCTGGCATGGTTCAACGAACACTTGACGCAGCAAGTGCATCAAGAGCAAAAGCCGCAGCTAAGGGCTTAACTTTAGACAGTGCAATTGCAGCTTCTGCAAACGGACAAGTTGCATTTGATGACAAGACATTCAAGAAAATCCAAAAACAATTTGCATCTGATGTAAATGCCTTAAATGTTGACTTAAAAGCAATGCAAAGACAAATTGATGCTGTTACAGACCCAGCTCAAAAAATTGCATTACAAAAAATCTTAGACAAGAGAAAAGTTGACATCACTGTAAATACTGACATTAAATCTCGAACAACAGTTTTACAACAAATGTCAGGTGATGAAGTTAATGAAATCCTAGCTAGAGATTATGGTTTCACAGAACCTGGTTTCTTAGGCGGTGACACACCATCAGCTTTAGTACAAACAGACAAACCAACAAAATTTGTACGTGTATACAATGACGGTCAGCCAGTAAAAGATGGTGAATGGTCATCATTCGCAAAAGGTGCTTGGTTAATGCCTTATGACGAAATTGAAGGTTTAACAGCAGCTCAAATCAAGGATAAATTTGCACTTCCAGCAACACCTAGATATGTTGTTGAAGTTGAAGTTCCAGAAGGCGTCCAAATGTTTACAGGTAAATGTAATCCACTTGAAGGCTGGGGTAACGGTGGCGGAACTCAATACTTCTTAGTTGGTGACAAAAAACCAAAAATCTACGGCGGAATGAAAGCATTACCACAATAAAAGGATAAATAAATGCCCGAAATTAGTTTTGAAGAAAATAAATTAAATATAAATGATAAATCAATTAGTTTTGATTTGAACATCTACAACGCAATTGTCTTAGATGACAAAGTTGTCGTTATGCTTGATGTACCTAACGACAATCCGTTAATGGAGAACATTATTGCGTTTAGTTTTGAAGGTCAACCTGTTTGGACAGTTCAACCGTTCAAAGAAAAATTTCCAGAAATTAAAATGACAACACCTTATGTTGGCATGTTTAAAAGAGATGACGGAAACATCAACGCGACTAATTTTTATGGAATTTGTGTAGAAATTTCTGCAAAAGACGGTAAAATTTTATCAAAATCAACATCAAGATAATTGTAAAAATTTGTGCTAAAAATTTTTCTTGAAAAAACTTAACAAAAAGTACAAATAATCAATTTCAATGGTTGACAATCCTTTTTGCTTGTTGTTATATAGATAGTACAATAACACTTAGCTGTATTTTTGTGCTGAAAAGTCCAACTAAGGTTTAGGCGAAAAATTAATAAATCATATATAAGGAGAAATTATGCCAACAATCAATCAGCTTGTACGTCGTGAACGTAAAAAGCTAGTAGACAAAACAAAATCACCAGCATTGATGGAATGCCCTCAAAGACGTGGTGTTTGCACAAGAGTTTATACAACAACTCCTAAAAAACCAAACTCAGCACTAAGAAAAGTTGCCAGAGTTAAGTTAACAAACGGATTTGAAGTAACTTCATACATTCCTGGTATCGGACACAACCTACAAGAACACAGTGTTGTTCTTATTCGTGGTGGTAGGGTTAAAGACCTTCCAGGTGTTAGATATCACATCATCCGTGGTACTTTAGATACTGCAGGTGTTGCAAATAGAGCACAAAGCCGTTCTAAATACGGTGCAAAACGTGCTAAAGGAGGTAAATAATGTCAAGACGTTCTAAACCAGCAAGAAGAATCCCTGCTGCTGATCCAATGTATAACAGTGTAGACGTATCAAAATTCATTAACAGAATTATGCGTCGTGGTAAAAAATCTTTAGCTGAAAGAATCTTCTATTCAACTTTAGAAAGAATTAAAGAAAGAACTAACGAACAACCAATGGAAATTTTTGAAAAAGCATTGACAAATGCAACTCCATTGTTAGAAGTTAAAGCTAGACGTATCGGTGGTTCTACTTACCAAGTGCCTTTAGAAGTTAAAGCAGACCGTGGTTTCGCTCTTTCTTCATCTTGGTTAATTGCTGCAGCTAAAAACAGAAGCGGTAAATCATTCATCGATAAATTAACAAGCGAATTAATTGATGCTTCAAACGGTGCTGGTCAAGCATGCAAAAAACGTGAAGATACTCACAAAATGGCAGAAGCTAACAAAGCTTTCGCTCACTACAGATACTAATTTTCAAATTGGTTATAAACAAAAAAAGAGTCACAGAAATGTGGCTCTTTTTTATAACATTTTTAACAATTACTTTTTAAACTTCTCTGCATCTAAATATTTAATCACTCTTGCAGGATTTACGACTACAACCGCATTGTCGGGAACATCTTTTGTTACAACAGAGCATGCTCCAACAATTGCATTTTCACCAATTGTAACCCCTGGAAGAATGGTTGTATTTACTCCAATCCAAACATTTCTTTTTATATGCACTGGTTTGCAAGTGATTACAGGTCTATCATAAAAGTCATGATTATTTGTTGCAATAGTACAATTTAAAGCAATTTTTGTATCATCTTCAATCACAAGTCCACCCGCAGACATACATTGAAACCCATTCATAAGTACAACATTCTTGCCTATCTTAACTTTATTGGCTAAATTAACAAAGATTGGCGGATTGACTATTGCATTTTTGCCTAAATTATCGCCAAAAAGTTCTTTAATAAGGGCATTACACTCATCTGTTTGTGGCATTGTGTTGTTTATTTTGAAACAAAGTTGTGAACTTCTGATGTATTCAGCCATTCTTTCTTCGTTTGGTATTCTTAAATCTAATCTAACTTCTTCCATATTTAACTCCTTTTATTCAAATTTATTATAACAGTTTAGAGCAACTCTCAGTCAAGTTTTTGTATTAAATTTATTAATATTTTTCTAAAAAATTTGTTGACATGACTTATAAGGTTAGTATAAACTTTTCTTACGTAGGAGATATATTTCATTAATAGGGAAACTTGTATACAGGGGAGTAACAAGAGGGAAAAGATTAGAATATTTTTTACGGAGCACATTAAAAATCCAACAGACATTAACGTTTAAATTTATTTTGAACATTAATTATAGAGTAGCAATTTTTTTGAAAGGAGAAAGACATGAAAAAATTATTCGCAACTTTAGCTTTATTATCAGTTATGGCTATGCCAGCAGTAGCATCTGAACCATTTGGTTTCGTTTACCAAGATACAACTCACCAATTATTAGGTTCTGGTTCTGTTGCTCCAGCTAAAATGGGTACAGCAACTTGCACATCTTACTTTGGTGTTGTTGCATTAGGCAACTGCAGCGTTAAACAAGCTATGCAAAACGGCAGAATCAACTCATTATCACACGCTGACCAAGCAACTAAAAACATTTTAGGCTACAAAAAAGTTACAACAAGAGCTTTCGGTCAATAATAACTGATAGAGTTTAAAAACTTAAAAGGGTCGAAGCGGTTAACCGCTTCGACCCTACTTATTATTAATTAATTCATTTTAGAAACATAATCAAATTCAGTTATGCCGTCTTCTATCAGATATGGCATTTCTGTATGAACATCTACATTTTGAGCAATTTTTTCCGGTGGAAGCTTCAAATATGTTGTTGTAGCTTCTGCAAATACAGTACCATCCGCATCAATAATTTTAGAGAAGGTTTTGAACATTCTTGATTTATCCATAATTACGTAACCTTGTGCAAACAAATCTTCTTCGTACGGAACAGGTTTTCTGTATTTCAATTCCATTGAGGTAGTAACACCTAACGTGTAATCTCCATTTACCCAGTATGCACGACATGCCAGCTCATCAAGCATTGTTGCAATAAGCCCACCATGCACACGTTGAGGAAAACTTTGGTGCTCAACCTTGTATCTAACTGGAGTTATGACACTTCCATCTTCCATATTATAAAATTGCGATTTGAATCCCATTGGATTATCCATACCGCAAATAAAACACATTCTTGAATTTTTTTGTTTACTTAAAACTTTCATATTACCAACCTTTTTCTTGATTATAGCATAAACCAATAGCGCGCGGGCGTAATCGCCTGCGCGCCTAAAACAAATCTAAACCTTTGTAACAAAAATAATTAAATCATTAAAGATTTTCTTTAATTTGTCCGAAAAATACAGAGAGGTATCATAAATTAAGAGGGTTGTTCGTCGTGAGTATGAATATTAACAATACAAACGCAATAACAAAAACTACTTCTGTTAAGCCAATGGGCGCTAAACAGAAGATTTATGATACACAATTGAAACAAGATACCTTTGAGATTAAGTTTAATGAGCAAGAAGCACGAGAGTTTTTAGACTCAAAAATGGACTACAACGAATACCCTGAAGTACCTCAATATAACGACAAACAAAAGGACTTTATTCTACAAACAATGAGTAAAAATCCTAAGTTGTGGACTCCGTTCAAAGCACTTGCCGATGTTCCTGATATAAAAGGCGAGGACGTTGTAAAATGCTTGAAAAACGCTAAAAAACGGAAGATTTTATTGATTTAGGTAAAATCGCATCAATAAAAGATGCTTATGATGACCCAAAAGTTACTAAAGGCGAAGATTACCTAAAACTCCTAAAAATGGATAAAACTTCTCGCCAACAAGCGACCGAGCTACTTAAAGACACCTCTTTGCACGCAAATTATGTCTTTAAATATTTTGATGTGCCAAAATCAAAACGACCAGACTTTAACACTTTGTCTGAAATGGTTAAAACACTTGAAAAAGAATATGACTGCAAAAATGATTACAAAATAGAACTTGTTAAAAACGAATATTCTGATAAAGAGTTCAATATTCACGTGATGAAAAAGCCTTATATTTTGGCGCAACAAGATGTTTTAGACAAAAACGGACTTGTAAGCACTAAAAAAGTTACAACCTATGATAGTGGCGATAAGTCCTATACAATCGAGAAATTTAAAGATTATAGAAACAATACTACGATTAAAACGCGTAAAGAGTTTGATAAATCGACTAAAACCGATAACGATATAACAAACCAAATCCATATTATTCGCGACAAACAGGGTAATATTGTCGAAAAGATTAATACAGAACGCTCTGAAATTAATGGTATTTATAATATTAAAAAGATGTACCCGAACGGCAAAGTTAAGGTTATAAGCTCTGGCACTGTTGATAAGAAAACAGGAATTGAGAGCGTTAAAAAGGATATGACCTCACTTGACGGCACCCGTACACAATACTTGTACGAAAACGACCCAAAGGGTAATAGAATTTCCGACTACAAGATTACAGACAAAAACGGCAACGTACTTTTGCAAAATAGTACGTCTTTTGAGGTGATTGACGAAAATAAATTTATTTCCGCTAAAAACGATAAAAAATACGAAATTAATATTTCAGAGGACAAAATTAATGTTAAAAATTTGAATGATGAAAACGAAACAGCCTCAATTGATATTAATAAACGAATTTTCGGCGATAAAGAACGAATTATTAAGGTGTTGAAACAGGTTTCAGGCGACGAATTGATTGAACTTGCGAAAAACGTTAAATCCTTTGAAGGTATTGAAAATGCGGAAGATTCTGCATTTAGCGAAAGCGAAAAGAAGATTACAACAGGCGATAATATGTTTGTAATCTTGCACGAACTTGGTCATACAAAGGATATGAGCAAGGTTGAGAAATTGCATAATAATAAAGACTTGCAAAAGGTGTTTAATAAAGAAAAACAAGCATTTTTGAAAAAATTTCCACAAGCTGAACGTCAAAACATTGATTATTTCTTAAATAAAAAAGACCACTATAAAGGCAAAGATGGCGGACTTATAGAAACAATCGCGGAAAGTAATGCACTTTTGGGCACACATAGCTCAATGAACTTGACTGCAATTCGCTCACAATACTTGCAACAATACTTTCCTCGCACAATAGCGTTTATCAATAATGAGTTTGAAAAGTAATAAAATACTTATTTATAAAGGAACAATTCGTCTATTTTGGTATAATCAGTATATCCTCTTCTAGACATTTGCCGTAGCTTGTGCGCCATAGCTTTCTTTTGCCATTAAACCTTTTAGGAAGGTATCTATGTTAGTTTCAAGTTTATTCACTTCTCTTTCATCGACAACACCTTCTACCTCGTTTTCGGTTTTCTCGTTTTCTTCATCTTCTTCATCTTCCGTTTTTAGGTCTTTATTTCTGTCTTTTTGTCGAATTTTGTACAGCTCTTTAATTAAAGCATCTTCTTTCTCGTCTGTGCTAGAAAGTCTCATCATTCTTCTTAAGTATTCTTCCATAGTATCTTGAAAATCTTCTAAAAGATCTTTATCATCAATTGCATCTTTAAACAAGTTTAAAGCAGCTTTCACTTGAGATACATAAAAATCGTTTGAAGAGGTTTTCATATAATTACTCAACTCTTTTACAGTTGCATTTTCCATAATATTTTTAAGATTATCTTTTATAACATCTGTCTTCATGCCTGTACTTGCAATGTTAATATCGAAAATATTAAGTGATTTTTCTACAGCCTTTTTTAAATCTGAAACTGTTTTAAATCCAGATTCATTAAGAGCTTTCAAATCTTCTGGTGTTTCACAACCTCTTGCTTTCAAATAATCTTGAAAATCTGATTCAAAATCTATTGTCTTTAAATATTCATCAAATTTAGAACCACCTTGAATATAAGTACAATAATCTATCAACTCTATATCAAAAGCTTTTTTCTTTAGATTATCTTCAACAACATTTTTATATTCATCGACAGTTGACGGAGAATCAAAACCATACATTGAGAAAGAATCCTTGAACAAATTTGATTTTATTTTATCGTATTCTTTGTCTAATTGAGCATGTTTTTCTTGAATTTCTTCTAACGAAAAAGATTTTGAAAATAGTTTTATATGTTGGATTTTTTTCGTTTGCTCAGGAAGCGTTCTCATTGCCTCTTGCAATGTCACATTCATTGTCATATATAAAGCCCTCGCGTCTAGTGTTTATTCTTGCATGATAAAAAAAAAAACGGATTTTACATCATACGGATAAATGATAATTATTATCACAAAACTTGCATGAAAAAAGTTTATAAAAAGGGCGCGAGTTGGATAAAAATCAACTCGCGCCCTTTTCTAAAATTATTCAATTATTTATACATTTGAACTTCTGGAGCCAATGTTAATGATGTAATATTTTTGTTCACATCTGCGTTTGCTTCCAAATGGCTTATACAAAGCATCATTACGACCGCAACTGATACGATTGATAAGATTTTTAGTTTCATTTACTACCCTTTTTATGTGAAACTGATAATTTCGTTAAATATTTTGATTGCAAATTTGTCTGTCATTGCAGAAATAAAATCAATTACCGCTTTTCTATAAGATTGTTGATTTTTATAATCGTAAACAACTTTATTTTGACATTGCATTCTTTCTTTTTCGTCCAAAGCAATCTCAGTGTATCTTACTAACCATTTTCTAAAATAAGAAGTCAATGTTGGGTACAATGTAGATTCTTTTTCTATTGCACCTAAAATATCTTCTCCAAAATATTTATCTACTTTTTCAAAAATAGTTTCAATAATCAATCTTGCATATTTTTTGAAAGGTTTTAATCTATCGTGACCACAAATATTTTCAGTATTGTAAGCCTTGATAACTCTCATCATTTCAAATGTACTATCAGTAAACTTCAAACCTTCTTCAATATTTGAATTTTGACATAAGTCACGAATGAAATAATAAGTCAAAATGTTTGTACTTACATTTTGTAATCTTTCATTAGGGAATGCGACTTGAATAATATGTTCTAATTCTTTCTTTTGATCTTCTGTCAAAATATTATAAATCAACGCATCTTCAATATCTCTACCTAAATATGCAATTGTATCAGATAATTTCACTACACAGCCTTCGTAAGTGAATGGTGATAAGTGACTCGCATATTGAATTGTAGATAAATCACAAAATTCATCTCTTGGTTTCAACACTTTATCATTAACTTCACCACAGTGGCAAACAATACCGTCACGAACAGCATAAGTTAAGTTCAAGTTTTGTTGACGACCTTGATAATCTGGTAAAGTTTCTAAATTATCAACAAAGTTCAAACTATTTCCTTCGTGCCAAAAACGTTTTTGAATACCGTATTCATTAACAATATCATTCAAAATGTATTCGCCTTGGTGCCCAAAAGGAGCGTGTCCCAAATCGTGTCCGATTGCAATTGCATTTACAAGTTCTAAGTTCAAATTCAAAACTTTTGCAATTGTTTCTGCAATTGATGCAACATGACAAACGTGCTCAATACGAGTACAAATATGATCGTTATCTGTCGCAAAGAACACTTGCGTTTTATTTTTTAAACGTCGGTATGCAGTTGAGTGCAAAATTCTGTGCTCATCTCGTTCAAATGGTGAACGTTTGTCGTAATCTGTTTTATAGATTTCTGTCATACGAGAAACTGCTTGTTCATATTTAGGGTTACCCTTGAACATAGCAACTCTTGAAAAATCTACTATTTGTTTTTCTGTTAATTAAATTTTCAGTCATAGCAAAAGTATAACCCATTTTTCAAAACATCAAATACATTAAATATATGAAATTTTTGTATAAATTTGTAAACAAATTAAAAAATAACTGCAATAAAATTTATTTTCTTTAGTTTATAATACTATAGTGTTACGAAAATAGGAAGATTTATGGATTACAAATTAGGAATTAACAACAAAACATTGAAACGCAACGTTGGTGACGTTTTAAAACAATACGATAAAGACGGAAACGGCTTAAACAACTCTGAAATCAAAGACCTAGTTAAAGGTTCTGTTTCAATATTTGGAAAGCCTTTCGTAAAAGATAAAACCATTCAAAAGATTCAAGGTCAATTTGATACTAACAACGATGGCGTTGTTTCAGAAAAAGAAATTGATGCATTTTTGAAAAAGCAATACGATATGAAACTTGACGATGCAAAGAAAATGAACGTTAAAGATTTCGTTGACACATTACAAGAAAAAGATGAAGCTCGAAAAAAGGCTGAAAAGAAATAATTTTCTAGAACAAAAAGCTCTATAAGGCGGTCAAAACATTGTTTTGACCGCCTATTGTATTGTAAAATTTACCGACTATAATATATAAGTGTAAAAAATACAATTTAAAATATTTTATATAAGGGATAATTTTATGATTAAGCAAAAAAGAAACAAAACGAAAATCGTTGCAACTCTAGGACCTGCTAGTAGCGAAGAAGAAATTATTGAACAATTAGTAATGGCTGGGGCAACAATGTTCCGCTTGAACACTTCTCACAATACAGCAGAAGAACACGCAAAAACTATTGATAAAATCAGAGCTATTGAAAAGAAATTAAAAGTATTCATTCCAATTTTGGTTGACTTACAAGGTCCTAAAATCAGAGTTGGGAACTTGATTAAGCCAATTCCACTTGAAGTAGGTATGGAATTAGTTTTGGAATATGGTTTAGAACAAACAGACCCTGAAATCGTACCTGTAGACTATAAGGGGATTGCTGATGATGTTCACGAAGGGGAATGTATTTTATTAGACGACGGTAAAATTAAAATTCAAGTAACTAGAAAAGAAGGTAAACGAGTTTACGTAAAGGTTTTACACGGCGAATTACTAAAACCAAGAAAAGGTATCAATGTTCCTGGTGGTACAGGTAGCGTTTCTGCAATTACAGAACGCGACGTTGAATTTATTAAATTTGCAGTTGAACATGAAGCTGATTACATTGCACTATCTTTTGTAAGAGATAAAGATGATGTTTTATTAGCTAAAAAATATATTAGCCACTTTGGTGCAGATATTCCTGTAATTTCAAAAATTGAAAAACCCGAAGCCGTTGAAAACATTGAAGAAATTTTAGATGCAACTGATGCTGTAATGGTAGCCAGAGGCGACTTGGGTATTGAATTATCACCTGAAAAAGTACCAATGGTTCAAAAACAAATTATTGAATCAGCATTTAATCATAGAAAAACTTGTATCGTAGCAACTCAAATGCTTGAATCTATGATTGAAGAACCAATCCCAACAAGAGCCGAAGCATCCGATGTTGCGAATGCAATTCTTGATGGTGCTGATGCAGTAATGTTATCAGGAGAAACAGCAATGGGTAAATACCCAGTAGATGCAGTAAAAATGATGGCAAAAATTGCAAGAGATGTTGAAAGCAGTCCTTTCTGCTGTTACAACATTGATTTAGAAATGAATGAAGATTATGAACCTACACCTCAAGCAATCGCAAGTGCAGCAGTAAAAATGGCAGACTACTTGGGGGCAAAAGCTATTCTAGCCTTTACTCATACAGGTTACACAACTAGATTGTTGTCAAAACTAAGACCTCAAGTTCCAGTTATAGCGGTTTCTGATATGGAAAAAACTTGCAGAAAATTAAACTTGTATTGGGATATTCACCCTACATTGAAAAATTGGGACGTTGATTTGACAGACAACTTGTTGAAAAAAATAGACAAGTTACTACTTGAAAAAACTACATTCCAAAAAGATGATAGAGTTATCATTATCGGTTCAATTCCAAAATTAATTACAGGTAGAACAAACTTCGTTCGTGTACACAGAATGTGCGCGTTCCAATAATTGAGGTAAAAAAATGAAAACACCATTAAATTTTAAAGTTGATAAAGAAAAATGCGTAAAATGCGGGCTTTGCGCAAAAGATTGTCTTGTTAGAGCTATTCAAATTGATGAAGAAGGCTATCCATATAGCAATGCAACTAATTGTTTAGGTTGCCAACACTGTCTTGCAATTTGCCCTCACGGCGCAATTTCATCTTTTGACAGAAATCCTGATAATTCTGCTCCAAACAGACACAGTGTAAATTCTGACGATTTTATGAATATGATTGAAAACAGAAGAAGTTGCAGACAATACAAACACGAAAACATCGATAAAGAAAAAATGCAAAAGTTGAAAAACATGCTAAACTGGGTTCCAACAGGTTGCAATTTCAAAGACTTACATTTCTCATTTATTGAAGATATTAACGTAATGGAATCTGTAAAAGACGACTTGTATACAGATTTACAAAAAATTGTAAGATTTATGCCATTTGGTTCAAAATTAAAAAGCTACAAGAATGCTATTATGAAACGCAATAATGATTTTGTATTCAGAAACGCTCCACACGCGGTTGTTGTTTCTGTAAACAAAAAAGCACCTTGTAAAGATATTGACCCGACAATTGCATTAAGTTATTTTGAACTATATGCGCAAACATTAGGTCTTGGCACTTTGTGGTGTGGCTTGGGATATTGGACAATTCCACTTAGTAAAAAAGTTATGAAACGCTTAGAAATTCCAAAAACTCACAAAATTGCTTATGTAATGTTATTCGGAAACCCAGCAGTTGAGTACAAACGTGGTATTCAACCCGAATTTTACGATATGACAACAGTAAAATAATTACAATAAAGTAAAAAAGAGGCGCTGGCTGAAAGCCAGCGCCTCTTTTATTTAACCTTTAGCTTATGCCATTGGTTTTAGAGAATTTCTGTAGATTGCTTCAACAACTTCTTTGCCGTCGCCAACAGGTCCGATAGCAAGTAAGCCAGCAAGTGATGGAGTTTCGTAAGTTAATTTAACTAACTTTTCAACATCAGCTTCAGTGAAGCCTTCATCTTCTAACTTTTGAGGTACACCAACTGATTTTAACCAAGCTTCAACACCTTTAGCAGCCTTATCGGCTTCTTCAGGAGCGCCTGTTAAACCTTCTACTAATGGAGCTAAAACATCAGCTAATACATAAGATTGGTTAGCGTAAATTTCTTTAATTACAGCAGGTAACAACATTGCTAATCCTAAACCGTGTGACAATTCAGGTTTTACACCACTTAGAGGGTGTTCAAGAGCGTGTGTATAGTGTAATAAGCCGTTATCAAAACTTACACCACCCATCATTGCAGCATAAGCTAAGAAATATCTAGCTTCTAAATCTTCTGGATTTTCGATTGCCATTGGTAAGTATTTAGCAACTAAAGCAACAACTTCTTTTGCTAAAGTGATTGCATAAGGTGAAGCAACAGTTGATGTAGCAGCCTCAACAACGTGGTTAACTGCATCAATTGAAACGTAACGTGTTTGTTTTGGTGATAATTTAACCATTAAAGCTGGGTCATCAATTGCATAAGTTGGATAAATGCAATCATAAGCGATAGCTGGTTTAAAGTTCTTTTCTGGAACTGTAACTACTGCAAATCTGTTTGTTTCTGTACCTGTACCATGAGTTAAGTTAATTGAAACGATTGGAGCAGCTTTTTCTGGAGTGAATTTAAATTCATAAATATCCTCTGCTTGTTTGTCGTTGTATTCAAGTAAGATAGCTACTGATTTACCCGCATCTGTTGGAGAACCACCACCGATAGCGATAACAGCTTTTGCACCGAAGTCACGAGCCATTTTTGTTGCATCGTTAACATGATGAGTTGTTGGGTTTGGAGTAACTTGGTCAAAGTTTATGTAACCAATGCCGTTGTCTTTTAATGCCTTTTCAACTACGTCCCAAGCGCCTGTTGCTTTGTAAGCATTTCTACCTGACATAACAATAACTTTATCTACATTTTTTGCTTTTAAATTTTTCAAAATATCATCAATTTTTTTGATAGCACCAACACCAAAGTAAACTGTAGTGCGAGTTCTAATTTCTTTTACGTCGTTAATGTTGACATTTTTTTCCCACATAAGAATTCTCCTTCTTTTTCTATTAACAACAATATTATTTGCTAAACAAAAACTAAAGTAAAGTATTTGATTTAATCATCTTTTTAACTTATTCAACAATGACAAATAATGTGATAAATTTGAAATATGTTTAAAAAGAATTTGGAAACAATAAGAAAAATAAACAGCCTTTTAGCATATAAGCTTGAGCACGTAACACTTGAGGAAGCTTCAAGAAACTTGGGTGCAATAAAAAACGAACTTGGCGAGTATATTTTAACCAAGAACAACAAGTACGTTGATGATACACCAAGCCCTGTAGCAAGTGCAAAAAACATTTATGATGAACAAATTAAAACAGCAACATCAAGACATGATTTTATTGTAATTTTCGGCCTTGGTTTAGGTAATTTGCTCGACTATGCACATTCAGAAAGTGTTTCACAACTAATTCTTTATGAACCTGAAATTGATATAATACGTTTCACAATGGAATATGTTGATTTAACTCCATATTTTAAGGATGGAAGAGTTTATATCACAAACAATTTAACAGATTGCACAAACTACATAAGTGAAAAATATTTACTTGAAGATAAGATTGAATTTTTATTCTTAAAAAATTATGTTTTACAGAAACCTAGTGAATTTACCGTTTTGACTGAACGTATTTTTGAAGCTTGTCAACAAAAAATTGTTGATATGAACACAATCAAAAAAATGTCAAAAGTATGGATTAATAATGAAATAAAGAGTTTCACAAACTTTAAACAACGTTATCCAGTAAATTTATTAGAAAACAAGTTTAAAGATAAGACTGCATTAGTCTTAGGTGCGGGTCCATCAGTAAAAGATAATATTGAAAAAATAAAACAAAATCGAGAAAAATTTGTAATTTTTGCAGTTCATAGAACTCTTGAAACTTTGCGCCAAAATGGAATTACCCCTGATTTTTGCGTTATTGTAGATGCACAATGGGTAAAATCGGCAATAACACAGGATTTGGAATATCTAAAAAATATTAACTTCATTGTCGATATAAAGGCTGATAATTATGTTTATACACTACCTTGCAAGAATTTATTTACTTATTTTACACAAAACAGTATTTGCGCACAAAAGATTGCAACAAAAATGTTGGGAGATATAAAACTACTTGAATCGGCAGGAACTAGTACGATTACAGCGTACAAATGTGCTCGTCTAATGGGTTGTACAAACATAATTTTTGCTGGCGTAGACTTAGCTTTTAAAGACGACACGGCATATTGTGATGATAAAAATGCTGTGGCAAACACTCAATCTAGTGTAAAAATTCAGAATATAGTTCGTGAAATAACCGACGTAAAAAGCATAACTGGCGAATACGTAAAAACCCGTGTTGACTACGCTTGTTTTATAAAACAATTTGAAAAATTCTTTTCTCAAGATAAAGGAGCAAACTTTTTTAATTTGACAACCTTTGGCGCTTTTATCAATGGAATGAAATATGACTCTTTAGAAAATTTAGTTCAATCATTAAAGCCTGAAAATCCGAAAATACAAGAGGTTTTAGACAACTTTATTGATACAACAAGATTTAATCCTCAAGAGTTGCTAGAAAAGGCAAAAGAAGTTTTCCAAGAAGAAGAAAGCCGTGTAAGTCCTATAATTGAAGCTATTGATGAGTGGTTTGAAATGTACTTGGAACATCCATCATTCTTTGATTACGCAACTAGTATCATTACAAAAATCACCTCTTCAATGATTTTGAGCGAGTATATCCAAATTGAATTGTTGAGATTTACAAAACTTGTATTAGATAAGGACGAAGAAAAGAAAAAAGAGTTCGTACTTGAGTTATTTAAGCAGATTAAAACCTTCGACAAAAATTTGAAAAACTTAACATAATATTGCTTTTTATCGGCTCTATATGCTAATATTCTATGTATTATGAAAGATTTGAAAAACTTATTAAAAACGGCTGTTGATAAAATTAAATCAACCGTAGAAAAAGAGGATATTCCTCTAAAAGATGCCTTCGCAGAAATGGATAGAGAACTTGAAGAAGCAGAAGCAGCTTATGGCAAACCACTTTTTCCTGATGATGGAGAAAAAATTTCTGTCGATGAACATTACATGAAACTTTTAGGCTTCAAATCAGAAGATAATGTAAGTTTTGAAGAAATTAAAGCTCATTACGAAACTTTAGTTAAAAAGTTTGCGCCTGAAAATTTTGCTGATGATGAAAAGAAAAAAGCAGCAGCAGAAAAACGTATCGGTATGATTAAACAAGCATACCAATATTTTGAAAATAAACACGCTACACAACAAGAAGAGGAATAAAACTAATGAACATTTTTAAACAATTATTTAAAGTATTACAATCATTTTTACATGCATTTGTAAACCATATACAAGATCCAATCCTAATGGCTGAACAAGCAATTAGAGATTTGAAAAAAGACTATGATGCAAGTATGAAAAACCTTGCAGAAGTAAAGGCTCTTGCAATTGAAGCAAAAGAAGTTATTGCTCAACAAACAGAAGTTGCAAAAGACTACGAAAAGAAAGCTTTGACAATTGTTCAAAAAGGTCAAAACGGCGAATTAGACCAAGCAAAAGCAGATAGATTAGCATCAGAAGCCCTAAAGAAAAAACAAATCGCTATTGAAATGATTAAAAAATCAACTTTAGACGTTAAAAACTACGAGTCTATGGCTAACACAATGGAAACAAAAATTGATAACCTAAAACAACAAATTAACCATTGGGAAGGCGAAATCAAAACACTTAAAGCTCGCCACAAAGTTGCAATTACATCTCAAAAAATTAATAAACAAATGATTTCTATGAGTGATAACAACGCTCAAGCTCTATTAGAAAACATGAAACAAAAAGTTAATAAAGAAGAGGCACTCTCTGCTGCTTACAATGAAATGACATCAATCGAAAACGATATTGATGCTGAAATTAACGCAGCAGTCGGAACTCAATATTCTAATGATGTTCAACAACAATTGTTAGAATTGAAAAAACAAGTTGCTCCTCAATATCTTTTAGAACAAAAAGACATTCAAGAACAACAATAAGAGCTATCACAAATAAAATAAGGAAAAATTTAAAATGTATTTAGCAACCGCATTAATCATCGGCGTAATTTTAATCGCATTCTTGGCTGGAATGTCAAATGGAATTGCTGCCGCAACAGGTTTAGTATTGGCTGTTTTAGTGGCAATCGTAATTCTAAAACGCAACCAAGAGGTCGTATCAAAAAATAAAAATAAACGTTCTGATTTAAAAATAATCACAAATGTTGGTATTGGCGGAGTTTTCAAACTTGCAAACATTGATGGTTACGACGAAGACCTAGAACTAAAGGTTATGCGCAAGCACATGTACCAAGAAGGTGACTATTTTTGGTATGAATTAGAATGTATTAAAGGCGACGGAGAAAAGGCTTGGGTAGAAGTTGAAGACGACGACAACATTGTAACAAGCATTGTTCTGAAAAAACTTAAAATGTCACAAGTTTCAGGTGTTACTCCTGAAAAATTAGCTCACGACGATGATGAAGAATCTGGTCGTATTTTATACGCAGGTAAACAATTTAACTACACAGATTCAGGAAACGCAACCTTCTTCCGCGATTGTGAAGATACAAAAGCTGAAAAACTATATTATTGGGATTACAAATCTGGTAACTACTTGTTCTCTGTTGAATGTTGGGGTTCTGGAGATGAAAAAAGCTATGAAGTATATTACAGCCAAATTGTAAAACCACTTTCAATAACAATCTACTCACTAGGTGACGAAGGAGAACAACAATAATGAATCCGATTTTTACAAGTTTAATATATTTAATCGTATCTTGCTCAATGCTTATTTTTTCAAAATGGTTGTTTATGCGTTTTGCAAAATATGATATGTACGAAGAAATCAAAAAAGGCAACGTTACTGGCATAATCCCTTATTTGGGTTTTTTACTAGGTGTTTGCGCTATACAAATCGGCGCTTTTGTTGGACCTAGTAACACATTATTCAGATATGAAATTTTAAGCTATATTATGTACAGCTTAATGGGTTCTGGCTTAATGATTTTCTCTGGTTACGTTGTAGAAAAAGCTATTTTGCACAAATTTAATAACGTTGATGAAATTGTAAGAGATAGAAATATTGGTACTGCAGCGGTTCATTTTGGTATGTATCTTGCTTCAGGATTAATCATTTCTGCTTGCGTTACAGGTGAAACCATTGTTGCACACGGCAGATGCTATGGCGTAATTTCTACATTAGTTTATTACGTAATGGGTATGATTTTCTTAATTTTGTTCGCAAAATTATACGATATGCTTACTCCTTACTCACTTTTAGGCGAAATTGAAGCCGATAACGTTGCTGTAGGCGTAGCTTTTGGTGGAAACTTAATTGCAATCGGTTTAATCTTAATGAGAGCTACAATCGGTGATATCGGAACTTGGCAACAAGGATTAATTCTTTATTTTATCGACCTTTCAGCTATCATCTTGTTATTACCAAGTGTAAGATTTTTATTAGACAGATTAATTGTTAAAGAAATCAATATTACAAAAGAAATTAAAAATAACAATGTCGCAGCAGGTTTAGGCGAAGCCGTTGTTTTAGTTGCCTTTGCTCTATTAATTTTCTTTATGGTTGATTTTGTAAACATAATGTAAGGGTGGAAAAAGAAGTATGAAAGTAAACCCAACCATAAGATTAGAAAATAACATATTTTACAATACAATCTGCCTGATTATGGCAATTTTTTGCATTGCTTGCTTTTGGACATCATTTAGTATGGAAAATAAGGTTGTAAATTCAAAAAATTACAATGGACTTCAAGAAGGTTCAATTTATGGCCCTATAAAAGTTAAAAAAGGACAAAGCAAGATTTGTACAATCAAAGCGACATTCTACGGTGATAACACAAGTGCTTACCTTTCGGGCGAAGTTTTAGACGAAGACAAAGACACACTTTACGAATTTGGTAAAGACTTTTGGCACGAATCAGGTTATGACTCAGAAGGTTATTGGTCTGAATCTGAACGCAATATGAAAGCCGACTTAACTTTTTCAGAAGAAGGTACATATTATATCCAATTTAATACAGAAGAAAATTCAATGTACAACATTGGAATAACAATTAATGTAAAAAAAGGTACAGGAATCCCTCATTTAATGATGGGTACAATCGTATTAATTTTGCTATTATTCATTTTCTATTTCAACAATAGAGATTGGATTGCAGAATTATCTGACAAAGCAAATGATGCATTGGAGGATATGTGCGATGACTAATAAAAACTTAAATTTGATTTGTTACATAGCATTAATTGCAGTTTTGACAATAGTTTACTGTGCTTGCTTTAAATACTCTGTAAAAGGTTACGGATATCCAGGGTATAGAGGATATCATCACCACCATTCTTATTGGTACGTAAGACATTACGACCAATCTTATGGCGCAAGCGTACGTGAAAACAGTTTGTCTGGCTCAAGATATTCACAAAAAGGATTACACGGTGGAAAATAATAAAGGAATTTTGACAAAGAAAGACGCGTCAATTCTATTATTCTGCGTTTTTGTCGTTGGTTATTGCACGATTATTTATGAACTTTTAATCGGTAGCATTTCGTCATATTTTATTGGCGATAGCATTAAACAATTTTCAATAACAATCGGTCTAACAATGACCGCAATGGGTATTGGCACACTGATTTCAAGATTTTTCAAAAACAACCTGATTTATTGGTTCATTATGATTGAAATTCTGCTTGCGATTGTCGGCGGTTTGTCAGTTCCAATCCTTTATTGGATTTATTCAATCCAGTTTTTCTATTATCCTATAATGTGTATTTTAATCATAATCATCGGTACATTAATTGGTTTAGAAATTCCACTTTTAACACGTATTATGGAAGAATATTTCCAATTACGTGAAAATATCTCGAACGTATTATCATTAGACTATTTGGGCGCATTTTTAGCCTCTTTGGCTTTTCCATTCTTGCTATTGCCCTTTTTAGGCGTGTTTAACAGTTCTCTTTCAACAGGTTTAATGAATTTGCTTGTAGGTGTTTTAACCTTCCACTGGTTTAAGAACAAATTAACTAAAAAACGTCGCATAATGCTTAACACACAAGCAGTTTTAATTGTTATTTTACTTGTAGGCTGTATGTTGTTTTCAAAAGAAATTTCTATGTATCTTGAAAACTCAATGTACGATGACAGAGTTGTTTTTTCTAAACAAACTAAGTACCAAAAACTTGTAATAACAAAGAATAAAGAAGATTTGAGATTGTATATTGATGGCAATACTCAATTCTCAACAATTGACGAATATAGATACCATGAGCCATTAATTCACGTTCCAATGAATATGGTAAAACACAGAGAAAATGTCCTAATTCTTGGTGGTGGCGACGGTTTGGCTGCACGTGAACTTCTTAAATATCCTGATGTAAAACAAATTACCGTTGTCGACTTGGATAAAGAAATGACCGATTTGGCGGTAAAAAACCACATGATGGCTGAACTTTCAGAACACAGCTTTGAAAATCCTAAAGTAAAAATCTTGAACGAAGATGCATTCAAATTTTTAGAAAATGCAAAACAATACTTTGACGTGATAATTATCGACTTGCCAGACCCTAACAATTCATCTCTTGCTAGACTTTACAGCAAAGAGTTTTATAAGGTCGCTCGTCAGAAATTAGCTCAAAATGGCGTGATGGTAACTCAATCAACAAGTCCATTCTTTGCGCCAGAAGCCTTTTGGTGTATTCAAGAATCTTTGAAGGCTGCAGGATTTAAGTATACAAAACCATACCATACTTACGTTCCTTCTTTTGGCGACTGGGGTTTTATGTTGGCTGGCAATAGACCACTAGACACTTCTAGAATTAATATCACAGTTCCAACAAAATATCTTGATAACAACAGCGTACCAAGCCTATTTGTAAATGAAAAGGATTTGTACAGAAAAAATATTAAGGCGTCAACTTTAAACAACCCAACCATTTTAAACTACTACCTAAACGGTTGGAGATATTGGAACTAAAAAGAACAAAAACTCTTTATTAAATAGTAAGGCGCGAAGCGGTTTTCCGCTTCGCGCCTTACTGTAAAATATTTATTACTTAACAGGTTGTTTAACAACTGTTGTAATTCTTCTTTGTTTACCCTTGTAGTTAACCACTTCGACTGTCGTAATTTCTTGATACTTGTAAGTTGAAACTCGACCTTGAGAGTCCATTCGTTGTTCGGTGTGAACACCATTGTTTTTAGTTGTTTTGCCAGTTTTTAATCCTGACAAGTTGTACTCAGTTGTAACTGTTTTATTTTTAAGAACATCTGAATATTCACGACGAGTTAGAACACCATTTTTGTTGTACTTATAACGGTCAACCGTATTAACTGGATCACCGAAGAAACCACCGTTATCTTTTTTATTAGTTTGAACTAATTTTCCAGAAGCATCAAAGTATCTTGTAACAGTTCCATCTTTTGAAGTTAACGTTGTCATACCTCTGTAATGACCTTGTTTGTACTCGTTACCATCATTCAAGAAATGAGTAAGAGTGAACATTGTTGTTGCATTACCCATTGCAGGAGTGCTACTTGCTGGGGTACCGTTTGCATTATAGATTTTTCCATCTTTTACGTAACGACCATCATTGAATGTATTATCGGCAAAATATGTAAATTTACCATTTTTGTATTCATAAATTTGACCGTTTTTACGGTATTTACCATTTGTTAATTTTGTATATCCACCTTCTTTTGCCAATTCAGCTTCTGTTTTTTGCTTCGTTTTTGTACTAGTTCCTGAGCCTGAAGTACTGCTTGTGCTAGAAGTTTTCTTTTTCTTTGTAGTGCTAGATGTGGCTTGTGTCGATTGTTGACCTGATGTCGAAGCGACACCTTCTGTTGAACCAGAACCTGTTGAACCGCCTGCTTGAGAAGCGGCAGGAGTCTCAGTTTCTTGAGTCTGTGTAGTCCCCGAAGATTCAGGTGTACCAGAAGTACCTGATGTACTTGTCGTACCTGATGTTTGAGTTGTTCCACTTGTATCAGGTTGACCGTCACCCGCTGTTACCGTTGTACCATTTTGTGACTGATGTTGAGCATCATATTGCGCAAAATAGCTCTTATAGTCAAAGTTAAAGCCTACTGCATTTGCGAAGTTGCCTATTGCTTTACCAATTAAGCCTTGTCCTAGAATGCTACCTAACCCTAGAGGTATTGCGGATGTCAAATTAAGAACACCCCAAAGACCTGCAGAAGCACTCATAAATTTGTTCGGATCAATATTAAAACTACCGTTAGCATCAAAGCCATTCATACTAAATCCGCCAGAGCCACTCGACTGAGCAAAGCCATTGCCCCAAATACTACCTCCAGCATTGCCATTACCAGTAGTACCTGTAGCACCATTACCTTGACCAGTATTACCTACGCCAGCTTTTGCCGTAGTACCGTCTGCAGCACCTTTATTGCCATTGTCAGCAGGTGCTGGATTAGAGTCTGCTGGCGGTGTAAAAATACTGCCGTCTTTGTTATATTTTTGAATTGTACCATCAGCGAGCGTTACAGAGAAGGTATCACCATCTTTGGTTATACCTTTCGCACCATTAGGCAACGTACCCGTAAAACCTAGTCTATTGGCATCTTTTTGAGCTTGGCTGATCATATTCATAATGAAAACTCCTTACCTTTTGGGCAACATTACTTTGTAAGATTGCTGTATAAACATAGTAGTACACTATGCCTACATGCATGTAAAAACATCTAAAATTCAGAAATTGCATGCATTTGAGGTTGTTTTTACAAATGTTTACATATTGTTAATACAAACATTTTGTAAGAACATTTTACTATATTTTAGCAAAAAAATGAGTACCTTATATGAATGAAAAAAGGCGGTTGTTATACAACCGCCTTTAAAATTATTGTGTTTGCGTTTGAGTCTGTGTTTGAGCCTGAGGCTGTGTCAAACCTTCTTTTGCTCTAATTTGAGCAACTATTGTATCAACAGAAGTTTGAACTGATGAGTCACTTGAACCGCCTAACCACCAAGAGTTACCGTGTTCTGCATTTATTTTTGCTCTAAATGCGTGAGCCTCACTGCTCATGCCTAATGATAAAGCTTTTTTGTATAAAGCATCGCATAGGATTTTCTCTACATTCTTTTGTTCATTTGTGAAAAATCCACTATGATATTCATCTTGAATTGATTGAATTAAGGTTTCCCCATCCATATCACTTGAATAGTTCTTATCCCATTCTTCAAGAACTAACATAATATTATCATTATTCAATTTACCTAGAGCTTCTCGCAATTGATCGTTTTTAGTACCTGCACCTTTCATTGCATCATATAAACTTTCTGCAATTTGGGCCGCTTGTTCTTGATTTTTCTTAGCTTTTGCTTCCTTTTCTTTAGCAGCTTTATCCGCAGCCTTAGTTGCTGATGTTCCAGATGTTTCACCTGTAGATGCCGAACCTGTTGTACCACCTGTTTGAGTTGCCCCACTTGTATCAGGTTGACCATCACCAGCGGTCACAGCACCTGTTTGTTGCTGCTGTTGAGCTTGTCTTTGTGCATCATATTGTTCAAAGTATTTTTTATAGTCAAATTGGAAATTTACAGTATTTGTAAAATTACTTATTGCATTAGCTATCGCACCCTGACCAAATACACTTCCTAAACCCAATGGAATATTAGAAGTCATATCTAAAGTGTTATACAAATTGGCAGAAGCTGCCATGAAAGCATTAGGATCAATGTTAAAAGCACCGTTAACGTCATAACCCGAAATCGAGCCACCGCTAGAAGCTTGTCCGCCTGCCGTAAACACACTGCTAGATGAGCCCGCATTACCAGAACCTGAATTATCCGCAGGTTTATTTCCAGCATCTGCAGGAGGTTTTGCAGCATTATCTGCTGGCGCTGGGTCCGCAGGTTTTGAAAAAACACTTCCGTCAGCATTACGGGCTTCGGAAGGCTTACCATTTCCGAAATCGAAAATCAATTCGCCATTATTGCCTTTATGTACACCAGTTGCACCTTTCGGTATTTGCCCCTTGTACCCAAGGTCTTTCGCCAATTGTTGAATTTTCATGCTCATATTGCCTCCAATCTATACTTGCCAACGCAAGTACACAGAAGTAGTCCTTCACCTTCATGCATGTTAAAACAACTGAACGTTAGAAATTGCATGCATTTTCAGCGCATTTCACAAAACTTTACATTTTTCTTTTTGATGAAAAATGTATTATTATGTATCTGTATTCTATAATATTTTGCTCAAAAAAAGGAGTACCTTACATGAATGAAAAAAAATTTAAAAGCTGCCCTTTCAATCACGACGAATGCTCATCCGATTGCGCACTTTTTATAGATCCTCAAGATTTGAATGAATTACTACTTTCAAGACTTGCAAGTTTGGGTGTTGTTGATAGAAATAACGGTATGTGCTCATTAAAAACACTTGCAATGAGTAATGCAAGAAGTATTTTTGAAAACACTACAACTCGACGTGTTTAATTTAAATTTTTGAATAAAAGGCGGTCGGTTGCTCAAAAGCGACCGACCGCCTTAAAATATGTTTTGTAATAATTATTTGTTTTTAGATACAGCTCTGTTGTATGCCTCTTGTCTGTTTTGAACATCTTTTTGAGATATTTGAGCAATAATTGTATCTACAGAATTTTGAACAGATGAGTCACTTGAACCACCTAACCACCAAGAATTGCCGTGTTCTGCATTTATTTTTGCTCTGAATGCGTGAGCTTCACCACTCATTCCTAATGATTTTGCTTTGTTAAACAATGCATCACATAAGATTTTTTCAACATTCTTTTGCTCATTTGTAAAGAATCCGCTATGATATTCATCTTGGATTGATTGAATTAAAGATTCACCATCCATATTTTCAGAATAGTTTGTATTCCATTCCTCAAGAACATACAAAATGTTGTCATTGTTTAATTGACCAAGAGCTTGTCTTAATTGATCGTTCTTTGTACCTGCGCCTTTCATAGCATCATAAAGTTTTTCTGCAATAGCTGCGGCTTGTTCTTTTGTTTTTGCTTCCTTAGCTTCGGCATTTTTTAAGGCTTTTGCATCTTTTTCGGCATCACCTGTTGTTGAAATACCGTACATATTCAACTTCATTGTTGTTTCATTAGTTTGAGTTTGTTGAGCTACTTGCGCATAAGGATTTGTAACTGTTTGTTGAGTTCCAGTTGCTCCAGTTGCACCTGTTGTAGTTGTTCCTGTTGCACCAGCAGTTTGTTGTTGAGTTCCAACGGCAGTAAATTGTGGCATTGTATAAGCGCCTAAACCATTAAAGTTATATTGTTGGAAACCATATTGCATGTTTTGAAGATTCTTCATCCATTGAGGCATCATCAAATCTGAGTTCCAGTCAGGAACATTGCTAAAATTACCAAGAGCCCCACTGTTAAAACTAAAGTTGCCAGAAGCAAGTCCAAACAATGAACTAGCCATACCGTCTATATTATATCCTGTAAATGGATTTGAATTATATTGCAATTGTGTAAACGCAAACGGGTTGTTGTAAAAACTTGAAATAGAACCTGTCATCTCTATTTTAATCCTCTCAGTATAAAATAATCTCTCGTACTTATATAAAGTTTTTCTTCTAAAAAAAATTGACTTTTCTCGAAAACCATGATAACTACTGAGGTTAAAACCCTTTATAAGTAAGCAAAAGGAGATTGTAACAAAAACGTTACAATCTCCTTAAATGCATGATTTATAATAATTTCACAGCTACAATTTAATTAAATTTCACCATATAAATCATATTCAGAAGAAGAGGTTATCTTAACGTCTTCTATATCTGCAGGAACGACTTGCTTGTCAGTCTTTATGTAAACCATACCGTCAATTTCAGGAGCATCATATTGAGTACGAGCCATTACAAATCCGTCATCAGTAAATCCTTCTATTATACAAGGTAAAGTTTTTCCAACAAATTTAGCGTTGTTTTCAGCCGAAATTCGTTGTTGAAGTTCCATTAACTTTTTGTATCTTGCGTGTTTTATTTTTGCTGGAACTTGATTCTTCATTGCATAAGAAATTGTACCTTTTTCGCGTGAATATTCAAACACACCCATTCGGTCAAATTTCATATCTTCAACAAATTTGTACAAATCTTCAAATTGCTCTTCAGTTTCACCAGGATAACCTACAATAAAGGCTGTTCTAATCGCGATACCCTTAACTTTTGCGCGAATATTTTTAACTAATTTCCTGTAATCCTCAACAGGTCTGCACATTGATTTTAAAACCTCTAA
>ERZ808275.164-NODE-164-length-38388-cov-3.719537_pt1 | contig 38388 bp, 34 predicted proteins | sample MGYA00520894_ERZ808275 | MGnify/ENA primary metagenome ERZ808275 (study PRJEB31516, sample SAMN03275598) | gut metagenome | biome: mammalia-associated habitat; material: feces | host: Papio cynocephalus | place: Kenya | collected 2012-08-03 ... | reverse complement strand
GGTGGACAACCTAATGACCAACCATCTAAGAACATTGATTTGTATGCCCAAGTATCTCTATCGGAGAATGCTACTTGTCTATCTGCAATCATTTTGATTTTCTTAGATTTTGCATAATGTTTTGTTTCGTCGTTTTGTTTTGAAATTACGTATTGTACGAACATATAAAATTCAATTTCGTCAGCGTATTTCTTTTCGATTTCATCCAATCTATGAGAGTTTTCAGCTTGATCCTCATAAGATTTTGGATCATATAAATTTTTATCTGTTTCGTTTTGCCAAAGTGGCCAGTAGTCGTTGCTATGTTCGATTGATAAAGCTGAATACAAAGCATCTGTTTCTAACCAGAATTTGTTTTCCAATTTATAAACTTCAAATTCTTTTCTTGCTTTTTTCAATTTATCGCTTGTTTTAAAGTTTTCAAAAGCTTCTTTTAATGCAATATCTTGAGCTTTGTAAATATATGCGTAAGCTGTTTTTGCAACATCTTTATTTGGATTTTCTTCTACAATCTTATTAAATGTTTCTTCTGATAAAATGTGGTCCCAGTCTTTTGTTGTTAATTGTTTCAAGTCTACAAACAATGGATTGTTTGAGAAAATTGTACTTGTATAAGGTGATGAATCGCAACTTTTTGTTTTACCTGATGGTCCAAGTTGGATAGAATTAAATACACCTGAAATATAATCGATTAAATCTTTTGCACCATTTGAGTTTGGAGTACCAAAACCTGTGTTTTCACCTTTTCTTGATGGGAAACTTCCACCGTGTATAATCAATGACAAATTCTTTTTACCAAGAGCTTTTAAGGTACTTTTTATAACTTTAGCTTGTTTTTTATCCATGTGTCTGTACTCCTTAACAATTAATTATTTGTTTATTGTATCACTATTTCATTTGTTATAACAACAATGTTAAAACAAATTAAGTTGCGTTTCGTCGCTTTCGTTTGAAAGTGATTTCTTTCGTTGTGTAAGATTTCTTGAAAAATCTTTTTGCATTTTTGTCATTAAATCCATTGAACGGCTAACAACTTCTTTTGGTAAACCAGCCATTTTTGCTACCTGAATACCGTAACTTTGGCTTGCTCCACCTTGTACAATTTTTCTTAAAAATTCGATTTCACCGTTTTGTTCTGCAACTGTTATTCTATAATTTTTAATCATAGGATATGTTTTTGTCATAACGTTCAATTCGTGATAGTGTGTCGCAAAGATTGTTCTAGCTTGGATTTTTGTTGCAATAAATTCTGCAACTGCCCAAGCAATTGCAACACCGTCGTATGTGCTTGTACCTCTGCCGATTTCGTCAAGTAAAATAAAGCTTCTTTCTGTTGCAGTATTCAAAATGTAAGAGGTTTCAATCATTTCTACCATAAATGTTGATTGACCTAGAGTTAAATCATCACTTGCTCCAACTCTTGTATAAATTTTATCTGCAATACCAATTTTTGCACTATCTGCTGGAACAAAACAACCAGTTTGTGCAAGAATTAAAATTAATGCGTTTTGACGCATATAAGTTGATTTACCAGCCATGTTAGGACCTGTCAAAATCATAAATTGTGTATCATTTTTTGATAGCTCTAAATCATTTGATACATAAGTTCCCATTGGTAAAATTTTTTCCAAAACTGGATGTCTACCATTTTTTACAAAGAAGTCTAATGATTCGTCCATTGTTGGTTTTACGTAATTATTTTCCAAGCTTATTTGAGCAAAGTTTGATAAAACATCGGCTCTTGCTATACATTCTGCAACTTCTCTAATTGTTTCTACATATTCTTTTGTGTAGTTTTTGAAGTCCGAATACAATTTGTATTCAAGTTCTTTTGATTTGAATTGCGAAGTTAAAACAATATCCTCGTGCTTTTTCAATTTATCTGTGATAAATCTTTCAGCACCGGTAAGGGTTTGTTTTCTGATATAATCCTCTGGAACAAGGTTTAAGTATGAATTTGTAACTTCAATAAAATATCCGAAAACCTTGTTATATCCAACTTTTAACTTTGTAATACCTGTTTTTTCTTTTTCTTCTTCTTCAAAATTTCTTAGCCATTCTTCTTGGTTTTCAACGGCATTTTTTAAATAATCCAATTCGCCATTAACGCCCTCTTTGATTATTCCACCGTCTTTTATTTGAAGCGGTGGGTCGTCAACGATAGTTCTATCAATAATATGGCATAATTCTGTTAATTCTGTTTCGTTATTCTTTATGGTTTCTAAAATATTGCAGTCTAAACTATCAGAAAGTTCTGCAATTTGAGGAATGTTATATAAAGAATTTTTTAAACTAATGTAATCTCTTGGAGTTGCTGTATTATTATTGATTTTTGTTGCAATTCTTTGAATATCATAAACATCTTCAAATTTATCTCTTAGAGTATTTCTTATTTCTGATTTTTGCATCAATTCTTCAACAATATCAAGACGTTCATTGATTTTATCAAGATTTTTAAGCGGTTGGCAAATCCAGTTTCTTAAAAGTCTTGCACCCATGTTAGTTTTTGTTTTATCAATAGCCCAAAGAAGTGAGCCATATTTGTTTCTTTCTCTTAGCGTTTCTGTTAATTCTAGGTTTCTTCTTGTTCCTGAATCAATAATGACAAAGTCTTTAAGTTCATAAGTTGATAGCTTATCGAATTTTGTGAAATTATCTTTTAAATTCTCCCAAATATATGATAAAAGTGCTGCTCCAGCTCTAAATCCCAGTTTGTTTTCGTTGTAGCCAAAGGATTCAAGCGTTTGAACGCTATATAAACTTTTTAAGTTATTGTATGCAAATTTTTCTTCAAATACATTATTCGGAATAAGTGAACAGTTGTATTTTTCAACAATTTCATCAGGCAAATCAATTTTTTGTTCTGGCACTATTTGAAAAGGTTGAAGTTTCAAATCCTTTGATGGACCAATGATTTCTGATGGATTGATACGAGCAAGTTCACCTTTTATTAAATCAAGCGGTGCTTGAGTTAGCTTAAATTCACCAGTTGAAATATCAGCATAGCAAAAGCCAAACATGTTAGTTTTTTTGTCTTCTACAAGTGCACAAATATAATTGTTTTTGTCTTTTTGAAGTAGTTCACTATCTGTAATTGTTCCAGTAGTAACAATTCTAGTAACACCTCTTTTTACCAAACCTGTTGCAGATTTAGGGTCTTCTAATTGTTCGCAAATAGCAACTTTATAATTATTATTGATAAGTTTTTCTAAATATCCATCGATAGCTTTTGCAGGAATACCAGCAAGTGGAACTCTACCTATAACTTGTCCACAGTCTTTTCCTGTTAAAGTTATTTCCAAAACTTTTGACATAGTAAGTGCATCTTCAAAAAAAGTTTCGTAAAAATCACCAAGTCTATATAAAAGTATAACGTCTTGATGTTCTCTTTTTATCTCTAAATATTGCTTCATGACTGGCGTTGCGTCATCAATATTAACTTCTGAACTTTTTATGTAGTTGATTTCTTGTTTTGTCATTATTATAATATATCCCTAGATATATCTTATTTTAAAGTAACAAGGATTTCAATATGGGGTGCTTTAAAAAATTCGTAAATATGTTAGTTTTATCGTTTGCCGTTATTGGTTTTGTTTCAATTGGCGGTCCTGATTGGGTTAGCCAAAATGTTTCAAAATATTTTGAGGGCAAAAATCCTATTGAAAATAGTTCTAGTTTAGGTGATTTTTCAAAACTTGATTCAGAATTTGAAATTGATAAATCTATGAATTTCTTTGGTTACAAAGGTGTTTTAGCCGAACACAACGCAAGTGGTCAAAAATTTATTATTCTTGATACAAAAGAAACTTTACTAACTGAAGAAGATATAAAAAGTGATGATTTAGAAGAAAAAATGATGCGTTTAATAAGAAAACAACGTGCCAAATCAATCACTCCGAGCGAATTTAAAATTACTTCTCGTGGAAAAATCAAAGCTTACGGTAAAACTGTTCCATGTGCAAGATTTACAGCAAAAGTTAAAAAACTACCAATGGGCAGTTTAAATGGTATGGTTGCTGTTGTTGAAACTGAGGGTGAAAATAATAAAATCCTAGTTTCTGCAAACCAAAGTGATAAGTATTCACAACTTATCACAAAACAATTCTTTGGTCAGCTTTCAAAATAGCTTATGCGTTTTTTAAATCTTCTAGTCTTGGTTTGCGTCCGCAACATTTGTCTTCGTCGCAAAAACCATTTGATTCGCATTTTGGTACAAGATATGCTTTTAGCCAAGGTTCTTCCTTGATTAATTCGTCACACATCATTTTTACCATCGTTCTGATTTCATATTGTGCTCTAGAGCATAATCTAAGGTTTGCAATATGAATAAGTTCTCTTAAATTTAAACTTGCTACAAGTGATGTGGCACAAGCGTTTGGTAAAACGGCTCTAGCATCTTCTGCTGGGATACCTGCTTCTGTAAATTCTAAATATTTATTTGAAATTTCTTGCATGAAGTTTTCAAATTTTTCTTTCAATTCTGGATTTTTTTCAATGGTTGGTGGAATTAGGTAATCAAATTGACCTTTTTCCTTAACGTATCTTTGAGATTTTTGAGAGAAAGACATGTGTCTATGTCTAACTAATTGGTGTGTGCATGCTCTTGATACGTTTGAAATAGCAAAACTTACTTGAATGTGTTCAATAGTTGAGTAGTGACCTGAAGAAATAATTCTTTCTACAAGTTTCAACATTTTTTCTTCGTCTTCCGCTTTTTCATAAATATTAAAAGGCATGTCTGCACTATAACAAGTTCTGCATGCTGTATAAATTGTTCTAAGCATATTATCAGGCTTAGATATTAAATGTACTATTGGTTTATTATTATTCATATTTTATTCTCCTCTGTATAAAAAAAATTATATCCGATTTTTTCAAATCGGATATAATTTTAAAGTTTCTTAAAATAAAATACAAAATCTTATTTTTGACCGTATCTTTTTTTGAATCTTTCAACTCTACCTTCAGAGTCTAAGATTTTTTGTTGTCCAGTATAGAATGGGTGGCAGTTGTTACAAATTTCAACTGTCATGTTTTGGTTTACTGAACCTGTTTCAATTTCGTTACCGCATACACATTTGATTGTGCATTTTTTATAATCTGGATGAATTCCGTCTTTCATTTTCTACCTCACTTTTTGTTATCTATAATCTCATTCTAATCAATAAATTTAAATTATCAAGTATTTATTTATTTTTTTTAACTTTAGTTATATTGAGTTTCCTCTAAACGGTTGAGGGTGTACACCCCTAAAATTCATCTATGGGTTGATGTTTTAATTGAAGTTTATAGCAAAATAGTAATATGAACATACACGAAGAATGCTTATTAAATTATTTACAAAAACCAGATGAACTGGCACATACAACAGATGTCCTAAAGGTGAATAATCATATTTTTGAAAATCGTATGATTGAGAAACTTTTTCTTGCAAAAACTCTACGAGTAAATTATACTAATAACAAATAATTTACTAGACTAGATATTTGTAGGGATAATTATATGTTAGATGTTATAAAAGATTTTTTCAAAAATAATAAGATAGCAACTATTTGCCTTTATGCTCTTATGGTTGCGGTTATTTTTGCGGTATTTATTTTTGTATTAAAGGTTACTCATATTTATGATTTCTTAAATATGGTTGAAAATAAAACTTTCGACTTTAGACAGAAAATTCAAGTGACATCAAAAACTCATAAGGCAAATAAAGACATTGTCTTAATTACGATTGATGATGCGAGTTATGAATATTTAACTACAAAGTATGGTGAATGGCCTTTAGATAGAGGTGTTTATGCTGACTTAATCAATTATATTGAAGCTCAAAATCCAACCTCTATATCTTTTGATTTGATGTTTGTTTCATCTATGAAGAAAAACGTTGGAGCTGATAATAAACTCACACAAGCTATGAACTCTTACGATAATGTTATTACAGGTATGAGTTTTGATAATATGGCTTATGATGTTAGAGAGCCAATTAATTTACCAGCAAGATTACAAATTACTGTTAATAATAAATCTGACGTTGATTTTGATACTATTACATTCTCAAACTGCAGAGCAATTATTTCTCAAATTTTGAACAGTAATATTAAAGTTGGTATTCTAAATGTTGTACGTTCAGCCGACGGCATTATTAGAGAATTTCCAGCTGTTGTAAAATATCAAAACGATTTTTATCCAAATTTAGCATTTTTAACTGCTTTGAATTATCAATCAAAACTTGATAAAACTTCTTATAACACAATTTCTATTGATAAAAATTCAAATATTTTAATTGGAAACAAAAAGTTACCTATAAATACAGATGGCGGTTTAATCCTTAATTGGTATGGACCATCTGATGGTAAAACTTTTCAACATATTCCATTGTATAAGCTTGTAAAACTTATGAATGGTGAACAAATTGATGAAACTTATGATTTCAATAATAAGATTATCTTTGTAGGTACTACAACATCAGGTTTAGGCGATATAAAGAGTACGCCTGTAACAGGTACTGGCGAAACTTATCCTGGGGTTGAAATTTACGCTACGTTTATGAACAACTTTATCGATGGTAATTTTATTCATAAAGTTACTCCAGCAACAAATATTCTTGTAACCTTATTATTGGTTGCAATAGTTGGTACTGTTGTTCTTAGAACTAATTCAAACTCAGTTGCTATTACAACGGCAGTTTCAACTTTAATTGCTTATTCAATATTTGCAAACTTAATTATGCTATTTGCAAATATTTGGTTAGATTTAGTTCTACCTATAATTGCGATAATTTCTATATTTGTTATTTCTTACATAATTAAATACATCATCAAATCTCGTGACTTTGATTATCAGTACAAATTAGCAACTACAGATGGTTTAACAGAATTATTCAACCACAGATATTTCCAAGACCAACTTAGAATGAATATTGATTCATCAAAAAGATATAATGGTCATGTTTCTTTGATTATTGTTGATATTGACCACTTTAAGAGCTTTAACGATACTTATGGTCACCAAGCCGGTGACGCTGTATTAAGACAAGTAGCTCAAACAATTAAGCGTAACGTTCGTGCAACAGATATAGTTTGCCGTTATGGTGGTGAAGAAATGAGCGTTATTCTTACAAATACCGATAAAGAAGATGCCTTGTTTAATGCAAAAAGAGTTCGTAAAGCAGTTGCTGAAAGAATGTTTAAATTGAATGCAACTCAGGAAAAACACGTAACAATAAGTGTTGGTGTTTCTACATTCCCAATGGATGGCGAAACTAATCAAGAGCTTATTCAGGTTGCGGATGATGGCTTGTATTATGCAAAAGAACACGGTAGAAACCAAGTTGGGATTTCAGGTGTTCTAACAGATAGTCAAAAAGCTTCTCTTGAAGCACCAGAAAATCAACAAGGTGAAATTAAAGAATAAAAGAATTGTATTTAAAAGAGGCACAAGCTTTTGGCTTGTGTCTTTTTTTTATAAAATATTTTTTCCGTTCGTATACATTTTTTCTCTTAAATTTTTTATTTCTTCGATTTTATCAGGATAATTTTTAACTAAATCTCCAAGTTCAGAATACAGTTTTAAAATAGAATCTTGGATATTTTTATGGTTAATCTTTACCATATCATTTGCCATCTCGGTATTAGAAAGTGCAAGTCTTGTCATATCTCTAAATCCGCTAGATGCAAGTTTTAATGCTAAAGGATTGTCTTTTACAGCTTCCATTAATGCTTGAGATAAAACCATAGGCATGTGTGAAACTAATGCAACTGCTTTATCATGTTCTTCTGGTGTAGTAATAACTGGTGTTGCACCCATTTCTTTTATAATGTTTTCTAATAATTCATAATTTGTTTCTTTTATTGGTGTAATAACCCACTTTGCTCCGTCAAATAGAGTTTCAAAGGAACTATCATATCCTTTAAATTCTGTTCCAGCCATAGGATGTGATGGAACGAAATTAAAACTAAAGTTTTCTTTTGTTAAAAATTCTTTTAGCGAACAACAGTCAGAAACAATTGTGTCTTTATTAACAAATTTTTCGATTTCATGAAGTTTTTCTATTGTTTTGTTCATTGGAGTTGCAACAAAAACAAGTTCACAATCTGTCAGAGCTTGTAAATTACTTGTTATATCTGATTCTTTTCCGTTTTGAGATATAGAAATTCCAATTACATGGTAATTTAGTTTTTTTAATTTTTTAAATATTGAGCCACCAATTAGCCCAAGTCCAACAACACCAATTTTCATATTAGATTAAATCCTTATGATGAAAAGATTTTTTACCAGAAGCATAGTCTGCAACGATTTGACCTTTTCCCTCAAGTGTATATTTATAAATTGTTAATCCCTCAACGCCAACAGGTCCACGAGCGTGAGTTTTGTTTGTAGATATTCCTACTTCTGCTCCAAAACCGTATCTGTAACCATCTGCAAATCTAGTTGAAACATTTGCATAAACTCCAGCAGAGTCTACTTCGTTCATAAATTTTGCAATATTTGATTCATCTCTTGAGATAATACAATCAGTATGATGAGAACCAAATTTGTTAATATGAAAGATAGCTTCATCAGTTGAAATAACTGTTCTTAACGCTAATTTCTTTTCTCCATATTCATAAGCATAAGTTGCAGGCTTTTCTATTAACTCAATACCATTATTTTTAAGGTGAGCTAACAAATCTACTGTCCATTTGAATTTATCATTGATTAAAAGTGTTTCAACAGCATTACAAGCGGCTGGATATTGGCATTTTGCATCAACTACAACTGCTTTTGCTATTTCTAAGCTTGCTGTTTCATCAATGTAAATATGACAAATTCCGTCTGCGTGTCCTAAAACTGGAATGTTTGTATGGCTTTTAATATATTTCACAAGATGATTTGACCCTCTAGGTATAATCAAATCAATATCTTCGTCAGCTTTAAGCATTTCTTCAACGTCAGCGTGTGTGTAAACTTGGTTTAAAACACCGTCTGGAAATTCAGGAAAAGCTTTTAGTGCTGAATTTAAAATTCCTAAAAGAACTCTGTTTGTGTTTGTTGCTTCTTTACCACCTTTTAGAATTACTGCATTCCCTGATTTGATAGCAAGTGCGGAAATTTGTGTAATAACATCAGGCCTAGCTTCAAAGATTACACCAATTACACCGATTGGAACTGTTATTTTTTTTAGAATTAAATCTTCGTCTAATTCTCTTTCAATTAAAACTTTGCCAACAGGATCTTCAAGCATAATTACACCCTCAATTTCATGAATCATATCTTGAAGTTTTGTTTCATCAAGTTTTAATCTGCTATAAACAGATGGTTTTAGTTCTTTTTTTTCTAATAAAACTAAAGCTTCTTTTAAGTCTTTGGCATTTTCTTCTAAAATCTTTTCTTGATTTGCTATCAAGGCATTTCTAATTGCTAAAAGAACTTTATTTTTCGTTTTTGTATCTATTGTGACAAGCTTATTAGAAGCTTGTTTTGCTTGTTTTGCGATTAAACTTATTGTTGAACTCATAATAATGTAATGTTATCTCTCGTTACTACTGCATCATAATTTTTATAACCTAAAATTTTAAGAATGTCATCGGAATGATAACCAATAATTCTACGACAATCGTCTGAGTTGTAATTTACCATACCCCTTGCAATTTCTGTTCCGTTTTCATCTAGAATAGAAACTACTTCGCCTTTTTTGAAGTCGTTTATTACGTTTGTTACTCCAATTGGTAAAATGCTAGAATTTTTTAGTATAGCTTCTTTTGCTCCCTTATTAACGATTAATCTTCCGATAATATTTGTTGCATAACCAATCCAACGTTTCTTTTCTGATAAGCCGTTTTCGTTTGGTAAAAAGGCCGTACCAATTTCTTTGCCATCAAAAATTTCTTTTATAATTGATGGAGTTTTTCCGTTTGCTACTAAAACTTTTCCGCCAAATCTATTTACAAGTTTAGCAGCCTCAAGTTTTGAACGAAATCCGCCTCTGCCACCTTCAGATGCTTCTTTACCCAATTCTAAAATATCATCAGTAACTTCTTTTACTTCTGTTATAATTTTTGCATTAGGATTATCTTTTGGATTTGAATCAAATAAGCCGTCAACATCTGATAAAATTATCAATAAATCTGCATCCATTTCACTTGTAACAAGTGCTGAAAGTTTATCATTATCAGAAAAACATACTTGCATGTCTTGATAAATTTCGTCAAGTTCGCAAGTTGAAACAGTATCGTTTTGGTTGATAATTGGTAAAACTCTTAGTTCTAGCAACTTATTTAAAGTGTTTCTTAAATTCAAATATCTTTTTCTTAATGAAAAATCGTCTTCTGTAAGTAATATTTGTGCTGTTGTAACGTTATAAGTATCAAAGCCGTCCTCGTACAAGGACATCAATTTGCATTGCCCAATAGCTGCACAAGCTTGTTTTTCTACGATGTCACTTGTGTTTTCAAGATTGATTTTTTTTCTACCCAAGCCAACAGCACCAGAAGTTACTAAAATAACTTCCTTACCGTTTTTTACGAGGTGTGCAATATCTTCAATATAAGAATAAATTCTTGGTAGTGAAACCTCGCCTTTATCGTTTCTTAAGGTATTTGTACCAAGTTTTATAACGATTCTTTTTGCGTTTACAAATTCTTTTCTATCCATTTTTTCTCACTTATGAATAATATTTTGAAATTTCTTCAAAATAACGTTCCATTGCAACATAACCGTTGTTAAGTTCGTTATGTAGGCTTGAATATCTGCTTGCTACTATATATTTTAATTCTTTTGTTCTGATTATAATTAATTCGTCAGCATCATTTCTTTTTTCTTCGCTTTCGTCAGCTGACATACTTCTCATTAGTTCTAATTCTTTATTAACTTGTTCAATTGTAGTTTCTGCCAATGGAGCAAAATTGTATTTATCAAGAATTGCCTTATCTTGTTGAGTAAGGGCAGATTTTACAGCTTGGAATTTATAAATTCTTTTAATCAATACATAGTTATTAGCAAGTTCTCTATGTAGTGCTGGAACTGATTTTCTTGCTAGTAATGCTGTTGTTGATAGTTCATTAAATTCGTCATTTTCTGTTGAAAATGTGCTTTTCTTTAGTGTTTTCGGTGTGTTTAAACTCATAAAATAACTCCCCTAAGTTAATAATAACGTAAGGGAGTTATATTGTCATTAGTTCTTTAAAAAACATTAACTTAATGTGCCAAGTTCGTGGATTTTAATGAAGTTTGTTTTGCCACTCATTAAATCAGGAATAGCACCTGTGAAGATGATTGTGTCACCTTTCTTTAATCCGTATTTGTTAATTAATACGTTGTTAAATTCTTTTAGTGATTCTTCTGTAAATTCACCATCAAAATTAATGTCGATTGGATAAATATCGCTATACAATTTTAATCTTCTACAATTCTTTCTGCTTTGGCAACATACTAAAATAGGTACTGTTGGTTTTGCTTTAGAAAGTAATTTTGCAGTATAACCACTAGCTGTAAATGTAATGATAGCTTTTACTTTAATTTTATCTACCATATCAATTACGGCTGAACAAATAGCGATACTATCGTTTTTATTGATTTCTAATGTTTCTTCATCGTAATGGTTGTGACGCATTAATTGGCTATATTCAACTTCTTCTGCAATAGCTGTCATCATTTTTACTGCCTCAATTGGATATTTACCAGCTGCAGTTTCACCTGACAACATAATTGCGTCAGTTCCGTCGATGATAGCGTTTGCAACGTCAGAAGCTTCTGCTCTTGTTGGAATTGGGTTTTCAATCATTGATTCCAACATTTGTGTTGCAACGATTACAGCTTTTCTTTGTGCGTTTGCTTTTTTAATAATTTCTTTTTGTACTACTGGTACTTTTTCTGGTGAAATTTCAATACCTAAGTCGCCTCTTGCTACCATGATACCAGCTGATTTTTCGATGATTTCATCAATGTTTTTGATAGCTTGTGGTTTTTCGATTTTAGAAATAATTTTGATTTTACCTTTGTTTGCTTCAATTATTTCTTTTAAATCTGTAATATCTTTTGCGTTTCTAACAAATGATAGACCAAGATAGTCAATTTTGTTTTCGATAGCAAATTTTACAAACTCTTTATCTCTTTCAGTTAAAACGTTGATACTTCCGCAAGAACCAGGGATGTTGATACCTTTTCGTTGTTTTAGTAATTCACCAGCGATAACTTTTGCGAAAACTACGTCATTTTCAACTTTTACAACTTCAAGGGAAATTTTACCGTCGTCCATTAAAATTCTTGAGCCGACAGTAACGTCTTTTGCAATTCCCTCGTAATCTACAGGGATAATATCGTTTTCTAATTTTTCTTGATGTCTAAATTTTAAAATTTGGTCTTTTTCGATTTTGATAGGTTCTTCAAGTAATCCTACTCTGATTTTTGGACCTTGTAAATCTAAAAGTACAGGAATTAATGTATCTAATTCTTTTTCAAGTTCTCTAATATAGCCCAAGTTAGTCAAATGTTGTTCAAAATCCCCGTGTGAAGAGTTTAATCTGAACATTGTTACACCAGCTTCAATAAGAGCTTTAATTTTTTCTTTGGTGTTTGAACTTGGTCCAAGTGTTGCCACAATCTTTGTTTTTATATTATTTTTCATACCTCACCTCACAAGACACTTCATACATGCTGATTATAAATCAAAAGTTTTTATTTTTAAAGTGTTTTTTTAACACTTTTTATAATATTTTTTTATATTTTTAGTTGACAACTTGTTACTTTATTCATAAAATCTTTATCAAATGAAGAAGTTTTTAGAAAATTTAAAAATTTTATATATGCAGTTATCCTCAAAGAAAGACCAAGCGGTTGCTCGACAACTGTTTAGGTTTTCCTTGACTGTTGCGACTGCAGAAAGTTGTACTGGCGGACTTATTAGTTCTAGACTAACTGATATTTCAGGTAGTTCAACTTATGTGAAAGAAAATTTTATTACATATTCTGAAGATGCAAAGGTTGATATTCTTGGCGTTGATAGAGAAATTATAGAAAACTATGGCGTGATTAGTAAAGAATGTGCTGAAGCAATGGCAGAGGGTTTGTTTAGAAAAACAAATAGAGATATTTGCGTTTCTATAACAGGTGTTGCAGGTCCTCAACCATCAGGTGGAAAACCCGTAGGTACTGCTTTTATTGCTATTAAAAATAAATACTGCGTTCAAGTTAAAGAATTAAAGTTAAATTCTCATCTAAGTAGAAAAACGCTAAAATTCCTTTTTTCTGAGGAAGCTCTAGCGTTTTTGCTTGAATTTATTAATGCTAATTATCATATTACGCAGCAATAACTGATTCTAAAATATCTTGGTGTTTTTTAACTAAGATTTCAGCGAATTCTTTTGCGTCAATTTGAGTTGCAACGATTGATAATAATTCTTTTGGTAATTCGCCTAACATTTCAACCATTGTTTCTGGAGTTAATGCGATTGTGCCTTTCATCATATCAGGTTTTTGTAATGTTGCTAAAGAATTTGTATAGCTTTTAGCTTCGAATAATTGTAAAATTTCAGGATCTTTTTTAGCCATTAAACCGATTAATTGTCTTTTAGCATCTGCATCCATTGCAACCATTGAATCTAAGTATGTATCTTTATCAAAACCTTGAATCATTTTTGTTAATTCTTTTGGATCTAATGAATCTTCTTCTAGAGGTACACCTGTTACAGCTTCAACCATTTGAGCTAAAACTTCAGGAGCTAATTGACCAATAAAATCAAAAACTAAATCTTGATCTAAATCTTTGTTTTGAACGAATTTGTCTAAATCTTTAGAAGGAATCATTTCTAAGATGTCGCCTAAAGGCATAACTTCTAAAGCCATATTTACAACTTCTTCGATTGGAGCTTCTTCTAATAATTTTAACATTTTATCTTGAGTGAAGAAGTTCAAACCTAACATCAAACCTTCTTTGTCGATGTTTGGCATGATTTCCATAATATCTTTTTCATTTAATTCTTGTAAAATTGTTAATTTGTTGCTTGGGTTGTCTAAAGAGAAAGCTTTTACTAATTGAGAAGCGTTGCCATATAATTCTCTAGCATATTGAACTGCACGGTTGTTACCAGCTTTTGCTTCTGATTCAATGATTTCGTCAATTGATTTTTCAGCATATAAAGCCATTCTTGAGCTTGAAATGCTTAATTTGTTTTGAATAACGCTTAAGTTTGCATCTATTTTAATTGACATTTATAAAATCCTCTGAACTCTTTTTCTCTCTTATATTATATATAAGTATTTCTACTTGAAAAAATTTACTTTTTTTGGTGTATTTTGTAACAAAATGTTAACAAATTTCTTATATTAGAGTATAATGTGTTTATGAAACTTATTAAATCATTTATTTTAATTATTTTATGTTTATTTGTTGCTATGCCTGTCATGTCAGTACCAGCAAAGAAAAAAACAAAGCCATACAACCCTGTTGTGCATAAAGTTTATGATGTAGAAACTCAAGATGGTTTTGTAATCAAAGCTTATGTTTCTTATCCTAAAACTCGTATGGATAAATATCCGGTTGTAGTTTTATTACACTCTTTAGGTGGATATTATGGATTGTATTCTAACTTAGAAAACAAATTGAACTATGCTGGTTTTGCTGTTGTCGGTATGGATTTGAGGGGACATGGTAAAAGTGTTTATACAAAAACTTTAAGACAACGTGCATGGCAGTACTTCAAAAATGATACTTATGCAAAATATCCATCAGATGTTTTGTATGTAATGCAATATGTAAAAACTAAACATAAAAAGTTGAATTTTGCAGATTATGCTATTGTTGGTAGTGATATTGGTGCAAATACAGCTGTTCTTGTTGCAAAGGCTTTGCCTGTAAAACCAAAAGCATTAGTATTATTTTCACCAATGATGTCTATTAAAGGTTTGTATATTCCGGTTGCTATGACTGAAATTGGTTTAGCTCCAATTCTTGCGATAGCAAGTTCTACTGATAGACTTTCTATTCAAGAACAAAATAAGCTTGCAAAATTTGCTCAAGGTAACTTTGATGCTTTAAATATGCCAAAAGGCGGAATGGGAATGACTTTATTAAAAGGTTATCCTGAATTAAACTATCAAATTACTGCTTGGCTAAAACCTTATTTTAAAGGTCGTTTAACTCCAATTACTCCAGAAAGTATAGCTGCCGCAAAAGCTAAAGCTGCTGCTGCAAAAGCCGCAAAGGCTGCAAAATTAAAAGCCGCAAGAGAAGCAAGACTTAAAAAAGCCGGAGCAAAAAAATAATTGTTTAACAAAAAAGACTTGATCTTTCATCAAGTCTTTTTTGTTATTTCTATTTTTTTATTTTTACACTTTCATTTCTTTTTCAAATCCGAATAATGAGCTGATTGATTCGTCATCGTGAATTCTTGAAATAGCTTGAGCTAACAAATTAGCTACTGAAAGTTGTTTGATTTTTGGTGGTAATTTTGATGTATCAAGAGGAATTGTGTTTGTAATAACAACTTCCTTGATAGGTGCATCATTCAATCTTTGAATAGCTGGACCTGAGAAAATTGGGTGAACTGCACATACATAAATATCTTCAGCACCCTCTTTTTTCAATAATTTAGCTGCTTCTGTGATTGAACCTGCAGTATCAATAATATCATCGCACATTACGCAAGTTTTACCTTTTACATCCCCAATTACGCAGTTAGCAATGGCTTCGTTGTGTTTGTCACGACGTTTATCAATAATAGCGTATGGGCATTTTAAATCTTTAGCAAAGTTTCTTGCACGTTTAACCCCACCTGTATCAGGGCTTACTATTACTAAGTCTTCTGATTTTAAGCCTAATTCTTTGATATGGTTTACAAGAATTGAAGTTGCGAAGATGTGGTCAACTAAGATGTTGAAGAAACCTTGAATTTGACCAGAGTGCAAGTCAACTGCTAAAACTCTTGAACATCCAGCTGTAGTCAATAAATCGGCTGCAAGTTTTGCTGTGATAGCTTCACGCCCAGAAGTTTTTCTATCTTGTCTTGCATATCCATAATAAGGAATTACTGCTGTAATTGATTTTGCACTTGCTCTTTTAAATGCGTCAATAATTATCAACAATTCCATTAAATTTTGGTTAACTGGTTTACATGTTGGTTGAACGATAAATACGTCTTCACCACGAACACTTTCTTGAACTTGAACGTAAATTTCGCCGTCAGCAAAGTCTTTAATAACCATAGGTCCAACAGTTGTACCTAAATGTTTAGCGATTTCTTCTGCTAATTCTGGGTTTGAACGTCCTGAGAACAACTTGATGTCATGTGTCGGATTTATCATTCCTGCTAATTCATTTTTCATAATTCTTCCTCGTTTGCAATTTGTAATTTTATTATAGAGAAAACATGGAAAAATGATTAGTACTTTTTACGGAATATTAAAATTTTTTCAATTTAGCATAGCTCGTATCGAGTGCTTTTTTCCCTTGTCTTCCAAAATCTACGGTATACATTGAACTTTCACCGACTTCCATAACGTCTAGAATTGTTCCTATTCCAAATTTTTCGTGGAACACTCTATCGCCAGCCTTAAAAATTTCAAATGTATTATGTTCTTTTATTTCACGCTCTTTTTGTTCTTGAGCTTCTTTTTCTTGTTGTCTTTGTTCTTCAATTTTTCTTTTAATTTTGTTATCTTCAAAGAATTTTTTTATTTTTTCAGCTTCTTTTTCTTTAGAAACAGGGTTTTTCTTTAAGATTTGAGCTGCACCCTCTGAAATGTTTTTATTTTTGTGAACAACAAAAGATTTATTTGTGTTTTGTGACAAACTTCTATTTTGCGGTGCTACAAAGTTTTTGCCAAAGCCTGATGTTGACATAATTCTGCCGTCATCGTTAAACCTTGTTGTTTTTATTGTTTCTGCTGCTCGTTTAAAACTTGATTTGACAGGTGTTGTCATTGACTCGTTATAACTTGTATCCATTACGCTTGATGGAATTTCTTCTAAAAATCTTGATGGTGGATTATATTTGTAATCACCCCAAAGTAGTCTGCGTTTTGCATAAGTAATGAACAATTCTTCTTCTGCACGAGTTACGCCAACATACATTAATCTACGTTCTTCTTCAAGCTCTGATTTTGATTCAAAAGTTCTTGAATGCGGGAACACTCCCTCTTCAAGCCCTGCTAAAAATACGTAAGGAAACTCAAGACCTTTTGCAGAGTGAAGAGTCATAAGCGTTACGTTGTTTGAAATTGTTTCGACGTTATCTGTGTCAGATACTAACGCAATTTGAGCTAAAAATTCGCCTAAAGTATTATCAATTTCTTCAGGCTCAAATTCGCTTGCAACATTTACTAATTCTTGCAAGTTTTCAATTCTTGTTTCATCGTCTGGATTATTCGATGATTGTAACTCTGCTATATATCCACTCTTTTCAATAACAAGTCCAATATATTCGTCAAAACTATATCTGCTTTGAGCTTCTTTTAATTTTAAAATCAAAGTTTGAAAATCTTTTAGCTTTGCTTGAGTTTTCTTTTGAATTTCAGTTTCTTCTATTCTGTCAATCGCTTCAAATAAGCTAATATCATTTTCATCTGCAAATTCTTGAAGTTTTTGCATTGTAGTATCACCGATTGCACGTTTTGGAACATTAATAATTCTTCTAAAGCTTACTGAATCGTTCGTATTATAGATAAGTTTTAAATAAGCAACGACATCCTTGATTTCTTTTCTATCGTAGAATTTTAGACCGCCATATATTTTGTACGGAATAGAGGTTGCCATAAAAGCTTCTTCAATTGCACGTGATTGTGCATTTGTTCTATACAAAACGGCACATTTGTTATAGTCTTGACGATTTGTAATTTGTTTGATTTTCATTGCAATAAAGTTTGCTTCGTCTGATTCGTCTTCTGCCTCATAAATAACAATCTTTTCACCAGAACCCTTTGTTGAACGAAGAACCTTGTCTACTCTTTCGTCATTGTTTTGGATAATTGAGTTTGCTGCTTTTAAAATGTTATCTGTAGAACGATAGTTTTGTTCTAGCTTAATCATTTGGGTATCAGGAAAATCCTTTTTGAAGTTTAAAAGAATTCTATAATCTGCACCACGCCAGCTATATATTGATTGGTCAACATCACCTACAACGCAAAGTGAACGAGTTCTATCATAGTCTTCAATACCGTTTGTAAATAACATTCTTACGAGTCTATATTGAGCTAAGTTTGTGTCTTGAAACTCGTCTACTAGAATATGTTTGAATTTGTCATAATATTTTTGTCTAACTTCTGGGCATTGTTCAAGAAGTTTTACGGTAATCATAAGCATATCGTCAAAGTCGATAGCATTATTGTTATTCAATGTGTTTTCGTAAATTTCAAATACGTCTGCAATTTTTTGTGATACAAAATCTCTTGCGTAAGTTGCGTAAGTGTATGCATCCATCATTTTGTTTTTAGCATTTGAAATGTGTGATTTTATTACTTTTGGTTGATATTTTTTGTCATCAAGATTCAGTTTTTTGATAGCTTGTTTTATTACATTTAACGCATCTTGTTCGTCGTAAATTGTAAAATTCTTATCAAGTTTTTTATTTGTAGACTTGAAAGTATAGTTATCAATATCTTGTCTTAGAATACGTCCGCAAATACTATGAAATGTTCCGACCCACATGAATTTTGCAGCTTGTTCTCCAAGCATGTTTTCCAAACGTTCACGCATTTCCTTTGCGGCTTTGTTTGTGAATGTTACTGCAAGAATTTCTCTAGATGGGACTCCGTGTTGAATTAAATATGCAATTCTTGATGTAAGCACACGAGTCTTACCGCTACCTGCTCCAGCTAGGACTAAAACTGCTCCCTTTGTAGCTTGTACGGCTTCTGCTTGTTCTTCATTTAGTTTTTCTAATATATTTTCCATACCCTATTCACAAAAAAAAACTTTTATGATACTATTATTATACTAAAATAATAAATTTTGCAATTATAAGGTAGGGCGTATGATAGACGAAAAATTAGATAAAATTGTTAATTCAGATGGCGAAGGTTCAGAAAATCAAGGTACTATAATGGTTCCTCTTGATGATTTGGATACTGTAAGTTCTGATTCTCCAGATACAGTTGATGAACTAGCTATGGAATTAGCAACTATTCATCAATCGTCTAAAAAAATTGCAGTTATCGGTAGCCGTAATCTTGCAATCACTCACCAACAAATTATTGAAACACTTGTTACAGCTTTAGCTATGCAAGGTAATACAATTATTACTTCAGGTGGTTCTTCTGGTACAAACGCAGCTGCTATTCGTGGTGCTATGAAAGCTAATCCTGATAAATTAAAAGTTATTTTACCTCAAACAATAGGTCAACAACCTTCTGACGTTCAAGACCAACTAATTGGTGTTCCAAACATCGTTGAACACCCTGATAGAGCTATGATGACTCTTGCTGATGCATCAAGAGTTTGCAACAGAGAAATTATTGATGATTGTAATCAATTAATCTGTTTCTTATCACATACTTCAAAAACTCTTCATGGTGCAATTGAATATGCAGAAGAAGGTCACAAAGTTATTACAGCTTTCTATTTAGATTAATGTCTTTAGTTAAAAAGCTTACTTCTAAGAATAAACCTGACTATGAGATGGCTGCTTCTCATATTGTCAATAATGCTGATTTCAAGACTTTTGAAGAACTTGTAAATCAAGACGATTTTTTGTTTGATTTTATAAAAAATAATGTTTCATCAAGGCTTGAAAATGCAGTTAATTCTTCTAATTACAAGAATTTAATTAAATTTTTACCGTATTATTCACCATCTTATGTAGAATTTATAGCAAAATCTTTAGCTAAATTTTCTGACAACGATTTGATAGCAGAAATTTTAGAGATTTTTAAAAATGGTTCAGAAAATGAAAAAGCATATTGTGCAAAATTCTTTTCAATTGTAAAAAGTACTGCAGGATTAAACGAGCTAAAAGAATATGCGTATTCTGAGTTTGAACCTTTAGCATTAAATTGTGCAGAAGCTCTTGCATCTTTAGAAGATAGAGAATTATACGAAAAAGCTTTAAATACATTGTCATCAAGTGATGATTTTGAAAAACTCTCAGCAGTTAAATTTTTAGTTGCCTATGGAGATAAAAATGCTATACCTAGCATATTGGCTACATTAAAAAATTCTTCAATGGCTGAAAATATTGCAGCAGAAGTTCCATATTTGGATAGCATTTTTAATATTTTAGATTATGATTCAGAATCTGCTCTATATTTGATAAATCTAATTATTGATGGACTAGGTGAAGTTACTTCTTTAGCTCAAGTTTTTGATTATCAACTATATGATGTTTTATGTTGTTTATTAAACAATTTGGGTTCTAAAGAGGCTTTGATAGTATTAAATGCAAAAGATAAATTCAATACATTAACAGAGAATGATGAATATTTGTATGATGAAGATAAAAATACAAAAAATGAAATTTATGATATTAAAAAATTATTATCTTCTGTTGATACAAATATGTTGACTGATTTAGCAGATGCAGAACTTGATGAAAATAGTGATTTTGTATTAACAGCTATTGATTTGGTAAAGGACGAAGAAAAACTTGTAAAATTAACTTTTTCAAAAAATCCAACGATTGTATTAAAAGCTTTATCTGCGTTAAAAATATTAGGAAAAATGAATCTAGTAGATAAAAATGAAATTTTGAAAAATATGTCAGATGAAAATATAAAAGCTATAATTATAGCATTGTAGGTGGAGTATGGAATTTGTAGAAAAACAATTAAGCACAAAAGTAACTTATGAGGGAAAAGTTATTAATATTACGCTTGATGATATTGAACTTCCAGATGGTAAAAAGTCTTTTAGAGAAGTAATTAGACACCCAGGCGGAGTTGTTGCGGTTGCGATGAAAGACGAAAATACAATTCTTATGGTAAAACAATATCGTTACGCAATTCAAAAGGTTTCTCTAGAATTACCTGCTGGTAAATTAGAAAAAGGTGAAGATGTTCACGAAGCAATTAAAAGAGAACTTTTAGAAGAAACAGGTTATAGAGCTAGAAATTGGAAAGATTTGGGTTATATTAATACAACTCCAGGTATTTGCGATGAAAAATTATATTTATTCTTAGCGACTGATTTGTATTATGATGCTCCGTGTCCTGATGATGGCGAAATTATTGAAGCGTATGAATACAAATTAGATGATATTTTTGAAATGATTAAAAATGGCGAAATAAATGATTCAAAAACAATTTGTGCATTAATGAGAGCTTTTAAATTATAAATATTATAGAGGTAGGTTATGACAAAGATTAAAATGGTAGCTACAGATATTGATGGAACTATTTTAAAACATAATGGAGAATTTAATCCCGCAGTTCTTGATTGTCTTAGAAATTTGGATAAATCCGGTGTAAAAGTAGTTTTGGTTACTGGTAGAATGAATCGTTCTGCAAAAAAAATCGCTGATGTTATTGGTATAAACTCTCCAGTTGTATCTTTTCAAGGGGCTTTAGTTTGTGAAAATATTCCTCAAGAAAAGATTTTATATGAACGTGATATTCCAAATGAGACAGCTAAGAAAATTTTAGATTGGGGTAAATCAGAACATGTGCACATGAATTTGTACATGAATGATAACCTATATGTTGAAGCTGAAAATGAATTTACTAAAAAATATGTTGATTATCAAAAAATTCCGTTTACTGTTAAGCCTTTTGATGAATTAAACATTGATAGAGTTAATAAAATCTTGTTGATTGATTACAATAATGCAGAAAAAATTGATAGATTAACAAATTATTTAAAAAAAGAACATCCTGAATTATTTATCTGCAAATCAACAGACTTTTTCTGTGAAATTTGTCACAAGGAAGCAACAAAAGGCGATGGTTTAAGATATTTACAAAATATGTTTGGCATTTCTAAAGAAGAAACACTTACAATTGGCGATCATAACAACGATATAGAATTGTTGCAATCAGGTGGTGTAAAGGTTGCTATGGGTAATGCAACTGACGAATTGAAAGCAATTGCTGATTATGTTACTGATACTGTTGATAACGACGGTTTTGTAAAGGCAATAGAAAAGTTTGTAAAGTAGGTGAAAATGTTTAGAGTAGGGTTAGGTTACGATATTCATAAATTGGTTGATGATAGACCGCTTATTATAGGTGGAATTGAAATTCCTTACGAAAAAGGTTTGTTAGGTCATTCTGATGCTGATGTACTTATTCATGCAATTATTGACGGTATTTTAGGGGCTTTGGCTCTTTCTGATATTGGAACTCATTTTCCTGATACAGACCCTAAATACAAAGGTATTTCAAGCGTTGAGCTTTTGAAAAATGTTATGGGGCTAATTAAGGAAAAAGGTTACGTAATCAATAATATTGATTCAAATATAATTTTACAAGAACCTAAAATGAAACCACATATTCCGAATATGGTTAAGAAGTTGTCAGAAGTTATGGAAATTGATGAAAATCAACTTTCTATTAAGGCTAAAACAAATGAGCAAATGGATGCGGTTGGCGAAAAAAGAGCAATTGAGGCAAGTGCAGTCGTTATGCTTAGAAAGGATAATTAATTATGAAATTTTTACATGCAATGATAAGAGTAAAAGATGTTCAAAAATCATTAGATTTTTATGAAAAATTATTGAATATGTCAATCGCAAAGAAAAAAAGACTTGATGATTGCGAATTGATTTATTTAGAAGACGAAGAACATACTGCTCAAATAGAATTAACAGTAAATGATGAAATTCCTGAAAATGGCTACGAAAATGGTAATGCGTTTGGACATTTTGCCTTTTCTGTCGACTCTATGGATGAATTTACTAAAAAATTACACAATCTAGGTTATGAATATTTGTATGAACCTTATGTAGTTTTTTCTGGTACAAAAATTGCATTTGTGCTTGATCCAGACGGAAATCAAATTGAGTTAATTCAACATGTTGGAGAATAATTAATGATAAAAGGTTACTTACAAGAATCTATTGCAACTCAAACTTTAATGTTAAATGACGATAATTTTATCGATACGCTAGATAAAATTACAAAAGTCGTTGTTGAAACTTTAAAAAATGGTAATAAACTTTTGTTTATAGGTAATGGAGGTTCTGCAAGTGACTCAAATCATTTGGCAACAGAGTTTGTTTCAAGATTTTTAAAAGAAAGACACGCTTTTAATGCTATTTCACTTTGTGCAAATAATTCTGTTATTACAGCTTTATCAAACGATTATGGCTACGAAAAAGTATTTTCAAGACAAATTGAAGCCATAGGTAAAAAAGGTGATATAGTATTTGCTCTTTCAACTTCTGGAAACTCCGAAAATATTGTTGAAGCTTTAAAAATATCTAAAGAAATGGGCTTAATAACTATAGGTCTAACAAGAAAATCTAAAACAACTATGGATAATCTTTGTGACTTATTAGTGAAAATTCCATCTGATGAAGTTCCAATTATACAAGAGGCTCAAATGCTGTTGGGACATTTAATTTGTAAAGTTGTAGAGGATGCATTATATACTTAATGTAACATTTCTTAATATAAATTACTCCAAAAAGGCAATTTTTGAAAACAAAAATACTTTATATAAGTACGAGATATATAAAGAGATTTAAAGGAGAAAAGTTATGGAATTAAATGGTATCAACGCATTGACAGCAATCAAAGATAATAAAAAAGCAGATGAAACTAAAGAAGCTCCAAAAATGGCATTTATCAATTCAGCATTTGGCTTTGGTTTCTCAGATAATAATACTAACTCAGGTGCTTCAGCTGCTTTCCAAGCATAACGAGTTAAGCAAGTTTAAACAAAAAAATCGGTGTCTTCTATCTTTGTAGGGATTGACCGATTTTTTTTATTTGTAAAAAAGAGGCGACTTTGATTAAAATCAAAGTCGCCTCTTTTAGAATTATTTAAATATATCTTATAACAAGATGCCAGCAATACAAGCTGAAACAAAACATGTTAAAACACCGCAGATTAATGCTCTTAAACCTAATCTTGCAAGATTTTTTCTTTGGTTAGGAGCAAGTCCGCCGATAGCACCGATTTGAGTTGCAATAGAACCAAAGTTACCAAATGAACAAATTGCAAATGATGTAATAATAAATGCTTTGTTTGAAATGATGTCTTTGATTGCCATTAAGTCAGCATAACCGTAAACTTCGTTTGATACAACTTTTAAACCGATTACGCCACCAACGTTGAATACATCTTGAGGTGGTGTACCCATTAAGAATGCGAAGATAGCGAAGAATTTACCTAAAATCATTTTTAATGATAAGTGTTGTAAATCAAAACCAAGAACTGGTGCTGTTAAATGGAATGTTGTGTAAATAAAGTTACCACACATACCTAAGATATAGTCAATTAATGAAATTAACGCAACGATTGCTAACAACATTGCTACAACAGTAAGTGAAACTGTCATACCTTCTGATGCACCTGATGCAATTGCGTCAAAAACATTAACGTGAGTTTTTCTTCTGCTTAATTTGATGTTTTCCATTGTTTCAGGTGAATCAACTTCTGGATAAACAAGTTTTGAAATAACTAATGCCCCAGGGATAGCCATAATGGCTGAAGCTAATACATATACGATTGGAATCCCCATCATTGCATATACTGGCATCATAGCTCCTGATGTACAAGCCATTGAACCTGCCATTGAAGCTAATAGTTCAGAACGAGTTAATTTTGGTAAATATGGTTTAATCATAATTTGTGCTGTTACTTGACCAACGAAAGCACTTGCTACGTTAGAAAGAGCTTCCGCACCGCTAACTTTCATGATTTTATTCATTGCTTTACCAAGTACAGTTACAACTCTTTGCATAATTCCGTAGTAATAAAGAATGTTTACTAACATCATCATGAAAATAGTCGCACTTATTAATTGTGCTGCAAAAATCATTGTACCTTCGCCGAATACTGAGCTTAGTGTTTTGTTATCAACGAATGGTCCAAATACAAATGCACCACCTATGTTTGCGATTTCTAATAATTTTTCGATACTATGACCGATAGTTAAAAATATTTTTTGACCAACTGGTACTTTAAAAATAAAAATAGCAAATAAAAATTGTAATGCTAAGCCAATACCAATTGTTTTATAGTTGATGGCTTTTTTGTTATTACTTAACAAGAATGCTATAAATAAAATAACAACAATACCAAGAACTCCGATTAATCTTTCCATATAAACTCCTTTTTGTCTAGTTGTTTCTAGTGTACTAAAAAGGAATTAAATTTTAAATGCTTTCTAACGAAAATGTAATATTTACTTAAAATTTAGCGTAAAGGAGCATGTGCCAATTCTCTTGGAGATAATTCTTCGTTATTATTTGGAGTTTTTTGTTTTTCAGGTGGTAGTCCGAGCTTGTCGGCAATAAAATTACCGACCTTTTTTCCGCCTTTTTTACCAACTTCTTTGGCAAATGAATAAGCAACACCACCAATTACATTTGGAACTTGTCCAAATCCTTTTGTGTTTTTAGAAAATTTTGTTACGGCATCAGATAGTGGTTTAACACCCTTTATATTCAGTAGTTTTGCTCCGTGTTCAAGTACTAAATCCTTGCAGATAAAACGTCCAATCCATCCACAACCCTCTTTTAGAAATGTTCTAGCTGGGGAGTCTGATTTGAAAGTTTTTATACCAGAACGGAGCATACCAATTTCATCTGTATGCTTAGCAATATTTAATGCTCCTTTTGCACATGCTCCAAGTCCTGTGCCGTCGGTGGCTTTTGCAAATGTATCAATTAATTCGGTTGCAAACTGTCCAGCCGTCGTATCCGACAATTTTGCAGTTTTATCTATGAATTTTGCAGCATAACCAACTGTGGATAATGCTCTCAATGGATCTTTTGTATTTACAGTCTTTTTAGCACTTTTGCTAAATGAAATTAGTTCTGAAACGTAGTTTGAAACCATATTCTAACCCCAATAATATTCTTTTTTAGGTTTTTCTTCTTTTGGTTTTTCAGGCTCTTTTGTTTCAGGAGCAAGTCCTAATTTATCAGCAACCCATTTGCCAGCTTTTCCAAATAAATTTGTACCTACTTCAGAACCGATTGTGAATAAAGTACCATACACAATAGCTGGAAGCTGACTACAATATTTTGTATTTTTACTGAAGTTAACCATTGCATCGTTAACTTGTTTTATACCTTTTATATTTGCTATGTTTTTAGCGTATTTAATCATTGAACCTTCAACTAAAAACATACCTAATAATGCACTTGATTCCTCAAGAAATTTTCTGCCTGGAGAATCAGATTTACCAACTCTAATCATCCCACAAATACAAGAAATTGGGTCAGTATACTTTGCAATTTTAAGACCTTTACCTGCAACTTGTAGTAGTTTGTTATCCTTGCTTGCATCAGATAGAGTATCACAAGCTGCCTTTGCAACTTTACCTAGTACAAAATCATCTTCTGTTGCAAGTTTTTGAACAACTTTAGCGGCATGTCCAATTGTTGAAACATGTCTTAGAATGTTACCATTAGCTGCTTGCTTTCCGTGAGCTATTGTTGAATATATGTGAGCAACATAATTTGTCATTCTTCGCCTACTTACTACTAACTACTCTTTATTAAAAAACAGGTTTACAAAAAAATTGCTAGTATTTTACTTTTTTATGAAGTTTTGTAAACCTTATAAAAGGTGTTTTTACTATATTTTGGAGTAAAAACCTTATAAATAGTAACTTTTACACTTTATGATTTCTTTTATTTATTTTAACCCCAATAATATTCCTTTTTAGGTTTTTCAAGTTTAGGTTTTTCTTCTTTTGTTTCCGGTTTAAGTCCGAGTTTATCAGCAACCCATTTACCAGCTTTTCCAAAAATGTTACAACCAATATCTGAGCCAACTGTGTAAAGCGTACCATAGACTACTGCTGGAATTTGGCTACAATATTTTGTGTTTTTGCAGAATTTATTCATTCCGTCGTTTAATTGTTTTATGCCTTTCATCTGACCAATGTTTTTTGCATATTTTAGCATTAATCCCTCTACGAAAAACATACCGCACAAGCTACTTGTTTCTTCTACAAATTTTCTTGCTGGAGAATCCGATTTTGTAACTCTTATCATTGAACATAAGCAAGAAATAGGGTCAGTTTGTTTAGCAAGTTTTATTCCTTTTCCAGCAACTTGTAATAATTTATTATCTTTACTACCCTCAGCTAAAGTATCGCAAATGCCTTTAGAGACTCTTCCTAAAACGAAAGAGTCGTCTCTTGATAATTTTTGTATGACTTTTGCCGTGTATCCTATTGTGGATACATGTCTAAGTATATTTCCCTTCTTGGCTTCTTTTACAGAATATCCCAAGGAGTATAGCGATGCTATGTAATTTGACATACTTTTCCTACTTGCTAATACACAAACTCTATAAATCTAATCAATAAAAAAAAATGCTAAATTCGAAAAATTTTCTTAATATTTTTAAACATTAATAATGGCAGAGTTTGCTATATTCACAATTACAATTGGTTTTTAGAGGATTAAAGATGTTAAGTTTTAGACTCTTTTCGATTTCCTTTAGAATTTTTACTAATCTTGTCTCGTATTCTATTTTTAAATCTTTTGAAAAATTTATTTCTTTAGTTAAGTTTTCTTTTAAATCTACGTACACGAAATGAAGGCTATCGTAGTCTTTTACTAAGTTATCCACCATTAATAAATATATCATTGTTTGATAGTCATATTCTGGATTTTCTGGTATTCGACCTGTTTTATAGTCTAAAATATAATAATCATTTTTGTTTTTAACCAGGGCATCGAGTCTACCACTTATCCAATAATTGTCTATTTTTGAGGTTAAGTTATATTCGCTATCTATTACTTCATATTCAAAGTATTTAGTGTTTTTTAAATTGTTCCACAATTCTTTTTCATGTGGAGTTAAGGCTTTTTCTAGCTTATCAATATTAAAGTTTTTCAAGTAGTAATTTGCAATTGCGTGAATATTCTTACCTTGTTGCATTTTAGATGTATCAACAGGTATAGAAATACCTTTTATATATTTATATTCAAATTTTTTCTTGCATTGTTCAAATGTTTTTAACATAGCAGGTGAATATGTTGTAAATTCTTTCATTAGTTTATAACCTTTGTTTGTAGAAGTTCATTAAAGATTATATTTTCTTCAATTTTTTCTTCTTTTCCATAGTAATTCTTTTGTTTTTGCGAACAAGTAAAATATAATTTTTTCTTTGCTCTTGTGATTGCTACGTATAGCAATCTTAAGTTTTCTTCTAAAATTTCTTTCTTTAAATCTAATTCGGTCTTACCTTTATAGTTTGGATTTAGCATTTTTATATTTTCAATAAAAGAGGATGAACCTTTTAGTTTCATTGAATCAATATTTAACGACAAATTCTTTTCTGAAAACTCTGGTATAAACACATAATCAAATTCATCCCCTTTTGATTTGTGCATTGTCATTATCTGAATTTTACCTTTTAAATATTCGCTGTCGTTTTCATCGTTTTCGCTAAAGAATTTAAATCCGCTAAGTGAAGATTTTTTAGAAAGTTCTTCAAATTTATTTAAAACATTTGTAAATCCATTGTTTGCAACCATTAATCTTTTTATAAGTGTTGAAATTAAATACACGTTTGATTTTTCAATTTCACCTGAAAAATAATATTGTCCAATTTTTAGACATAATTCATCCATTGGTAAGGTAGAAAATGTTAGCCAGTATGAAATATCCCAATAAAATTTTGATAAATCAGGGTTTTCTATTTCGTCTGTATTAATTTCTATAAATGGAATTTTAGAGTTTTTTATTTCAAGTTGAAGTCTTGGTTTGTAATATCCGTGCTGAGCTAGGATTTCGTAGCTATTTGCTAAAACAGTATTATCAAAAGGCTTTTCTATGATTTTTAGAATGGCAAAAATAACCTTAAAGATGACTTTTTGTTCAAGAGATTCACTTCTAGATATTGTTTTAAATCCTGCGTCATCAATTCTTTTTAACCATTCTGAAACTTGATAATTATTTCTCAAAAGAATACCAATTGTGCTTTTAGGATTTTCTGCCAAAAGTTTTCGCATTTGTTTTAATACATAATTACGCTCAAAATTAGCATTAGGTAAAATTAGAGAAGTGATAGAATTGCTATCAGTAGGGTTTTTACCCTCAACTTCAACCATTTTTATATTGTAAAATGCGTTTTTCATTTCATCATTTGTTTCAGCCCAATCAACAAGTTTATTTGCTAATTTGTACACATCTCTTGCACAACGTTGTGAGCAATTCATCTCTACCTTGTTGCTGTCTTTGATGAACTTTCTAAAGCCTTCAACGTCTGCGTTTGAAAAAGTTGTTGTGATAGATTGATTAATATCTCCACACCTGATTAAGTTTTTGTGTTTTTGACTTAGTAAACCAATTAGTTTTTGTTGGATTGCAGAGGAATCTTGTGCTTCATCTTCAATTACGTATTCGCAGATTTCCTGATAGTGTTTTAAAATATCAGGATTGTCCTCAAGAAGTTTTACAGACATAATTAGCATATCATCGTAATCGATTATATTTTCTTCGTTTAAAGCGTTTTGGTATTCTTTATAAAAACTCAAAAATCTTTGAATTTTTTCATCTTTTGATGATATGTCAGAAGTTATTTTTGAATGTTTTGCAACAGAGATTGCTCTATCAAATTCTTCTAGTTCTCCTCTTTTTAGTTTTATTTTTTGTGAAATTTGTTGGAGTATACTGTATCTTTTTGTATCATCACAAATTTCAAAATCTGATGGTAAATTTAATCTTTCATAGTTTGAATTATCTTTTAAAATTCTAAGTGCGAGACCGTGAATTGTACTGATATTAGGTAAGGTAGTTAAATCTGAACAAATGTTTTTGATTCTATCTCTAAAATTTCTTGCAGCAGATTCCATATAAGTTAGTACAAATATGTTTTCAGGCTTTATACTTTTTTCTAAAAGTTTTATGATTAAGGCTAATAAAATTGTTGTTTTTCCAGCCCCTGGAACAGCTGATATTGCCATTTTATCTTTCTCGTATGCAAGTACACCCTCTTGGTCTTTTCTTGGTGTAATCTTGTTATATTTTGGAGCTGAGTCTTTTACATAGTTTATGTATTTTTCAATTCCTCCAAAATTTTCCACGCCAAGCCCATCGAAAAGACTCGAATATGTGAATATCTTTTCTTTTGCACAAAGTGTTAACTTTCTAAGGACTCTAGCATTTTTTTGTTTGCTTAATTCAATATCGTCATCAACTGTATACTCTTCTTTTTCCCAATCTTTTTGGAATACCCATGCGTTATAAAGTGGACCTATATCATTTTTTATCCATTCAGAAGAGCTTATATCCAGCCAAAATTGATATTTTGTTTCTATTTCGTTATCGATAATTTTTTGTGGTGTCGAAACAATTAAGTTACCGTCTTCTATTGATAATATTCCATAAGGGTTTTCTGAAATGATAGAGTTTTCAAGTTGGTTTAAGATTTCGTCAGAATGTTCTATTGTGAAATCTTTGCCAAATACATTTTCAAAGTCTTGTATTTGCTTTACGCAAAATGAAAATCTGTTTATTTCTTTTGTGGTGCTTGTAGATAGGTTTACAAATTTGTTAAATATTAAAAGTAATTTTTCTGAAAAACAAAGATTACTATTTTCTAGATAGTTTATTACTTCCAAAAATTTTGAATATTTTTCGTTGTATTCTTCCTCTTTAAAATCGTGTTCTGTCAAGGTTTTTGTATCTTCAAAATGAGTAAGAATTTCTCGTGTATACTTGATAGGTATTCTAATTAGGTTGTATAAAATTCCTCGAATATCGTATTCTGTTAGCTTTTCTTTCATATCAGAAGATAACATAATTACCTTTAAGGATGCTGTAATTAAAGGGTTTTGGATTAGTTTTTCACTACCTGAAATGTATAGCGGAGTTGCAATGTTTTCTTCTATCGTTTCTTTGATTTGAAATTTTAACATATCATCAATAATTGGGGTTATTATTGAGATTTCAGAGGCTTTTACACCATTATTTATTAATTCTTTTATTTTACTTAGTGCCAAATCTATCATTGTTGCTCTTTTTGACGGAGCTTGATATGAAAAGTTTTGCAAGTTTTCGTTATTGTCGTTTATTAGGTTTGAATATAAAGTTTGTGCATCAGCATAAAGTTTTGATTTTGTTTCAAGTTTTTTTATTGTTGAGTTATTAAAAATATTTTGTAGATGTTTGAAGGTGTTTTTGTTTGCACTTAAATAACCGCATCTGCTTGAACCTAATTCATCGCAAACAATTAATTCGTCTTTTAATTGCTTTGATAGAAATTCAACAAAATCAATGCAGATAGGTGGCATTTCGTCTGCATTATTAATTATTAGATATTCAATATCTTTAAAATATTCGGTATGTTTGTAAATATGGTTAAATATTAAACTTTGTCTTAAATAATCTAAACTTCTATAGTTCAAGGTTCTTTTAAGAAGTTCGTGTATTACGTGTTTTGAATCCTCAGCAAACCCTTCTTTTAATACTTCTTCTGAACGCCATTTTACATCTTCATCTGTTAGATTATTTTGAACAATTAGCGAATATCTTCTAAAAATTTGATGAAGTAGCGATTTTTTTGAATTGTAACCTTTAAATTTAATATCCTTAAGAATATCTTTTAAAATATATTGTGTAACCTCTAATCCGTTTTGGTTTGGTAAAATTCTAGCTGTACCTTTTAAGCTGTTTTCAATATATGCCCAATTATCTAAAATAGTGTTGTATATTAGAGAATTAAACGAATATATTAAAGGCATTCTAAAAGTATCTTGGTTAGTTTTTTCAAGAACATCTTTTAGAAAATTGTTTTTCTGTATAGAATTTTGCACGATAACAAGAATTTTAGAGGTATCAATACCTTTATCTAAAAGCTCAACATACTTATCTGTAAGAACAGTATTTTTGTTTGATGAAATCGTCGCATTTAATATCATAATTATATTTTTGCATAAAAATTTAATCCAAGTTCGTCGTATTAAGTTTATGTAAAGGCATGGTTTTGTTATGATAAACTAGAGTTAAGGAAAGTTGTAATAATTTAAAGGAGATATATTTATGATTCCTATTTTAGATTCAAAAAGACAATATGCACAAATTGGCGAACAAGTTGAAAAAGAAGTTGTAGAAGTACTTCGTTCAGGTCAATACATTTTAGGTAAACACAATAAAGCTTTATCTGAAGAATTAGCTGAATTTATTGGCGTTAAACATACTGTTACTTTAAATTCTGGTACTGATGCTTTACACTTGGCTTTAAGAGCTTTAGACATCGGAGCTGGTGATGAAGTTATTTCAGTTGCATTTACTTTCGTTGCAACTTGTGAAGCTATCGGTATTGTTGGTGCAAAACCTGTATTCGTTGATATTGACCCTGACACATTCAATATCGATGTTAACAAAATCGAAGCAGCAATCACTCCAAAAACAAAAGCTATCATTCCAGTTCACTTATATGGTCAACCTTGTGATATGGATGCAATTATGGATATTGCTAAACGTCATAATTTGTACGTAATTGAAGATGCTTGCCAAGCAATTGGTGCTGAATACAAAGGTAAAAAAGTTGGTTCATTTGGTGACATTGGATGCTTCAGCTTCTACCCAACTAAAAACTTAGGTGCTATGGGTGATGGTGGTTTATTAACTACAAATTCAGATGCTATTAATGATAGAGTAATCGCTTTAAGAAACCATGGTGGTGCTGTTCGTTATCATCACGATGAAATTGGTGTAAACTCTAGACTTGATGAAGTTCAAGCAGCTATTTTAAGAGTTAAATTACCTCACGTTAATGAATGGAACGAAAAAAGAAGAGAAAATGCATACAGATACAATGAATTATTTGCATCTTGTGAAGATATTGTAACTCCAAAAGAATTAGACAATACATATTGTGTATATCACCAATATACTGTTAAAATTCCTAACAGAGATAATATCCACAAAATGTTACAAGAAAAAGGCATTGGTGCAATGTTATACTACCCAATCCCTCTTCATTTACAAAAAGTTCACGAATATCTTGGTGTTGGTAAAGGTTCATTACCAGCAACTGAAAGAAATACTGAATGTGTTATTTCTTTACCAATGTTCCCTGAATTAACAGTAGAAGAACAAAAAACTGTAGCTTCAACTTTGATTGAATGTGTTGAACAATCAAAAGCTTTAGCATAGTTTTTAATTATAAATTTTAAAAGAGGTTATCAATTGATAGCCTCTTTTTTATTGCAAAAATTTGCAAATTAAAAGCCTCTAGGTACGAGGCTTTAATAATTTTGTTAGGAAGGAATAAGGGTATCTAATATTTTATTTATTAACCGAATACGTTGAATGATTTTTCAACGTTGTCGCCGATTAATGATTTAACTGCATCGTATTCAGTTTTAACAGCTTTGTGTTCTGTATCGATTTGAGTTAATTCCATATCTAATAATTTTTCTTGAGAAGATAATGCAGCCATTGCTGTATCATATTCTGCTTTTGCAGATTCTAAGTTTACAGAACCTGTGCTACCATTTTCATTTGGAACCCAAGTACCAATTGGAGATGGTCTGTTAGTGATTTTTACATAGTGAGCAGGAATTGGTTCACTAGGAGTTGATGGAGTTGTTGATGCACCACCTGTTAATTCAGCAAATGTTACTGTAAGAGTACAACCAATTTTGCCGTTATCATGCATTGTATAAGAACCATCACTATTTTTTGATAAAGCTTCATAATTGTACAAGTTGAACATTCTTAATGTTTCAGTAGTCAAAGTTCCGTATGGATAAGTACCTTTGGCATTTACTGCGTTTACAAAGTTTGTCATTATTGTATCTAATGGATAATCTTTGATGTTTCCTGAACTTGTTGATGGAGTAGTAGTTGTGCCACCAGCTTGTTCTGGAATAAATTTAGCTACATCCCAGCCGTTCTTTAAAGCTTCATCAATGTTAGAACCTGTGTATTCTTTACCAGTTGTGAAGTTGTAAATTACGTAGCCGTTTTGAGTTAACCATTCTTGAGTAACAGGTACTTCTGTGTATTCAAAATGACCATCAGCAAGTGTTTGTTGAGATGAGTAATCATTTAACGCTTGTGCATATTTAGAAGCCCATTGTTGAGATTGAAGGCTTAAAGTCATTTTTGTAGCAGAAATTTGTTGAGCACGTAGTTCTAGATCGTGTTGTCTAGCTGTTAATGTCAATAATCTTGCTTGATTTGCAGACATTCCCATTTTCTAACGTACTCCTTTTGATACCTTTTTTACCCTTACTCTTCTCATGTCGGCACAATTGATTGAAATCTTTAGTTTTCTTGAGTAGGTTGTTACAATTCGTAACATATAATAAAAAACTTCATATTTACTAGGGTTTTCACTTGTTGAAAAATTTTTTGTGTTATCATTTTATTAATAGCAATACTTAGGAAGAGGAAATTTTTATGATTATAATTATGGAACCTGGAACACCTCAAGAAAACATAGATAGAGTTGTTAAGAGTTTAGAAAAAAAAGGTTTTAGAATTGTTTTAAATAAGGGTGATGTTATGACAGTTATCGCTGCAATTGGTGATAAACGTCTTGTTGACCCACATGCGATTGGTAGTTTAGAGGGTGTAAGAAAAGTTAAGCTTATCCAAGAACCTTATAAACTAGCATCAAGAGAAAGTCACCCAGAAGATACTGTTATTGAATTTGATAATGGTGTTAAAATCGGTGGTTTAGAAAGACCTGTTATGATGGTTGGTCCATGTTCTGTTGAACAAGATTTTGATGGTTTATTACAAGTTGCTCAAGCAGCAAAAGAATATGGCTGTCAATTCTTAAGAGGCGGTGCTTTTAAACCAAGAACTAGCCCTTATGATTTCCAAGGACTTGAAGAAAAAGCTTTAATATATCTTGCAAGAGCAAGAGAGAAAACTGGACTTCTTGTTGTTACAGAAGTTATGGATAGCTCAGATGTTGATATGATTGCGAATTATGCGGATTTAATTCAAATCGGTGCTAGAAACATGCAGAACTTTAAATTATTAAAAGCTGTTGGTAAATGCAATAAACCTGTTCTTTTAAAAAGAGGTTTAGCAAGTACAATTAGAGAATTTCTATTAGCGGCTGAACACATTATGTGTAATGGTAACGAAAGAGTTATTCTTTGTGAAAGAGGTATAAGAACTTTTGATGATACATTTACAAGAAATACTCTTGATTTATCAGCTGTTCCAGTAATTAGAAAATATTCACATTTGCCAATTATCGTTGATCCATCTCACGGTACTGGTAGAAGATATTTAATTGAGCCAATGGCAAAAGCTGCTTTGATTGCTGGTGCACATGGTATTATGATGGAAGTTCATCATGACCCTGAAAATGCATCTTCAGATGGAGCTCAAAGTTTACCGATTGATCAATTCAAAGAAGTTATTAAGAGAATTAATAAATTAATAGGCAGAATTGATTATGATAATAAGCTTTTAAAAGCAGAAATGGAAGCTAATAAAAAGGTATAACGCTTATGGCTATGAGTGTTGCATTATCATTGAAAGAGCAAAATAAGAAAAAGAACAAATTTTGGGCTATTGTATTTGCGGTTTTTCTTATTCTTGTAATTTTGGGTTGTGCAGGATTATTTGCGTGCTTAAATTCTAACAAAAATGCAATTAGCAAATCTGCAAAGAAAACTATTGCATCTTTATCAATGCAAATTAACAAACAATTTGATGAAGATTTAAAGATGTTGGACGTGACTGCAAGTTTGGTAAAAGATAATCCTGATTTGGCTACTTTAGAGAATGTAAACACTTTTTTTACTAATATTAAAACAAAACATTCGTTTCAAAAAATTACTTATTTGAATGAAGATGCAAGTGGTTATAAGTATGATTATTCAACACAAACAATGTCTGCTGTTAATTTAGCAGATAATCAATGCTTTTCATATTCTATAAATAACTCTTATTGTGTAGCTTATGACTCAGCACAAGGTTTTCTTGATGTTTCTGTTCCTGTTAAAAATTCAGAAGGAAGGGTTGTTGGTGTTATTCTTGGTGAAAAAAATCTTGATGATATTAAAAATGCCTTTGATAAAGTTTCATCATCATTTAATTTTACGATGTATTTGGTTGATACCGATGGTGTCATATATTTACAAAAACCAGAAAACATTAATATCGGCTCTCTTAGTCAATTACCATATTTTAGTAAGGGTAATATTTCAGAAAACCATTTGTTAAAACAATATAATGGTGTTAATACAAAGTGGTATTCTGCAAAAATGTTGGATGATACTCTAATTACAGTTTCAGGTCTTGAGTTTTCTGATTATAAACTTGTTATGATATTTTCTGATTTGAAGAGCGTAAGTTTTATGAATATGTCTAATATTAAATTAGATATAACTTCTATAAAATATATATGTTATATCATTGGAGCATTAGTCGCTTTAGTTTTATTTATATTTGTTATTTTAAAAATATATGGACTACTTAGCAAAAAATCAACGAAAACTGTCATGAAATGGGCGTTGTATGATGATGTGACAGATGGTTATAACAAATCAAAATTTTTCCTAGAAGTTTCTAGCAAGCTTTTAAATGCAAAAGAAGATGATAAGTATGCAATGATTTTGATGGATATTGAAAACTTTAAAATTATTAATCAATTGTATGATACAACCAAAGGTAATGAGGTTTTAAAAGATATTTCGGAAACTATTAGATGGTTTTTAGAAAAAGACGGTATTAGTGCAAGAATAATGTCTGATTATTTTGCAATTTTATTTAATTACAAAAGAGATGAAAAGATTATATCTTTTATAAACAATGTTACTCGTGCAATCGGCGAATACAAATTGAACGTAAAATTACTTCCACGATTTGGGGTTTATAATATTCCTGATTTTACGATGGAAGTTGAAACTATGATTGATAGAGCTTTAATGTCTAAAAAGACTTTAAATGATGAGTCTGAAGTGAATTATGCCTTTTTCACGAAAGAATTAATTGATGAGGTTGAAAAGGCAAAAGATATTGAAAATGAGATGTATTTTGCTCTAAATCAAAATCAATTTGTAATTTATCTACAACCTCAAGTAGATGTTTTGACAAAAGATATTGTTGGGGCAGAAGCTCTTGTTCGTTGGAATCATCCTGAAAAAGGTTTGATGTTGCCAAATAAATTTTTAAATGTTTTTGAGAAAAATTCATTTATTACTTATTTAGACCAAAATGTTATTGAGCAAGTTTGCAAATTGATTAGCAAATGGATTAATTATTCTGTTGAACCTCTTCCAATATCTATAAATCTTTCAGGCTTAGATATTTCAAATCCAAGATTTGCAGATATGATGTTCTCAATGACTGATATGTACAAAGTTCCTACAAAACTTATCAACTTTGAAATTAATGAGAATATAGTGTTTGAAAATAAAAAATATATTCGTAAAGTGATTTCTGACTTGAAAAAGTATGGTTTTTCAGTTTCCTTAGATAATTTTGGAAAATCATATTCAGCAATAAATATATTGAATGATTTTACGTTTGATAACGTGAAATTTAACAAGGATTTTGTTAAAAATTTAATAATGACTGATAGAGGTAAGAATATTTTAAAAGATATGAAAACTCTTGTTAATTCAGTATACGCAAAGGCAGTTGCTATTGGTATAGAAACTGATATGGAATTAGACTTTATGAAGAAAGTCGAATTTGATTATATGCAAGGTTTTGTACATTCAAGACCAATGTGTGTAGTTGATTTTGAAGCTTTTGTATTTAAAAAGACTATTGGTAATGATGAGGATATATGTAATGACTAGAACTTGGATTTATAAAGATAATGTTGATACGGATGTAATTATTCCTGCTAGATATTTGAATACAACTGATGAGAAAGAATTGGCCTCACATTGTATGGAAGATATTGATAAAGACTTTGCAAAAGAAGTTCAAGCTGGCGATATTATTGTTGCTGGTGAAAACTTTGGTTGTGGCTCTTCTCGTGAACACGCCCCTATTGCTATTAAAGCCTCTGGTATTAAAGCTGTTATTGCAAAATCTTTTGCTAGAATTTTCTTTAGAAATTCAATTAATATTGGTTTAGTTATTCTTGAAAACAATGAAATTCAAGACGAAGTAAAACCTACTGATGAGTTGGATGTGGATGTTCAAAATGGTATAATTAAAAATCTTACTACAGGAAAAGAATACCACACAACAGCTTATACAGGTTCAATTAAAGATTTAATCGAATGCGGTGGCTTAATTAATTATACAAAAGCTAAACTAGGTATTAAATAGTTAAAATTTATAGATTTTCCAGTAACAAAATCCGTCTTTACATTTGTATTTTTCAAAGTAAAGTGTAGTTTTTTGATTAGAGCTTCGCTGAC
>ERZ808275.163-NODE-163-length-38560-cov-5.931074_pt1 | contig 38560 bp, 71 predicted proteins | sample MGYA00520894_ERZ808275 | MGnify/ENA primary metagenome ERZ808275 (study PRJEB31516, sample SAMN03275598) | gut metagenome | biome: mammalia-associated habitat; material: feces | host: Papio cynocephalus | place: Kenya | collected 2012-08-03 ... | reverse complement strand
TTGCTTCAATATCATCTAATGAATAAGTATCAATATTAGCTACAACATCCTTTTTATCTTCATCAGATAACATATAGAAACTATTAATCATATCTTGCTTCTTTTCTCTCTCAACTGTCATTTTAAATTCTGACAATGAAGCAATTTGTTTTTCAAGATTTTCTTTATCAGCGACTAAATTATTATATTTAGTTTCTAATTCATCAAAATCTTTCTTTAATAAGCCGTACTCAACAATGTCATCTAAGGAGTAAGAAGCTTTTTTCTTTTTCTTTTCTTCTTCCTCATCATCTTCTGGCTCATCAGCAGGAGTATCTTCTGTATCTTTATTATCTTCTTCAGAAGTATCCTCCGTATTATTATCATTATTCTCTTTATTGTCTTGTCCTTTTTCGTCCTTCTTTTTTGCAAAATTTTCAGCAAATTCTGCTACTTGAGTAGGATCAAATTGAGGCTCTTCAGCAACAGTGTAATCTGTCAATTCAGTAACTTCGCCCGGAGTAAATACATCGTTTTCCATAGAAAAATCCATACGAGTAAATACATCATTACTCTTAATAACAGCAAACAAGCCATTATCTTCGTAGATGCCATCAATTACTGCATTTTCATCCAAGCTATTTACATAAGAATAAAGAGAAGTCCAGATGGGATCACCAATCTCCACATTGTATCTTGTGAACACTTTTGTTCCTCCTTTACCTTCTAGTAATTCTTTCAAATCCTTCATCATGGAGAACAATCGTTCATTAAATTCATCACTATATGAAAAATGTATTGACGGTGCAGTGATATTAGCTCCTTCAAAACATGGTTCACAATTTTCTCCAAGAATACAGAGTTTTTTAATTATCGCTTCATTTATAATAAAAAATTCAGGCATTCCATTTTCGTCTTTTGACCAACGTGCCTTCATTTTTTTATCATCTAATTCCATTGACTAATTATTACCCTTTTCGATAATACGTTTACTCTCTGGATAAATGTCAGACCAAATATAACCTTCTGTCATTAGATATTCATGCTCATTCTTACCATCATCAAGAAATTTCTAAAACCAAACCTTTGCACCTATATCTACAAAACCATAAGGTCTTGTAGTATCTTTAATATCAAATTTACCATTTGATATATCAATAACACGATTATGTTCTTCAAAATCTCCTTCGGCTTCATTAAAGAAACCAACAATGGGTGCACCAGGTAGTGTCTAAGCGAGGTCTTGTGCAACTTCTTTGGTTATAATACTTTTATTGCGATTTGGCTATTCACCAACATAACAAACCTTAATCTAACATTTAGAAATTAGGGGGTTAATTTTTGTAACATTCACAAATTCAATAGGAGTATCTAATTTAACACTTGTATGTCTCATTTATACCTCCTCAATTAGCACTTGATTCACGATTCGCTATCGTCTTTTCACTTTTCTAGTCATCTGGCTTTTCAGGCCGTCCTGCTGATTTAGTTTCAGCAGTAGCCTTATCTGTATTATTTTGAGAATTGTTTGAATTACTTGAATCTTTTTTGCCCAAAATATCTTCACCATTCAATGTAGAACTCATAAGAGGAGGTATCATAATTTCACTCAAATGAAGTACTTCATTTTCAAAATGAGCTGTATTAAGAATAAAACTTTGAGATTGTCCAAGAGCAATTTGCGGAAGCATCTTAGAGAAACCAATCTATGTCTATTCTTTATACATCTTAGATAACTCTTTATAATTGTACTAAGTTGTTTCTAGCATGTAGAATTTATAATTATATTTCTTTTGGACATTAAGCACTGACAATATTCTATCAAAAAATATGTTAAATTGCAAAATTAAATTGCGCATAGTAGATTCATCATCTAATATAGATTTTTCGAGAGACAAGTTACCATCAGTATTAAACAAATTACGTGATACGCCAAATGCGTTATATACAGTTCGTTCAACTCGCTCAAGTTCATCCGTAGTGGCTGACGTATTTTTATCAGATGTATCTATTGCGTCCACATCCGCAAATGTTGTTAACACGTCAACACCTACTGCGCGCCGAAGCATTTCAACTGCATTATTATGTATATCACGAGCTTCATCAACGTCAAAAATTAAATCACCATTTTTATCCATTGGAAGCTTCTATACTAAAATTTTCAATAGCTTCTACATCTGTTTGCGCCGATCGAGGTCTTGCGCAGCGTCCAAATCAAGTATTGCTGGAATAGCATTTATAAATAATGGTAAATCATTCAATCCATTAAGTGCAAATTTAATTGTACTTTGTGGATCTAATAAATACCAACTACCGCTATTATCTCCAGCAACGTCAGGAACTAATTTTCCGGCCTTGTATAGCCGATATCCAGTAGTAAATTCATCAGGAAATAATTTTAATATTCTATTACGATAATTTGTATCAGTAAATGTATCAAAATATTTCATATTAAATTCAATCGCCGGTAAATTGCCAACACTATACCTAGATCGACAAAAATCAATAGGTAATTGCTGAAGAACTAACCCACTACTCGAAGGAACAAGATAGCCATAATAAGCTCCACATTTAATTACTTCTAATGCAATATCTCCACAAATTTTTTTAATATAAGAATTATCTAAATAATTTAAAATACGCCAAAAATCTTTGACTGCTTTTGTTTCGTTAATATCTTTAGTCGAACCATCACCATTATTTGATTGAATAGCGATCGCCCAATCATAACGATACATATTAGCAAAATAATTACATACTCTTTGATAAATGCCACTTACTCTGAAAAAAAATCGAGATATTCTTCGTAATTCATAAACGTCATTTCTAATAAGAGCATCCATAACCATTGGTTTTGTATAAATGCGTTCTTGATTACAACGTTCATTTCTTCGACCATAAGTGGTCCAATTAAATGACCCTAAATTTAAAACAGCATCATCTAATGTTTTTACGCCAACTTTAATTTTTTTATATTCTTGAGGGCCAATAGTAGAATAAGCATACTAACCGCCACTCATATCGAAACCCTTAGCGTGTATTTGTTCATTTCGAGTAATTTGTTTTTCCTATTCCATACTTCACCTTCTTTCTTATTAATATCCAGCTTATACATTATACTTCCATATAAAACCATACGCTGTTTTTCTACGGCCTGTGGCAGCCATTGAAATAGTCCCCTAACTTTTATTCAATGTTCTCGCCGCTTCACGCACAGAAGGATATGATTTAATAAAATTATAATTTAAATCGTACTAAGATATTGGTTTCGCTTGTCCTGTATAATTAGTGGTAAGAGAAGGTAATTTATTAACCTTATTAAATGACCAGCGATAACCATAAGCAATATTTAATTTTCCTTCTAAAACTTTAATTATATTATTACTCTTACCATTTACCGCTCGTCCTGCTTCGGCTATTGAAGAATACTCATGCAAATATTCCCCAGTTGGTGTATACTAATAACATTTTTTCTTAATACTGTCAGAGCACTATTCTCCTCCCCAGGTTAAATTATATCCGCCTAAACTAACATGAGTATTTAATTTTTTAATCCAAAATTTTTCTCGTTCATTTAAATTATCAGTATCTTCTATTTTGTATATAGAGAAATGACTTAATCCATGAGAATGCATTTTAGAATGAATTAAATAACCACCATACCCACGCTTAGCAGTATCACAATGTTCAGACCATCGTTCTTCAACAGACTTAGTAGTTAATCCAACATATACGGGTTTATCATCTTCATATATTACATAAATAAATCCCATTTTAATACCCCGCCTTATGCATAATATAATCATAAGAAACTAAATTTTCTTCCGTGTATGGAACTTCTATTAATTTTAAATCATGTAACGCACAAAATCGACGTTTCTAATTATCATTATATTGCTATTGAAAAAATCCTCTTTTACCACCAAATTTATTACTTGGTTCATAATGTTGCTTTCCTTGATATTCAATTAAAAAATCAATTTTGCCATCGTCATCAAATACCACGAAATCAAATCTTAGAGGACGGCCATTACTCGTTTTTAAATCTGGAAATATATATTCCATTTTAAAATCAAGGCCAGCTTCTTCAAGAATTTCTCTTATTTTTATTTCTCCTCTACTGGCGTTCATAATTAACCTTCCTTCCTCAATAAATTTCCTCTTATTATTCCTTCAAAAAACTCGGTGAAGGAATAATAAGAGTTGCCCTAAAATTTTTTTAATTCATAAACATCCAATCAGACGCTCTAAATGTTTTTTTCTTTTTACGCTCTTCTTCTTTTTTAATATAATATAACGCATATTCAAGAGCTGATACCTTATCTTTTTTAATATTTTTATTTACTTGTTTTAGAATAATATTTAAACCTTCATTTTCTTCACGCAAATTCATGATCTCTTCACGCAATGAAGTAGTCAATGTAAATGGTTTTAAATAATCCTTACGAGCATCTGTTGTCATATTTTGTCCAACTTTAGTAGTTAATAATTTCTCTTTTGCAGTTCTTTCATCAATTAAAAACTTAATTTTACCAGAATTAATAACTGACTAAATAATACTATGAGCTTCTGTATTTACAGGAGCATTCGCCTTCATTAAATACATAGCATCTAATTCTGTATTAGGAGTTTTATATACTTTATATTCTTGTTGTGCATCCTCTTGAGTACCACCATAGACTCCAAAATCAGGAATAACTTCTGAAGTATCTAAATTAATTTGCGGTTTTACCATATAATCTATTAGACCTAAACCAACGCCATTAGCATCTATCACTAATCTGCGTGCTTTATATTTATAATACAATTTCTTTAACTTAATTGCTTGATCTTCAAAATGAACATCATCCATTGTATATATATTAACTAGGCTTTTTATAGATTCACCATTAGTTTGCGGTGTTACCTTTACAACGCATACAACAGTTGAACAGCCTTTACGGCCAACATCAACTCCAAGAATATAATATGATAATTTACTTGATCGGCCAGAAGCTTCATATTCAGGCTAATTTAATACTCTGTTTGCATTAAAACGTTCAACATTAAAAAATGCATCTTCAACAGCCCCTGTCCAGATTGACTCTAATTATTTTATAAGGTTCGCATAACCTTCTCTTAATTTTCATTAAGAGTTAAGACTATATCATCTACATAACGCCATATAAAATTTTTATATGATTTAATTTTACCACGACAGCATTCACTAATATGAGAATGATTGATACCTAATGATCTACTGGCTTCACCAACAGAACTATAAGTATTAATATATTTTCCATTTAATGTATATTGATTAACTTTTTTACTTTTACCTAAATTTTTATAATTTTTTATTTGACCTAATTCTTTTTCATAAGACCAATAAAATCCGCCACTTAATGTTTTAATATCTTTATTAACTTCTTGAACAATAATAGATTTTGCAATTCCAGTAGCATTGGAAGCTTCTGTAATATTTTTATATTCAGCCACTAATAGCTAATTTTTATTAAAACAAAAAATATGTTTAAATTTTCTTAGCTCATTCTCTAAGGCATGTTGCTAATTTTCTTTAGGCGTCGCCCATTCTAAATTATCAATGTAATTATTTAACTTATTTCCATCTTTATGATTTACTTCTTTTTTATTTTCTGGATTTGGAATAAACGCATTAGCAACTGCTCTATGCGCCGAAATACGTTTTTTATCTCCATTAGGTAATGTTATCCAATAAGTCAAATAACCATTTTTATAGTTAATCTATCCTTTTAAATATCTATTTGTTTTCTCATTATAGCATTTACCATCTTCGGTAATATAATACCAGGTACTAAAATTATTGACAACTATTTGTTTCAATAATAACAACCTTCTTTCTATGTAGTATCGCACTTTTTAACGCATTGTTAAAAAATAGTCGTTGATCTTTGCCCTGTTCGGGCCTTAGATGCTGATTGTCCAATCTTCATAATTTTTATACATTCGCACTTACTTATTTTTCATAGTTATGCTGTAGTTTATGAAGCTCTAAGGAGTTCCCAGCAATTCACGATATTTAATGAGTACAAGTCATTTTTATACTCACGTTCAAATGACGCTTCATTAAATGTACCTTCTTGTTTTTGGTCATTAATGAATGTTTTACGCTATAAACCCATAGCAACAGGGGTACGCCACGTACCGCCTAATACCATACATCTATCAGGCTAAGTTACCATACGAACTAATAAACCAATTAAACGGTCATAAGGGTAGGTATTTTTATAACCTGCTGTAGTTCCTTTATATTCCATAGAAGTCGCTACTTTCTATGCGTTCTCTTATGAACTGCTATATATTCCTATATAGAGTAGACTATATCTTCACCTTCGCCATTATGCGGTCAGGGCTCCCCACTTCCATCCGCTTGGATGTACGTCTTTCGACTAGTCGTTGAACCTTCCTCTGTTTGAGGCTTGGATGCTGATTATCCGGTCTGGACTTCCCAGCAGTTCAAGGAGTTTTCTTTTGCTAATTTCTTAGCAATGATACTAAAATTAATATAAATTTGGCTTTTATTGACAGGTTCTTCTTCGTGTGTAGTACCATCTTTCGCACGTCTATCAATAGCCATAACTGGAATAATGACTTCACGTAAGATCTAATCGTCGATACCTACACATTCTTCCATTAAACCCATTATATTATCTTATAAGCTTTTTATCTTATAATTCTAACATTTCATTTTATGTTAGTTTAGCATATGTTTTACCATTTATTAGGAATGGCCCACGGCCTCGTGGATGGATTATATCTTTTCACCATCTATGCGTTGCCCCTGACTATAGTTTCTATAGCCTTCGGTTCAAGTCAACATCTCAGTCTCCTTGCTTAATTCCGTGGTTTATTCATGGCAGTTTATTTAATAGAAGAATAATAATTATAAAATTATTTGATAACTTAATAAAAATTAACGCCATAAATTTTATTCTACCATGACGACGCTAACCTCTGGTGCTTTCGCGTGCGGCCAAGTTATCAAGAACAGATCCATTTTTAAATATATATCTTACTTTATCTTTGCTCTCGGAACTTTTACCTCTACCCCAATCAATTTCTCGCTTAAGGCTAGGTATTAATTCACATATTTCATGCACTTTATCATGTAGGATACTAGCTCCTTCAATTTTATTAACTAAAAATCGCTACTTTTTAGCCATTCTTTAAGAGAATGCTATATATTTCTATACAGATTAGACCATATCATCATCTAAATTTAGATGGTTTCCACTTCGGGATGCTTATCCCTACTCCCAATTAGGATGGTCGTTGAGCTTTCAAGGATTTGATCTATTTTATCAAAATCTAAATAAGAAATTACTAATAAATTATTAAAATGCTTCTATTTTAATTTATCATTTTCAACCTGTTTATTAAATTTTTCAATACCACCGAAATGTTTTACAGGATGATAATGTTGTTCTCCATTATATTCTATATATAAATCAAAATCTAGTAAATAAAAATCCATAGTTAAATTATGCTCTTCTAACTAAACGGGAATCTAAAATTTATAATCTATTTGATTATTTTCTAAATAATTAATAATTTTCTATTCACCTTTAGACAATTTTTTACTACACTTAGGACACCCTTTACCAAAATTTAAATTATTAGGTTTAACTTTCCAAATAAAACCACATTTATGTCTTACAAGAATATTTTTATGAGCACCCTAATATGGTTCTAACAAGGTATATCCTTCAGGAGGAACATAATTATTTTTGAATGTACCTTCCTAAGTAGGAAAACATTTTTTACAAATACTTGCTTTTCTATTATCTAAAAAATTATAACCTTTTTTAATATAAATAGAATTACATTTTAAACATTTTACTTCACAGTCTTCTAATCGAGAAGTATATTTAGTAACTAATAACTATTCATTAGGATGAGCATTACTAACTCTCTCCTAAAATTCTTCTAATGTTAATTTTCTCATTTATTTTACTCTCCTTGCTTAGTTGCTGATTATCTTTTATTAAGACTTAGAATTTCTTCATATCTCATCTTCACTATTTTTTCCGCTTTTCAGCACATTCATATAAATTTAGAGTAATTATTTATATTGTAGTCGTGAAGCGTTCAGACGTCCCAGCAGTTCAAAAACTTTATTTTTCACTATGTTACCATAATGCAGAGCAGGATATTTCGCTCTTTACCCCCTGATGTAACAAACAAATGCACACCAGGGTACAAAATACATCGAATAATCAATGTCATAACTGATAGAAAGGATTTACTATAGGCTCGGGGAAATACGGCATACATATACTAATATCTCATACAGCATCTTAAAAAAACACGCTGATAGAAATAAAAATTAAATTCTCCTTCTCTAACTTCAGTTCGAGTTCCTCTTACTAAAAAATCTACAAACAAATCAGGGTATTCGCGCCAGAAGGCAGTATACTATCTTATGATAGGCAAAACCGCGTTAATGCGCTCTTCTGATATACCAATTTTTTTTCGTGCCTAAGATAAATCTAATAGGTCTTGTAATGCCATAAATCAATCCTCCCTATCAGAAAATGCATCTATATCAAACTCATATTCATTATCTAAGAATTCACTAAAATCTTCTATGTCTTTATCATCAAGTTCTTTCTCAATTTGATCCATAGAGAAATCGGCATCATCAATAATATCTCCATTTGCACTTTCTTTGGCATCTTCATCTTCTTGAGCATTTTGTTTAATAGCTTGCTCAATCAATGCGCCAAGATTAGTTTCGCGCTCAATTAGTGTACGAGTATACTATTGCATATCTCTGATTGTAAAATCTACTTTATCATTTGGAGAATCAATATAATATCTTTCAATATACCCTTGCTTCTCACATAATTCTATTAATTCTCCAACAGAATCAACAAAATCACCCGACTCTTCCTTGTTCTAGGCCGCGGTGAACTTACCGCTCTTCATCAACGAATCATACATACGAATCATTTTTTGTGCGCCATCTACCATTTAATGTTACAAGGTATCGCTACTACCTTTCTTCATATTTCTATAAAGTTCAGACTATATCTTCATTTTTAATTATTAAAAATGCTCTCCTTTTCGAGATACTTATCTCTACTCCTTTCGGATAGTCGTTGAGCTTTGCTCTATTCGAGCCTTAGTTGCTGATTGTCCAATCCATATCATTTTCAAACCATCACGCTTGCCCATGTTTCATGACTACGTTGTGGTTGATATAGCTCTAAGGAGTTTCCAGCAGTTAAGAGAGTTTTAAGGCGACATAGATTTAATTTATCGCCTATATCAAGCAATTGATTAGATTTTAATGATGTTTTACAAGCTAATTTCAATGTATCAACATGCCCAGCAGACTAAATATCATAGGACTACATCATTTCATTAAATAATTGCTCTAAGCGCACCCATTCATCCGGTGTATAACCTTTGCCCCATTTTAAATATAAATACCGTTTATCTTCGTCAGTTAGTTCTGCGCCCAGGTCAGGTACTTCAAAATCTAAATTATCTTTGAAATAATCTTCCCCAGGATTCCCGGTATCTGTATTACTAAAATCATTATTCCCACCAGTTAATGACGCAAGAGGAGGAGGTGGTGGTTCTTTTAGCTCTTCTGTTGGTATTTCAAATGTATTACCTTGGATCGCCTTAGTTATTTCTTGAATATCGTATCCTTGGCTCTCCATGCTTTCTTTAATTTGTTTTGCTCTTAATTCTTGCAAAAATTGGCTATCTTTCCATCTATAGTCGCGGAATTGAGCTAATTTCATTTTTGATAGGTAACGCCCTAAGATAGTCATTCCAGTAGTCTTCTTCGGATCTTTACCAAATTTAGACATAAGTGCATCCCATTGCTCTGGAATATATGGAACATCACATTCTTGTAATATCCATAAATAGGTTTTTGGGTCCCAATTGTTTACATGCATTGTGATACATTTTTTACATTGGGGCAATTTGCCGTCATTTGAATATTTCTCTAAATTATTGGAAGTATAAAATTGTGTTCCATCCATAGTTTTATGGCATTTTTCACAATAATATTGCTTACCCTCATTAGGCATAATAAACACTCCTTTCGTTTATTTTATAGTACGTCTACTTTTATTCCTACACTCTTTACAAATTGAATAAAAATGATCTTTGCTTGTAGTATTAAACGAAAAATATTTATTATGAGCTAACTTAATTTGCCCACATCGGCTGCACTTTTTATATTTACCTTTGGCCTAAGTAGTATAATACCAATTTAAATAGTTATCTATGGCCGTATCTGCTATAAGACGCGGAATTTTTTTACAAAATAAACTTGAAATATATTCTAAGCTATGTTCGATACCGAATTCATTCTTTAATATTTGTTGAATTTCAATATTTTGCAAACCATCTATTTTACATTCCACAATACGCATTAACATAGGATAATCGGCCAAAGCCTAATCACATACCTTTTCAAAATCATAAATTAAATACCAAGTATCGTCTTCAAAACGATCCCAGCTATCTTCTTTAAGGCGCGAATAATTAGCTAGAATACAAGCGCATATTTCCGGTTTCATTAATGAAGCGCCTTCGGGAATTGGATAGCCATAATCATCAAATACTTTAACATCTTCATCTAAAACTACTTTATATTTTGAGCGTGTCAATTTAATTGGCGTAATAGGTTTGCGATAAGCATTCTTAATTACATATTGGTCTTTGCGCATCTCGATAAGAGCCTTTTTAATTGTATAAGCATCTTTACCACTCACTGTCTTCATTTTAGCTTCCCAAGTAGTAATGGCTTCTTTTAATTGTTTTAAACAAGGAATATCTTCTAAATCTTCTTGTGTTATAGTTACTTTTGGTTGAAATAACATATTTTTATCACTATTAATTAAATTATAAATACCATCTTCGCCATTTTCCATTTGAGAAACAAGACCTTCAAACGAAGTTTCACGTTTATTAACTGTCATTAATCTATTTTCAGTTAATATTTTCTTTTGTTTTTTTTCTTGCTTCTCCATACATAGAATTAAGTAATCGGCCAATATATCTAAATATTTATCATTTGGCTCAGGATTTTCTTCTAAAATCTTTTTTACTAATTCATTACGTTCTTCTGGAGTTTCAAGAGAATAGTCTAATTTTAGCACAAATTAAACACCTCCATTTCTTCTATATATAATTATATCACAAAAATTTTTCAAAGTCAATCTTGGTCAAAAATTTTTAAGAGGACTGGGAAAATTTTTATATAAAATATGAAAATTTGATTTTTAAAAATTTTTGTGATATAATTAATATATAAAAATAAAGGAGATAAAAATTATGGGTAGATCTCGTAGTGTCCTTGGTTCTATGGCTTCTAATATGAAGAGACGTGCAACCAATAGTGCGACAAGAGCAGTTTATATTGCTATGTGGGGAGAAAATCCTAAACAGCGTGGCTCTTATAATCCTACTAAGAAGTCGAACAAAAAGTAATATATTATATTTGAAAATTAGGGAGGGCTGATTAATGAAGTTTGCCCACGGCCTTATCCTTGGTGCAGTAGGCACAACAGGCTTACTTTACTGCTTTAATGCGTTAAAGTGGGCGCTATGGAAGAAGAAACGCGCCAAAGAGCTTGATAAGGCGTATGATGATTTTATGGCCTACAGGAATGATGAAAAATTTTATGAGCTAAATGGTGGACTTGAAGCGAAGTATGTAGGTGTCGGCGTAGTTCATATTATTCATTCTAAGGCCACTGAAAGCACTTATGATTTTTCTGATTGGGAAGAAGAAGGTAATCCAATCGGCATTACTCTTGGAGACCCTATGGTTAAAGAAGAAGATAGCTATATTATTCCAAAGGTTGAAGTATTTAAATTTAATAATGGTATTATTACACATCGGTTTAAACATGAAGATGGTATTGTAAGATACGAACCGTATGAAGACTGTTAATTTTTTATCTTCAGTGTTAAGATTTTGTTAAGAAAAGGGTGAGAAATATGTTAAAAACACTGTTCACAAGAAAACTTGATAGTTTAGGAAGATTGATGGTTCCTTCTAAGCTTAGAGATTAGCTCCATATGGTAGCTGGTAGAAACTATGAATTTTTTGTAGAAGAAATTGATGGTAAAACATTCTTGTGTATTGAATGTCCTGAAGCAGGCAATGTGGCCGATTTAGGATATAAAGAAATAGAGCGGGATTAATATCCCGCTTATTTTTTTATCATTATCTGAAATTAAAAATTGATTTTAGATTTTATACCGTTTCTTGAAATTAAAAATTGGTTTTGGATTTTATTTTTCCAGGCAAAACAATTTAACACATTAAAGAATTAAAGTGTCCCACATCACACCCCCCCTACTTCAACACATTAAAGTATTGATCCACTAAAGTGTCAAAGTCTATTGTCTCTTGTGTCTGGTAGGATCTACCATTTGAGTTAGATACCCCTAATGGAAAAAATTTCAAGAAAAAAGTTCTTGACATTCATGCGGAGTTGTGTATAATAATAAACAGTTGAACATCACATCACCCCTTGAAATGTCAGGCCAAACGGCCACGAAAGTTTTTCAAAATTTTTTGAAAAAAGTTCTTGACAAACAGACCACCATGTGGTAACATGAAGACAGTCAAGGGAACGACAAACATTCAGCAAGTTCCCTTGCATGACACAAAGTGACCGGCTAAAGTGGAGCACCGAACACGTTGAACCTTGTAAACTGAATAGATAGCTAACTAACCTGTGATAGTGAGTGGGCGAAAGGCAGAACATGGATAATTCACTATAACGCTTGCAAGGGTGTAAATCCGCTTGCAAGGTTCAATCCGAACTAACTTAATGACATATAACCGAAAGGATTTGATACTATGACAACCAACGAAAAGAAACAGGCAATCCGTGCAGAACTTGCATATCAGGCAAGTGACATTGTAGCAGACATTATCAAAGAACACGATGGCGAGAAAGACTATCAGCGGTGCTTGGAGCATTATAGCGTTTTCGCCGCGGATAACATCTCCGCATGGGGCGATTTGACGTGGGACATCGACGAACTAGAAGAGGAACTCGCAGACACGCCCTATAATATGGACGCAGACGGCAACCCTTGTGCTGAGTATGACGCAATCTACCAGAAGTTAGCAGAAGTACGCGAGGACGCTCAAGAGTGGTCTGACATCTTCGACGAAATGTTCGAGGAGTTCTGGGAAAGACTAGCAGACGACATCTATGGCGAGTGGGAATAAACCCACTCGCTACCAATAGAAAGGAGAATGCATATGTTCACTATCTATAACGTCAGTACTAACAAAAACGGCGTGGCTTATTATAGTCTACGCGAGGCCATGTATATGGCTCATGCATTCAGCGTAATGCGTCACAATGAGCGATACGTCATGGACTGCACAACCGGCGAAATCCTCGCTATGGTAGACGATGGCAAATGGACTTATAAGGCTGTGGGCATTTAACCCACAGCCACCAATAGAAAGGAGACACACACATATGGCAATCAATCTTCCGTACTGCGAAATCAATTTCGTAGACGAACAAGGTAATAGAACAGACTATTGCAAGTGGACACTTCCTTGCACATTCAGATGCGAAAGTTGGCGTCAGCAATTCTATCGCGACCTCGAAGAAAAGCTCTATATTATGCAAGAGCTTACTCCTTGCGAGTTTGGCATCCGCTCTGAGGTACTTACCTACGGCGTTCGCACCACCTACCATGGAATAAGCTATCAATGGGTCAGGGTGATCGAGCAAGATAACGATCATATCACAGTGTTGGTGAGAGACATTTAAGTCTCTCACCTAACCATTCTCAAGCACTAGCTCCGCAAATCAGATTGAAAGTTGGAGAAAGGAATTTCCAAAAGGAAAATGAGTAACTACAAGTTAGTTAGAATTTATCGGCAATGGCTGAAAACCGTGTGCCATTGTAAACCAGACATCAATGGTGCTTATCCTTGTGATTGCGGAACACCCTGTTCCAAATGCAAGGACGCAGTGCCAACGTTTAAAGAATACAAGAGGAGATATGAACATGAAAAAGAGAATTGATACCGCGGAATTGGTAACACGCATTGTGGCCGGAATTGGCTGTATTCTTCTCATCTGGATTATCGCAAGTTTCTGCGAAATCAACGCAAAAAACAAGAACCCTGACGCACGTCCCGAATACAGCAAATACAACGCATTTGAAGTCATTTTGCCGGAACACGAACACAACTGAGAGGGCATAAAGCCCTCTTACAAAAATCCAAATGAAAATTAGAAAGGGATTGATAATATGATTAACATTAGAACTATTAAGAAAATGCAGGACGGCGATACCCTGAACATCTAAAACGGAAAAATCAAAAAGTACAAGGGCGGTTTTCAGGTGGATATTCTTCCCATCGAGTTGAGCACTCCTGAAAAAGCCTTGGAATTTATCAAAATGCACGCAGATTATATGCACCTAAGTTTCAGTATTAAATTCAAAAATGGAAAATATTACGTCAGTAGAACTGACCACGCCTACACTAGACGGCAAGCTAGAGAACTAGCAGAAAAATACAAAAATGCCACAATTTATGAATGGCAAAATCTGATTCATCAGGCGGTTTGAGTTGGAAATCATTGGGGCTGGAAATCAGCCCCAATTCTTCAATATTTTAATCAAATGAAGTGGCTGGCCGGGGCGTGGCGAAATAAATTAATCCACGCAAAATTCGCCACGCCCCGAATTTAACCAATTAAAGTGCTAAACAAATAAATTTTTCCAAATCATGCCATTTTCCATATTATGTCAACTTCCTGAAATTGGTATTATTTTTGTGCATATTGACGAATAAAAAAATTTGACTTTCCTATTGACATTTGCTATAAGGTGTGCTAGAATATAATTGTTCCAAGGGAACGAAATAAAAATGAAATGAGGATACAAAAAATGACAATGGAAAAAATCGCCGAACTACTGAACGAATGGATTGACAATGACCATGATTTCAGTGCTAAGAGCATGAACGACTTCTGTAATACATATGCCCGCAACTATGACGAGTATATGGGTCTGTGGTACACAGTCTGCGGTTGCATCGAGGAGGATTGACATTATGTGGGAATTCGAGATGTTCAACGTCAACACAAATGAAACTGAAATCGCATATGGCTACTCCCTAGCAGACGCTAGGGAGAGAAGCCCCAAGTACCAGAGCCGCGAATGGATTTGCTTAATGTCCACTTATATTGACTGAGGAGGAAATAAAAATGAAAATGTCTGAATTTGTTAAATATGTCCTTGATAAAGAAATGCTGATTGATATGCTCAGTCGTTCCTCTTGTGATGTATGCCCTTTTCAAATGGCTTGCCAAGATTCAGCTATTGACAATCCAGAAGAAAGTTGCGAACAGTTCCTTAATCATTGGATTGAAGATGATAGGAACGAGGGCTGAAAAGCCCTCTTCCAGTAGGTGGCATATGAAAAGATATAAAAAGTCTGAGCACCTTAAGGGTGATAGATGCGAACGCTATGATTATATCAAGGAACATGGCGGATTTGGTAAACCTGTTTTCAAATTCTATAACGCCGAACATGATTCAATCTGTGTTATTACTGACACAGGCGTTATGATGGGAATGAATGTGGCCGAAACCGTTTTAGCAACTGTATTCTATTTGAAATTGAATCAGGCCGAACGATTAGCTAGAGAAAATGGACGGACGTTATCAAAAGAGTTAATTAAAACGATTATTAAAAATCAAGAAACCGGCCTAATTGCCGGACAACCATATTGAAAGGAAAAAATAAAATGAAAATCGAAATTAAAAACAAATCTATTAAGCCGTTTGAGGACATTAAACAAGGGGAAGTTTTTGTATTGATGGGTGAAACCATTCCTTACATTAAAACAGAAGAATTAAAAACGGATGATGACATTATTGTAAACGCCATTTCATTAAACAGTGGAAATGCAATATTCATGAACTATGATGATGCAGTTGTTGAAGCAGATGCCACATTAACTATTGGGAGGATTTGAAAAATGACTATTAAAGATATGAAAGTTTACGACACTGTCAAATATGAAGGGACACCATATGGAACTGTATTTTTCCACACTAAATCTGGATGCCATTATCTAGCTATTCCAGAAGTAGATGATAGAACCAAACCCAAGATTTACAACGCATTTAATCTTGAATTAAATAATTTGGTCTATATTGATTATGATGATGAAATCATTATTAGAGATGCCGAATTACATTTAATTTGATAACCCTTACGAAAAATAATAGCAACTGCTGTTGCTATTATTTTTCTATTTGAGAATTAAAAAATAATAATTTATAATATTTATATAAAATATATAAAATAAAAATAATAATTATTCTTATTTCATATCTCTGTAAATATTATACAAAAATTTTTTTCGTTAGTCAAACAAAGTGGCCGAAGCAGGTGGACTATCCAGAAATAGCCATTGGCCTGGCCGGCATGGGTCGCGCCGGCCAGAATTTAACTAATTAAAGTGCTAACGTAAAAAAGTTTTCCAAAATTTTCCAATTTGGCTCTTGGAAATATTTCCCAAAATTGGTAAACCCTTCTTGGGCAAAATAGCTAAATCGGCCATAAGATTTTTATGCAATATTTCACTTGACTTCTGGATTGAAGTATGATATACTATAATCAATCTAAGGGGGAAAATCAAATGAAAATCAAAACGGCGTCTATTCCTGAGCTATTAGACGGTCTTGAAGAAGCCTATGAATTTTCAATGAATGAAACAAATGCCCAAAGCTTACATGACCGCCGGAACGCAATTCTTAGAGAATTATTTTTCAGAAATGAAAATGAATACTTGACAAAATCCAAAAGGCATGATATAATTGATTTATCAAAGGAAAGGAAATGAATACAATGAACAATATTAAAGAACTGGTTTTTGACATGGATGGAACATTGACGTCGACTTACGCTGTTCCTAATTGGCTTGAATATCTCCGGGCATATGATACTACGCCCTATGAAGTAGCCGAACCGCTTGTAGATATGGCCGAATTGGCTTGTGTTCTGCGGAGCTTGCAGAACTTCGGCATTAAAGTGTCTGTTATCACTTGGCTGAGTATGGATAGTCCAAAAGAATATAGTAAAGCAACACGCAAAGCAAAACGTGAATGGCTGAAACGGCATAACTTCCCCTACGATAGCTTCCACGGCGTAGCATATGGAACGCCTAAACAGAAAATTGAAGAACCGCGACTTGCGGATGATGAAGAAGCTCTACTGTTTGATGATGATGCACGAGTTCGCAGAGATTGGAATTTAGGCGGAGCGATTGACCCGACTACAACAAACATTCTTGAAGTGCTGAAAGAAATTTTGAGTGGGTTAGAATAAGCCCACTCAAAAGGGGAAATGAAAATGCGTATTAACTGGAAAATTATTGTGGCCGCTCTGCTTGTCCTTGCTATTGGCCTAATCGGACATGAAGATTTTTTATTGAGGTGATACTATGAAAGTTAAAATTGAACTGGAAATTACGGAATGTCAGGATTGTCCATTTACTAACCATGTTTACGAACAAGGATATTGCGGAACAGACTGCACAAAACTTGGTGCTTACGCTACAATTCCGCGGCAAGGCTTTCGACCTGATTGCCCATTACTGAAAGAACAGGAGAAAACAGGAAATGACTAATGAACAGCTTGAAATTTTGTTTGAAGAAGCGACAGACATTAAAATTTTGATTGCATTGGGTTAAAAGAAAGGATTGGTAAAAAAATGAAAGTTGTAGCTTATGTTACAAAATGTGTTCCGGTTGAAGTAGAAGTTGATGATAAGTGGAAGAAAATGGAATTTTATGCTGATAAACAGGAATGGGATTCGGATGAAGCTGAAGACTATTATGATAATAACGGCGATGAATTTGAAAAAGAAATTCTTCAAGCGGTAATTGATGCCGGTGAAGATGAAGATAGCTTGTGCGCAGTTCACACTTTGGCAGGAAATTACATTTTTGAAGTCTGAAAAAATTTGGGAATCCAAAATTTGGATTCCCTTTTTCTTCCTTATCTATTGGAATGAAATGGAAATTTGATTTGAACTGGCTGTGATCGTGCGTCACAGCCAGAATTTAAGAATTTAACACATTTGACCAAATTTTTCATGCGATTTTTGTGCAAAATGACAGTTGACTTTTCTCCCGATACTTGCTATACTATAATTGTTCCAAGAGAGAATAACTAAATGAAAGGAAATGATATACTATGAAAAATCTGTATTGGAAACGCATTTACATGAAAATGAATGATAGTCAAGAGCCTATTCTGAATTGGTCTACTCAGCTTGTCTATTGCCCTGAGCCGCCTGACCGTGAAACAATGACAATCAAAGATGCAACAGACTTTGCGGTAGCTATCAGCCGACGCTATGTCAATGGTTCTATCAAACGAGGCATTTTCAACAATAGAATCAAGAAATTCCATCTTGAAAATATGCGTGATTGGCACGGCAATGATTACAAGCCTGAAAAAATTAGTTTCCCTGTTTCACGTGAAACAATTTACAATCCGCTTAATTATGATTTGAGTTTCAAGAGACTTTCGGAAGAACTTTCCGCCGAAGATTTTATCTGCTGGATGAAAGACAATGGAATGAACACTTGCCCGATGATTAAATAAAATAGGGGCTTGACAAACAAGCCCCTATGTGATACAATAGATTTATCAAAGAAAAGGAATTGATACAATGACTGAAAAAGAATTGATTGCCCTAGGCCAAAAGATGGACAAAGCAATTATTGGGTCTATTACTTGGATTGAATGTCTTCATATATTGGAACGTGAAGAAAACCGTATTTTTATTTGTAAAGAATGCGGTCGGAAATGTACTTATATTGACTTGGAAAGCTGGTATTGTAATTTTCCTGACCATTGTATTTGTTCTGAATGTTATGAGAACGCCATGGGTGACGATTTATAATTATTGAAAGGAATTGACATCATGAATCTTGAAAATATGAAAGAATTAGTAAAAAATCTTAGTGAAGATGAAATTGCTACATTGATTAAATTCGCTCACGAAGAAAAGCAATGCAGAGATGCTGACAAAGAAAAGAAATACATGGATGCCATTAGAAAAGCAATCAATGATTATCTTAACAACATAGGTGAATTAGTGTTTAACGTTGAATATACAAATGATGATGATTGTGATACCAGCACCACAATTTATGTCGATAAAAATAATCCCCCTGTTTGTGATACTGGAACTATTTGGTTGTAAGGAGTTGATACTATGAAAGCAACAGGAATTATTCGTCGCATTGATGACCTCGGCCGTGTGGTTATTCCAAAAGAGATTAGAAAAATATGCCGAATTAGAGAAGGGGACGCACTAGAAATTTATATACAGGATGGTGCGGTTGTATTCAAGAAGTATTCGCCTATTGGAATGCTAGATGAAGTGACACGCGATTTGTGCGACCATTATCAGAATAAAAATAAAGCACTCGCATTTTTTAATGATGATGGAATGATTCTCCAAGCTAATATTAGATACGGTTCAATCAATGGTAAAATTGGCCTGTCTGATGAAATTATAAACGCCCGCACGCCTATGGATTTCTTGAAATGCCGGTGTATCCCAATTTTTAACAATGGTATTCTCTATGGATGGATTGCAGGAACACTTTCAGATGAAGAATTGAAGACCATTGCTCAATGTATTATTGCACTCTGCAATTAAAAAGTTTGTCTGCGGTGGCCAGTTCATTTGAGCTGGCCATTCGCGGTCGCAAATGGCCAGAATTTTATTTTTTTAGCAATTTACACAATTTTTTATTCGCAAATTTGGTTATTCTGCCAATAGACAAAAATCCTAAAATCGGCTATAATTAAAATACAAATTAAGAAAGGAATTGATACCATGAATAAAGATTTTGAAATGCTTGTCAATCAAATGACACTGGATGAACTGGATGAAGCTGTTGATTTTGTCCAGCAGGTAAAAGAAACACTTAAAGACCGCAAACAGCAGAACGCACTCAATAAAATCATTTCCGCATTTAAGGAATATTTCAATGAATTTGATGATTTGTATATTGTTACTCCTTGCGGGAACCAGCTTGACACTACTTACCTTGACCGCACAACACCTATTGCACCCAGTGTAACAGATGGTATCGCGGAAATTTGTTTTTCTTAAAATTTTTTGATATAATTTAAGAAAGGAAATGAAAAAAATGATTGAAATTACAACTTATAAATGTGATTATTGTGGCGAAGTATTTGACGATGAAGAAGAATGTATCCTTCATGAATGGAAATGTAGATACCTTGATATGCGTGCGGAAGAAGATTGCGATCACTTGAGATTGTTCAATTTACACGGAACAGAAATTCAAGGTTTCTCTTATCCTGATTGTGATGAAATTGGAGCGGTTGAAGTCAATTCTTATCGTCAAGCACAATTTATCAATGACTACTTTGAAGAACGTGGATACGAAAAGCCTGTGCTGATTTGTGATGGTGTAGTACAATACGGTTTCGGTCTATATTACTATGATAGTGAATACAATTATGGCGAGTGGAGATATTACCCTAATGTTTTGAATAAAGTAAAAGAAATTGGCAAAAAATTTGATTATAGGGATTGACAAATCCCTATAATTATGGTATACTATTGGTATCCAATAGGAAAGGAAATGATGAAATGAATAAACAGTGTATTTTTTTGGACAGTGAAGGAAATGTTTGTGTAGGCATTTATGTTAAAGATTTGGACGGCATTATTTGCGGTTGCTGTGGTGGTCTTGTGTCTATGGAAGATGCAGTTATTCTTCATTGGTTTAATGAATGGCTGGACATTCAATCAGAAATTTGTGGAGACTATGGCGAATTGCGTGAACAGATTGAAGATAAAATTAACGCCATGACGCCGGAGCAGGTTCAGGCTATTCTTGATGGAAAGAAGGATTTCAACGTATGAATTTTTTCTTATCTGTCATGTATGCTTGGCTTGCCGACAACAACATTAGTTATGTACTCTATGGAGCTGATGGGTCTAAGCTTGATAGCTGGAAAGCGGGAAGCCTTCCTGACCAGTTTATTCCAGAAGAAAAGAACATGAGGTCTTGCCCATTCCCCTATTGGGTTTGTTATCCTATTGATATTATGGGCGAGTATTGTGGCTGTTGGTGTTTTCTGGATGATGGCTGGAACGCCACAGAAATTTTCCGAACTATTGCAAATTTAACAGAAATTGCTTGCGGTATAGAATAAAAAATTGGCCAGTTCATTTGAGCTGGCCAATCACGAACGCGATTGGCCAGAGTTTAGATTTATTGTGCATTTTGCATAAAAATTTTTACTAATTTTGTGCAATCTACCAATAGACAAAAATCCTGAAATCGTGTATAATACATAATGTCAGGAGGGAATAAAAACCAAGAGCCAAAAGAAAAAAATAAAAAGTTCTTGACAAACCTCGCCTGATGTGATATAATTAAATCAACAAAGGGAAGGAAAACCCAATAAACCAGAAAGGAATTGATAAATATGGATAAGGTAAAGGCACCCACTCGCAAGGAGATGTTCACTCGCATTTCTGATTTCATTGCAAGCGTTGAGAGTGATGACCCCAATTTCCAGACTGAGCAGACTGAGATGATTGATTTTATCAACCACCAGATTGAAATGCTGTCGCGTAAAAAGCCGACGAGCGAAAGCGGTCTGACTAAGGAGCAGGAAGAAAACCTCGCTTGTTCTGAGACTATCTATGAGCAGATGGAGCGTGACCGCAAGTATGGTGTAACTGAGCTGATGAAGGAGCTTCCTGTTGTGGAAGAATGGAACACCAACCACGATAAGGAAATGACTACGCAGAAATTTGCTAGCCTGATTAAGCCCCTTGTAGAAGATGGTCGGCTTGAAAAGGTAACTGAAAAGCGTAAGGTGTATTATATTAAGCACTGAGCATATTGAGGGGCGGGAAACCGCCCCTAACTCCAGAAGGGAGAATGAAGGTTGAGAAAATTAACTGATGCCGAATGGGCAAAAGTGGATAATCTAGTTGAAAAGCTAGATTGTTCAATTGAAGAAGCCGTGCAGGTGATTGACGCGGATAAAGCTATTGACCAAGGAAAACAGCTTGAGTTTGATTTGTCGCCAGAAGAACATAAGAAAGCTATGAAGTTAGCGAATGTACGGGAGCACACCATGACCAGCAAGACCACCCGCACAAAGAAAATTGATGATGAAAAGAAAGCAGTTATCGCCGGAATTGCTGAATTTTTGGCGAATTGTGATGTAAATTGTGAAAATATTTCCATTTCTAATGTAGATAGGGAGATTAAATTCACAGTTGGCGTAAATAAATATACAATTACACTTATTAAAAACAGAAAATAAGGGGAAAATTTACATTTTCCCCTTAAAATAAATGGAAAGACAGGGAATTTTACAATTTTTCCCTGTTTTTTTGTGCATTTTGACAATAGATTTGAGCTGGGCAATGGCGGTCGTCATTGCCCAGAATTTTATATTTTCTACCACTTACCAAATTTTTCCAGCATTTTGCGCTTCACTACGCTAAAGTATTAAATCCCTAAACTGCATATTTATTCACGCAAAATGAATAAATATTCATGTTGACAAATTGGGCAAAGTGTGATAAACTATAATCATCAAAGGAACGTTGGACACAACAAGTTAAAGTATCAAGAAGAATTTTCAAGATATAAAAAAAACACTTGACAAACAACACGTTCTATGATATAATGAAGGAGCAGTAAGGGAACGATGGTAAACCCTTAATTAGCTGACAGAAAGGATTAAACAGAAATGACCAAACTTGATAAACGCAGAAAGTATTACCTGATTCTGGATTGTGAAACGGCAACACTTCCGTATGCACAGAAATTCCCCGCAGATATGAAAAAAAATATCGCAATCGCTAAACCGCTGATTTATGATTTGGGATGGCAAATTGTAGATATTAAGGGCAAAGTCTACAAGCGTGAAAGTTTCCTTATTTCTGAGATTTTCAGTGTTCCCGCAGTTTTCAATACCGCATATTATGCAAGTAAAAGACCGATCTACCTTGACCGCTTGAAGGCCGGGGAAATTCAACTGACTGATTGGAATAGTGCTGTTTCTAAATTGGTTGAAGATTTAGATGCCGTTGAAGCTGTTGGAGCATATAACAGTATGTTTGATTTCAAGAAGGCAATTCCGTTTACTGAACTGTATGTTTCCAAGCTCTATTCACAAGATTTTTTTGAATGGGAGCAGTTCCAGAATGAACGTTGTGAACAACTTGCACATGGTTATAAGCCTAGCTCCAAAGAGTTTGAACCAACTGTATTTCGTTTCCGTGGTAAATGCTATGAACTGTTTGATTTGTGGGGTCTGTCTTGTGAACATCTATTGAATAACCAAGAGTATAAGACAATGTGCCATGATAACGAATGGAGCACAGCAAGCGGGAAATATTATCCGACTAATGCGGAAAAAGCATTTGCATTTTGTTTCCAGCAGGAAGATTTTGAAGAAGCACATACCGCATTGGAAGATGCAATTATTGAAAGTATGTTGTTTGCACTAATTGGGGCAAAGACTAAGCATAAGTTCACACGCGGGATTGAATATTTCCCCTTCCGCAAGTTAGGCTATTATGACGGCGGAGAGTTCTAAAAATTCTCCGCCCCACAAAAACATATTTACAAAAGTAGTCTCTGATTAGGCAAATCCACTTAAAAAGCCACTTGCACGAACTCTTAACCGTCTCCAAAAATTTTCTTAAATAAATTTGCCAAAGGTATTGACAAATCAGTAGATTTGTGATACAATATAATCAACAAGTGAAGGATACACTTAAAAACCAGAAAGGAATTGATACTATGGAAAAGAATAAGATGACGTATGCACAGGCGATTTCCGCAGTCCTGAATGATGAAGCCATTTCCCTGACTGATGAAGTGCGGGGAAAGCTCGAACAGCTTCTTACAAGTGTTTCCAAGAGCCACAAGAAGGGCGAGGGACAGACCGCACAGCAGGCCGAAAACGCCCAGATGGTAGAGCAGATTTTCCAGCAGATGGAAAGCAATCGGGCATATTCTATTGCTGAGCTGATTAAAGAACTGCCGGTTGTGGCCGAATTTAACCAGAAGCATGAGAATGAGATGTCTACGCAGAGAATGGCGAATCTTATGAAAGTGCTTGTGGACGGTGGGCGTATTACCAAGACCACGGAAAAGCGTAAGGTCTATTACACCAAGGCGGACTAAGTGCGAAAAATGGAGAGGGCGAAAAACGCCCTCCCCGCTCAAAAAATAGCTCCGCTAGTTAGCTCCATGAGAGCTAGAGCGAGCAAAAAAGTAAACACGCGGGAGAAACTTCATGAACGCGGAAGAATTGGCAAAAGTACTTAAAATTTCAATTCCAGAAGCCAAAGAAGTATTGGAAGCTGATAAACGCATTGATAGGGGCGAAAAGCTATTTGAATTACCGCCGGAGCTAGAGGCCGGAGCTAAAAAGGCGCGCAGAGCGGACAGAAAACAGCCTGTTGCGGTTCGACGCCAACGCAAACCGGATGAAGCCAAACGCGAGTTAATCCAGTATTTGGAAAGTAAGCTAGAAGATGCCCATCATTACGATATGGATTTGGATGATATTACCATTACAAATCCTGAGAGAGAATTGGAATTTATTTACAATGGGGTGCGTTATCGCCTGACCCTGATGCGTCCAAGGAATTAAATGGAATGGGAGAAAATCCCATTCCATTTTTTGGCTTATAATTGGAAAATTTTTCCAAGGAAATATTTGGAACAGATGGTAATTTGAGCCGGTCGCCACTGGGCGTGGTGACCGGAATTTCAGAAAAACCTACTATATGGCAATTTTTCGCTCAATCTAGCGACATTTTATCATATGGCATTTTTTCCCGCAATCTGACACCCTTTGGCTTACCCCCTTTGGCCGTATATCATTCTCTTCCCTTCGCTTATCCCTTCGGCTTGATTTTTATAAAATAATATGATATAATTATAAAAAAATTAAAAATCAAATGGAATATGATTTTCAACATAGGCTATAGCATTATCTTCTAATAATGTAGCAAAACCTACCTATGCGCCAATTCGTTCAGTAAATTTAGAAATAAATGTAATCCATCCAAGATCTTTGTCTACTAAATCAAATAACTATGAATCATATTCATCTTTATTTATTTCACCATTTTTATAGGCTTCAACTAAGGCTCTCATTTCTATGACTTGGTCTTCTCTAGTCTATAGATATTCACTCATCAATTCTTTTTTAATAGCTTCTTCTTCTGAGGTGAATGGATAAAAATTATTATCTTTTATTTTACAAAATACAAAATAACTGTCACCCTTTATACCACTGTATTTTTTAGGAACACCATACCATTCTCTTTTAAGACGAGCACTATATTCATAAACACTATGAGGAGATATTCCAAATACTATCTTATCATTCATTTTACGAGTCATATTTTTAATAGTATCAATTTTATCTTTACCATTGCCCCAATACTTATTAAAATTTTTCTTAATCTTTTCTTTCTCAGCACTGGTATATTCTGAATAGTAAATTTCTAAAATATTTACTCCACCACGCACTAATTCATATTTAGCATATTGAGATAATTTATTGGCACACCACTTCTTTTTATTCTTAGCTAAATAATCTGAAGTGATATTAGCCCAACGGGCTAATTCTACTGTGGTCATAAAACCTAATTTTAATTGCATATTTTATTTACTCCTTTACATTAGATTCGAGGACTTTTACTCTTATGATGTTATATCTCAAAAAATTTAACCCTATCTTTAAGGGTTAAATTTTTTGAGATATTTCTATTAAAATCAGAAGTTAGTAATATTTTTTATCCTCAATGTATTATAAAAATTAAGATAAGTATCTTAATTTTTTATGCCCAAGAGAATAAAATTACAATAGGTCTTTTGTATAGGACCAAAATTTTTCACCCTAAGAGTAAATATGACATCCTATGTAAATAAAATTTCTTGTTATTCCAATAGATAGACAAATGCAGAAGTTTTAATGATAGATATAAATTTTTTAAATAAAATTTCTTCCAATAGAGAACAAAAAAAAATAAAGCCGGTTGGCCTTATTAATTATTTACATTATATAATTCTAGAATACTCTTATGATAAATACTTATAATTTTAATCATATACAAATATATATGTATATCATTTACAAAATTTGTTAGTGCTTTTTGGTACTATATTCTATATAAAACACTAACAATAAATAATGAAGCATAAGATCCAGTAGAGAAGAAGCAAGGGCACAAAGGCGCACAAAAATTAACACTCCCACTATATTATAACATATAATATATAAAATGTCAAATCGGCCGCGTTTTCACTTGATATTTTCAAATCCTTCTTAATTGACTTTTGGATTCATTTCTTTAAACTCTACTTGGCCGGAATAGGTAGGGGAGGCCCTAGTTCATCCCTGCCGGGCTGAATAGGACCTCTAGCCTGTGAAATTGGCCGACAAGCGTCCAATTTGCACAGTCTATTGTTTATGAAAAATCATTTATATCTATTAATTGCGTGCGCTTATCGGGCATAAATCCTAATTTTTCTATAACTAATTCAACAAAATAATCATAATTATCCATAGTATCTAAACCGCCCACTAAATCATCGCGCTCTTCTTTGGTCATAAGCCCTTTCTTCATATCATCATCAATTTTGGCGATTTTATCTGATATAGGACCATAGGCTAATTGCGCACATTCGCTTACTATTTTATTTTCTTCATCATTAAGAGGACGAGTATTATCTTTATTCATCCACACTCGTTCACTATAACCATGAGTACCAAAATCATCAAGATAATTATGACCATACTGTTTTACTTTAATATTATTAGTATAAGTTTTAGCAGTTCTTAATTTAATCTAACTATTTACTTCTGGAATAGTAGTCCAAATATCTTTGCCAACTCTTGCGCATGTGTCTAACCGCTATTTTTTAAGAGTTTGTATAATTTGACCTTTATTGTCTTTAATCATGCCCCAACGCTTAGGGAACTCTTCTTCAATGATACTTAATGCTTTACTGTACTCAGGTATAATAATACGATCAATTATTACTGCTTTACCCTCAAAATGATAATCAGCAAATGTTTTAAGTAATTCAAATTTTTTCTATTTAGTTGATGTTTTGGCAGTGGCGAATGTCTTAGGTTTTAGGCCAAACCATATAGATAATTCTTCATAAGTCATTCTACCTAAATGCAATTCAGACATATTTTTTAACAACCTTTCTTTAAAATTTTAATACAATAGATTAAGGGGAGAGGAATCAAAAATTTTGTTAGTGCTTTTTGTATCTATATTTTAATAAGTACCAAAATGCACTAACTTTTAATAAAATCACTAACTCTCTCCTTACATAGTTATTTAAAATTTTAAGAAATACTCTTGAACACTCTTGTCCAATAGAGAAAGAAAAAAATGCGCAAATAAAATTAACACTCCCATTTAATTATATCATATTATATATAAATAATCAAATTCGGCGATAAAAAAATAAGAGAGGGAATTAATCCCTCCCTTATTCACCAACCCATCTTAACAAGGAAATCATCAATCAGGTCATCAACAGACTTAGTTCCCTTATCCTTGGCCTTTTCAAGACTATCAAATGTCTTATCAATAAGTTGACTTGCCTTAGCAGTTGCTTCCATGGTCTTAATAAAATCATCTGCGGTTAGCTTACTCTTAAGACTAGGATGATAAGTAGCGAGATAATCATTAAGAACCTTAGTAACTTCTTCAGCCTTGGCTCGCTTAGCCTGATCCGCCTGCTTAGCCTTTTCGGCCTCTTCCTTCTTCTTCTGGGCCTTATTCAGCTCTTCAGTAATGCTCTTAGCAATATCTTCCGCACTTTCGCCATTCATAAGGCGATCATAAAAATCATACATAACGTTATTACCTCTTATATAAGATTTAAGATAATTTCTTATCTTTTGTATATATATTATATCAAAAAATTTTTTAAAAATCAATAAATTCGATATAGATATATAAAACCGTGGGTAGAAAATATTTTTATTTACATGTTGCTGGCAGGAATTAACCAAAAATTTTATACAATTTTATACCATTTTTACTCATTTTATTAACTTTTAGGAACAATTTATTCCAAAAATCCATTAGCCTTCAAATCTTCTACACCACTCATAAAATCTTTACGCATGCCCCTATCCAGCTCCATACCCCACCAATCAGCATAAGCCTTAGCAGTCATTTCGCCTTTTGTTAAATAATATAAATAAACTCTTAACCCACATAGCTTCAATGCCCTTAACTATTCACTTGGCTTAACCATTCTGGCCTGTAACAGCTTACAAACCTTCCTATCATATTGATCAAACATACATCCGGTATCACTAATACCATAATTATGACCGATAGCTTCAATAGTAGTGGGCGAAATACGTCTTTCATCTATTAACAACATATCTACTCACCTCTATTATCACAGCCATACTCTGACACATCCTTAGTTAATATGTCCTGCGGACGACTCTTTCTTTTCATAAATCCATCCATCTTCTCTAATACAATATCATAATCATAATCTGCAACATCCTTAGTCAATATTTCTTTAACTAAATCAATATAAATGCCTAATGGTTCATCATTATCAAATTTTTCATATATTGACTGACTTTTATCGCCTTCAGATGCTAACCATCCAAATATAATTTGCATCTAAGTTTCTAATGGTAAATACTAAATTATACTATATACCTTATCAATATTCTCTTTACCAACAATAATATATTCATCATAATTATAATGATAATAACTCATATAATCCTCCTTTACATTAGCCCTCTACGGACCCACTCAATAACAATTCCTTTTAAATTATTAATCACGAGGAGCGAAGCGACGATGTGATTAATAATTTAAGTCCTCTATTCTCTATTATTATTTTCTATTCTCTATTACTATAGATTTCTAAAAAACGGACAGAAATATAGAAATTTTTGGACAAAGTAATAGAAAATTTTGACCACTCTATAGAAATTTTCGGACAGAAATATAGAAAATTTTGACCATTCATTTACTCTTAATCTCAGGCAGTGCGTTCTTCACCCATTGTATTTCTATTAATGTCTTATTATCAACATATTTTATCTAATAATCAAGTAACCCAAGCCGTTTCAATATATCAATTGTATCATCAACTATTCCATTATTAGAGGTAGTTGAAGTAGCAATTCCAATAAATTCTTTAATCTTCCTAATAGTAATAATATAAGGTATCTATCCTCTACGACAATATTCATTAATTAAAAAATTATAAATATTCAAGCTATTTTTCTATAAGACATTCATCAATTTATCTAATGTCTTATATTCAATTAAATTAGCTTCTTCATTATCTAACACCTTTAAATAATAATAATCATCTTTTAATTCTACTAATTTTTTCTATTCTAAAAATGCAAAATACTTAGCAATTGTTTTTCTTGACATAACTTTATACTCTTTGCCATCTTTGTCAGTCCTTGTGAAATCTCTTTCAATAACTATCCATTTTACAAAACTCTTATGTATTCTGCGTGATCGATCTCCTGTCTTCTCAGAATTACACTATAACCAAGCATACAATAAATCACAATAATCTTTCTCACATATAGTTGCCTTATTCGCCGGCATCTATCTTGAATTTTCTCGGGCGATTATTGTCTTAGGCATTTCTCTCACCTCTTTCTATTATACTTAAAAATTCTTAAAAATCAACTTTTTGGTTCTGCCCAATTATTTAAGACCATTACATAGAAATTTTTAACCACTTTTATAGAAAATTTTGGACACTTTTATAGAAAAAAATGGACAAATATATAGAAAATTTCGGACAAAAATCCAGTTATGACCAAAGATATGCCGTTGCAGTAGGGTAAGGGGATTAGTCTATTGACCATATATCATCAACTATTAAAAATTACCCATGAGTTTTACCTTTTATCCAAGGATGACTTTTTTTAACACTTTCTATTAACAATTTTATTCATAAGCAACTATTAAAAATTACCTACAAATTTTACCCATTTTAACGCCGTTGCAGTTGCCTGGGGAGAATACCCTATTGATCACGCCCTTATTTTATTTTTATAAAAAAATATATTAAAATATATATATAAAAAAAGAAAGGAAATAAATGATGCCCAATTACAGAGATCAACGTGGTGAAGTAGGCACCTATCAAGACCACCCTATTATTATCACCACTTACGCTAAATTACGCAGTAACTATGAAACAGAAATCATGAATGTAAATTATTACTATGTCATTGCCGACTTTGACCCTGTACGCAAACTTACAGAAGAGCGTATGAATGTCTACAAAACCTGCAAGGATACCTATTCAACCGGCCGAATGGCCTTCATTGGCTATCTCTATAACGATGGCCGAATTGACATTAAGCCCTCTGTAGCCACCAATCTATTTACGCCGAAACAGCAGGGTAGGGGGGAAGACCCTATTGAAACGGCGGTCAATTTTGCTGATTACACACAAATTGTAGATAAATTTTTTAAGGAACTAACATGATTAACAGAGCTTACTTTTCATTTACTACTACTGGCGACAATCGCATTTACATTTCTGTCCCTAATATTATGTATATTAATTTTATTCATCGAATTCGACGCATAGTTATTACTTATACTACTGGTGATACAAGTAATTTTGATTTCATAGAACAGAAATATTTTGACAATGCTTATGATACATGGAATGATATTTCTTACACTATTGGAAATATAGAAGCCAATAAGGCTATGGCCTATGTACCTCTTCAAGCTTATGATGAATTTTAGACTAACTTTGACTTACCCTTCTGACGCAGTTACACCAGGGTGGGGAGATTACCCTAGGTCAGCGTGCCGTAACATAATGGAGAAACTATATGATTAAATTAATTAACGCCGATAAGGCTCTCTATATTGCCGAAACCTCGGTAAAATCCATCTCATATGATGATAGCCAAAAGGCTATTCATATTATCTATTTTGACAATATCCCTTCGACAGACATTATCTTCACTACTGGCGCCGACTACCAGCAGGCCAAGCACGAACTGGAGGTAATCATTTGTGAATAAAAATCTATTTAATACATTACACAATTTGGCCCAAACGGCGGAAAAAGCCAAGGCTGATCAGGCTAAGGCAATTGCCGAAGCCATTATTGATGACAATACCACGGCTATGATCGCTATGGCTAAAACCGGTGCCTATGCCTACAACATTCGCGTTCCGGATCAAGATACAGCCACCGAAACAACGGCCGTCATTAAAGCCCTTATCTCGCTTCTGGCCGAACAAGGATTTGAAGTATCTCAGTATAAAGATGATAACCTTGTAATGGTCAGATGGCGTGATGAAAACTTCACCTATACAAAAACAAAGGAGTGATACTTAATGGATACTAATCATTGTGGTTATATTGTAAAAGTAAATAGTTTGCGTGCACATCCTAACGCCGATAAAATGCAAATTGCCACCTTCTTCACCAATGATACTTGTGTCTCTTTGGATACTAAGCTCGGTGACATTGGCATCTACTTCCCTTGCGACCTTCAGCTCTCCGCCGAATTCTGTGCCGTAAATCACCTCTGTCGTAAGAAGCCTGACGGCACAGCTGACATTGGCTATATGGATCCGGATAAGCGTAATATTACTGCTATTAGACTGCGCGGTGAACGATCTGACGGTCTTTACCTGCCGATCCAGTGCCTTGCCTCCTTCGGCGACATCAGCACTCTCAAGCCGGGTGACATTATCAGTGAATTTAATGGCCATCCTATCTGCAATAAGTATATCCCGCGTACCAATAAACAAAATAAAACCAACAGTCCTAATGTAAGCAAAACGCGTAAGCATAAAGATCCTATTTCCCCACTCTTCCGCGAGCATTCTGATACGAGCCAACTTCTATATAACCTTAATGCATTTAAGCCTGGCGATCTTGTGGAAATTACTCGTAAGCTAGACGGCACTAGCCATCGCATTGGCTATCTACCTGTGCTTAAGGGTTATAAACGTTCTCTCTGGGACCGCATCACTGGCAAGGCCGGTAAGCCTATCTATGAATACGATTATATTAATGGTACTCGTAGAACTATTATCAGCGATTGGGATGGTGGATTTTATGGCTCTAATGAATTCCGTAAACACGCCTTCGAAGCCATTAAAGGCAAACTTCATAAAGGAGAAGAAATTTTCCTTGAAATTTGTGGGTATACTGATGATGGCACACCGATTATGGGTTCTGTAGCCAATAAGAAAACTGGGGATAAGGATTTTATTAAGCAATACGGTGATACTACTATCTTCTCTTATGGCTGTGATCCTACTGGCAAGACTGCCCCCAAGAACGACTTCTGGATTTATCGTATGACTATGACTGGCCCGGATGGTATGGTTGTGGAATATCCGCCGTCTCTGGTGCGTTACCGCTGTGAGCAGATGGGTGTGAAATTTGTGCCCGTTGAATGGCGTGGTTACATTCCTGACAATCCTGCTTGTGAGCATGGTGACAATACCACCGCAGGCGATTGGATTATGCATAAGGCCGAACAGTATTATGATGGCCCCGAACCAATTGATCCTAGACATATCCGCGAGGGTGTCGTAGTACGTCTTGTAGATCGACCCAGCTTCACTTCATTTAAATTGAAGAATTTTTCTTACAAACTTCTTAAAGGCATTGCAATTAATACCAATACTCCTCTTGATGAAACTATCGCAGAGGAAATGTAATGCTTATTTATATCAATTTTATTTTCATAGTTGTCTTATGCCTTCTGGCATTAGCTATTTATTAACTGGGTTGTTTAATTACAATCCAGTTATTTTATTTTTATAAAAAAATTTGTTAAAATATATATATAATAAAGGAGGAAATAAAGAATGGAAAAAACTCAAATTTTTATTAAAACTATTGAGAAAATGGCACAATTTATGCGCGACTACCCTCCTGCGATGATGCCCGAAGACCCTAAAGAAATTCTCCTTTATGTAGATACAGGTACAGACCCCAAAGGCAATAGAATTATCAATTATTTTATTAATAAAGTCTTGGAGGAAAATAAATGAAATATCTTGTTATTTATGATGATGCTGAAAATCATAAACCAATTGGTATTTGTGCCACTAGAGAAGATGCTCAAGATTTAATTCTTTCTATAGTAGAAGAAAAAGAATACAATAAAGCCATGGCAGATGGCTTAGAATATTTTAATAAAATTTATAATCATATTAGAAAAAAATATGGACCTGGCCGTATTAAAAAACTTGATGCTTGGTATTATTATACAGAAAGTCTTTGCTATTATATTCGTAAGATTGGAGAATATTCATGAAATATCTAATCTCTGAAATTGATGATGATGCTTGCTGTGAAATTCCCCGATACATTTGCAATACACGAACTGATGCAGAAGAGCTTATCCTTGCTATAACTGAAGAAGAAGTATATCATCAAGCAATGTACGAAGGTGTAGAAGAATTTTTTCATAGGGCTATTAAATTTAAAACATTTCGACGCCCAGAAATAAAATGTGAAACTGAATATGGCACCGCTCTTTGGTTTATGGCTGGCCGGTTTATTATTGAAGAATTAGGAGAATATTAACTATGAAAATTTATACTGTTATTGAAGCTGATCACGAAATAATTCTTAATGTTTATTTTTTTAAAACTCGCGGTGATGCTGAAGAATTTATTCTTTCGTGTGCTGAGGAAGAAATTTTAAATATTTTTAATTCTCTTTGTATGTGTACGCCAGTCCCTACGGGTAAATACGTTATTAATAATTGGAAAGATGAGGCTTCTCTTTATCACCGTTCTCTTGAAGAGCATTTACTTCATGAAGGAGCTAGATGGTGGAGTAGAATTTATGAAAGTGAGTTATTTGACTAATGAAAAAATATGTAGTTTATTATCAAGATTATGATTTCACTAGCATTCATGTAGTATGCGATACAGAAGCCGACGCTCAAGAATACCTGCTTGCACTTGCTGAAGACCTAAACTATGAAGATTATTTCCAAAATTATGTAAATGCTTACACTGACCACAGCGATCCATTCTATGACTACTGGTATGGTATTAAACAGGATACCGAAATCTGCAATTCTATGGCATTTACTTACCAGAAACATGATTGGACACCGGCCGGTTGGGAACTCTTCTCAATGGCTAAAGACTATATCATTGTCGAAGCAGATGTTTATGGATAATAATAAAGATGATTTTCGTTTGCTTATAGAATTAATGGCTAATGACCCTAAGAATCCTAAATATGTTAAAAAATTCAAGGAGGCATGGTATGACAGAATGTGTGAAGCGTTATTTAATTTTCGAAGCAAATGATGAAGAAATGTATGAAGACCCCATATGTATTTGTAGCACTCGCGCAGATGCCGAAGAATGTTATTTAGCCCTAGCCGAAGAAGAAGTATACGGTCAAGCCTTATGGTCTGGTATTGATGTATTTTTCAAATATGCTCAGAGTTTTAGAGAAAAAAATTACCCCAAACTAAATTATAAAACCTCTTATGGCACAGCATTATGGTTTATGGCAGGGCGTTACCGTATTAAAGAAATTAAGGAGTATGCTTAATGAAATATCTTGTATATAGCACAGTTACTACTCACATGGTATGTTTTGATAGTCTTGCATCCGCTGAAGAATATATTCTATCTGTAGCTGAAGAAGAAGATTTCATAGAAGCCAATTATAGTATTAACACCAGAAGTGCTATAGCAGATACCCTTGAAGAGCTTATGGAAGATTTACATGATTGGTGGGGCAAAGAAAATTGTAGTAATGAATGTGTTTGTTTATATCTCGGCGCATTTAATTATTACATTAAAACAATTCCATATTTGGAGGATTAAATATGTATTACCGTTATAATGTAAAATGGGATTTTGATGACAAAGAAACTACTAACACTGGTCTTATCCATGTAGAAGATGAAACAGAAAATGGTTATGCTAAGGCTATGGATAAAATCCTTGAAGCATTTGATCAAATTTATTCTGTTAAGCTCTCACAATTTGCACCAGATGACTGCCTTGATGTAAGCCCGAAGGCGCTAGACGAGATTGGGAAGGATGTAATCTGGTGACTTATAGAACTTGTGGCCGTTGCGGGTATCGCGTCCAAGACTTATGTAAAATCATCAATGGCCTTCGGCCACAAGATGATGATCCAGGCTGTAAATTTTTCGCCACTAATCCACCGCGGTGTAGCAGGTGTGGCACGCTTCTAATCAACAACCAGGCCCTTATTGTTGATGATAAAATTTATTGTATGAATTGCGGAGGTATTGTATGATTTGGATCGGTCTAGCTCTTATTATTACCCTTATCTGTGCAGGCAAAGATGCTAAAGATAATGCTTACGGCGACAAGAGCAAATTTATCAAAGACACCTGCTTATTTCTTCTACTCATGCTTCTGGCGGCCGGCCTGGCTAACATGGTATGTATGGCCATGCTTAGTGAAACAAATAAAGATTATGGCATTAATATCAATATAGATTATGATTATAAGATTGTTCAACTTAATGATAAAGAATGGATAAATTGGAATAATGATGGATCACTTGTATGCCTATTGGAAACAGGTGATATTGTTACCTATGAAATTGACAGCAATACTAAAATAAAATTTATTGATACAGAAACACCTTCTGTCAAGAAAATTTCTTATGGTACTTACACTGATTTCCGTAAGCTATTCACTCTATTGCCTTGTTGGCAGTCAGAAACAATTATTACAATTCCAAAATCTTATTTTAAAGTTACAACAGAGCCGGGGAGCTAAGTCTTCCCGACTTATTTATTTTTATAAAAAAATTTGTTAAAATATATATATAAAAATTAAGGAGAAAATAATATTAATGGACGGACTAATTATTATTAATCATTTACCATTAACCGATGGTAACTATGACTTCATGGATAAATATGATTTTGTTCTCCTAGAGCACAAATCCACATGGAAAGAAACATTCGGCGAAATCGAAGAAGTAAGACGTGCAACTGTAGAAAATTTGGCCGATGAACTCATTTATTATATCCAAAAGCAGATTTATGAAACTAGTCTTGAAGCCACAGAACAATGGTTTTTATATGAAACAGCCTGTCTACTTGGCCAAGGTAAGACGGCGTTTATGTCTTATGTAGATAGTTATGTAGAATTTATTTATGTAGAGGATGTGAAAAAATGGTAAAAACAGATGAAGATCGCCTGCATGAAGCCGGTGTAATTGGTGGGGCACGTTCTACCCCTAGTCAAGTAATTCATAAGGCCCTCAAATCATTTGACATGGCAATGCTAGTTCAGACAAATAAAGCCGGCACATTTAGCATTTGGATTGCACGCGAAGGTACAATTGATCAAGTAGATAAAGCACTTACTCGTGCCGGTTATCATAAAGATATTGATTATACTCGCACTACTGGCGTTGATTACTATGATGTAATTTATACAGTTATTAAAGATCCAGAAGATTACAATCAAGGTATGTATCAATATAGAATTAAGGAGTGGACAAAATGAGAAATTATAAATCTTATTGGCCGGAAAGCCACAGTTCCAACAGTAAGAAAAAGCATAAGCGTGAAATTGTTAAAAATATTCGTGCAATGAATAATAATATTAGACTTGACCCAGTATGGAAGGGCCGTTTTATTGTTAAATGTGATGCAATTTATTATGGCTCCTATGAAGATGGCTGTGGCAATTATACTCGGGCGTATTGCACAGTTTATGATACTAAGAAGGGCCTTAAGAGTCATAGCTCGTTCAATTACATTGACTTCACTCTTGGAAATGGCTATCACTTTTGGAGTTGGGTTAATGAATTTGTAAACAACTGCACAGTCGGGGAGGATTAACTATGCTTCTGCTTCTTGGTATTATTTTTCTATCAGCAGTTGTGGTTGGTGTAGTTATTAGTATTAAATATTATTCTAGCGATTGGGGAGAAATCCTTATAATTATAGGTGGTTTACTTCTTGCTATTGTTGTTATAGTTAGTTTATTTGAAATTCATACAATTGCTAAGAAATCGGAATATGAGCGTAAGATTGAAGTATATGAAACTGAAATGGTCAATATTCAGAATACAATTAATACTATTGTAGAAAATTATCTTGACTATGAGAAGGATACATATACTGCTCTGACACCGGAAAATGCTGTTGTATATGCTTCTCTCTATCCTGAATTACAGAGTAGCACTCTAGTCCAGAAGCAATTAGAAATCTACAATGAGTATTTAGTAAGTATTAAAAACTGTAAACTTAATTTGGCGGAAATTCCTACTGCAAGGTGGTGGCTCTATTTTGGTAATTAAATTAATGGAGGCCGTCGTATGGGGATCTGCGGATCCCCTACTGTTTCTTATTCCCGGCCTAGTCCTGCTATTTGGTGCAATTTATTTAGCTAAGGAGTGATACAATGATTTGGATTATTATTGGCATTGTATTTTTTATTCTTTGTGTTGCTGTTTGTTGGCATTTTATTGACTTCATTCATATACTTATTTGGTTTGTTGCATTTGTATTAATAGTTCCGGCATTTATTGGTGGAGTATTTAGCCTTCTTCTACCGAATGATGTGATGTCGCGTAATTGCCTAGTTGAAAATTATGACCTAGAGCTACTTGACAATGGTGAATATTTAGTGTATAATAGAAATGGTGAAATGTTTTATAAGACTAATGAAGGATACCAAATGGATGATACGCCTAGTAATAATATTTACTATACAGTAGAAGGCCATCCTTCTTACACTCGTATCACCTGGAAAGGTTACATCAAATGGAGTTGGCAATGGTGGATTTGTCTTCCCCTTGACTCGTCGAGTGTAGACAGTTTTTATTTAGTTAATTAATCATTTCCTTTCTGTAAGTCTATTATATCAAAAAATTTTCAGAAAATCAAAAATTTTGGGCGAAGGAGGTTAAGCAATATGCGACAAAATTTTCTTTATGAATTTTGGTCACCAGATGGAGACTACCAAAAGCTAGTGCTAACGGCCAAGGAAGCAGATATGTATAGTATTGAAACTAATGTTATGATGGAAATGGCCTATGATTGCTATGAACGTAATCCTAATAAATATAATGGTGTATTAGATGCATTTGGGCAATGCTATTATACGGCTTCATTGATTACAGAAGGTGCAGTCCAGGAGAAGAGTAAAAAGAATTGGTATAAAATGATCTGTTATACCCCTTATGGTGAGGAAAGTAGTTGGATTTGTGCTGGCGATAAGCTATACTATGAAAATCAGATGAAGAAAACAATGACTGATGAGTGGTGGCCGGAGCACAAGAATGAGTATGATGAACGTGAGGACTTCTACCACGCTTGCTACTGTAAGGAGGAGCCAATTCAAGCTTACTCTTGATTACTATTAATCCACGTTCGTGGATTAATAGTAATCTTATATAATTTAAAAATTTGAAAAATAATATAATATATTAT
>ERZ808275.161-NODE-161-length-38653-cov-4.614281_pt1 | contig 38653 bp, 39 predicted proteins | sample MGYA00520894_ERZ808275 | MGnify/ENA primary metagenome ERZ808275 (study PRJEB31516, sample SAMN03275598) | gut metagenome | biome: mammalia-associated habitat; material: feces | host: Papio cynocephalus | place: Kenya | collected 2012-08-03 ... | reverse complement strand
CACCATGAGGGACAATCCGAGGTCCAGCATGACCTCGAACATCCCGTCCTCGCACACATTCACGTTCGCTATGTCCATCAGCTCCCTGAGCGTCCTCCTGTCCATCTTCCCGGCCGTGTCGTCCACCTTCGCCGCTCCGAGAAGCGGAGAGCCTTCGTCCTCGGTCTCCGTCGCGCGGATGCCCATGCTGGTGAGCGTGCATATGATGAAGCTCGCCCAGCCGTTGCTCTCGGTGAGCCTGTCGTCCATATCGATGAGCTTCAGGCCCGACGTCCTCCGCTCCCATTCGAGAGCGGCCTTCTCGACCTTCCGCCTGTCCTCCGCGCTCGCGTCCGCATAGCGGACCATCGCGTCGCTCACACTGTCGCAGTACCTGCAGAATATCCTGTACTCTATCGCCATTGCAATCATCTCCTGTATATGATAAGGGGTTTGGGGAAGAGGTTTCAGCGGATGAGCCGAACCGTCGGTTCGCATTCCCTGTACATCCGCTCCTTCATGCGCTGGTATCCGCCTTCGACCATGATGGCTTCTCTGAATTCCTCGCGCGGTACACGCCGTTCCAGCGCATACCTGTGCCCGTTGTAGTGGTAGCACTGCGCGTACACCATGTACTCGTCTTCGACACGCGTATCCAACGGCAGCCCAGGGCTGCCTTTGGACCTTATCTCGTGAGCGTCGTATGTCACGTCTCCGTACATCCTATTCTCCTATGGTATATCGCATTCGTGTATTTAATGCTCTCCGTCCCCGTCGCCATGCGGTATCCTCGGGAACCGCCAGCCATACCGTGCGCTCGCCGTCGTCCTCGAACGGGCTGACGATGCGCGCTCCTCCGAGGTCCTCCGCCTGCTCGACGAGGCTCTCCATCCTGTCCCTGGTGCAGTTCACAGTCGCCAGCACCACAGGCGGATCGCACATCGCCACAACCTTCACGATGTATCTGTCGCCTGTATTCTCCATGGTCCTATCCACGTTCTCATCTCCTTCCGTGTATCGCTCGGTCGCGGGTCGGTCGGCTTGCGCCGGCCGGCCATTCGCGCCTGCGCGCGGGGGGAACCGCGCGCTCCGCCTTACCGCCTGTATCTCTGCTCGGCGGTTTCGAGATAGCAGCCCTCGGATGCCATCTCGCGCCTTACATCGTCCTCGATGTCCTCGTGCGAACGCCTGTCGAATCCCGTCTGGCGGTTGTAGATGCCGTTGACGACATCCTGTATCTCGCACCATGTGACGCAGCCTGCCATGTCCTTCCTCCTCGCAGGATGTCCAGCATCTCCGGCCTTGTCCAGACGTCAATGGCGGCCTGCTTCAGCGCGGCCGTCATGCTCATCCTCTCATTGCATGAGCGGTACATATTGGCCGCCGTATCCACCCTCTTCTCCTCGGGCGGATGGTTGATGGTCCATGAGTTCTGGTCGAGATACTGGGATGTCCACACCCATATCTCGCCCTTCTCGTCACGGCTGGACCATACCTCCTGATGGAATCCTCTCGGCGTCCGCATCAGCTCTCCGACCGCCTGCTTCACTCCATGCACCTTGATATCCCTGCTCATCTCAATCCTCCTCCTCATCCTCGTACTCGGTATACAGCCATCCGCATCCTCCGCTCGCCATCCTGTAGATATGGCACCTGTCAACCGCTATCAGCCCGACATCCATCCAGATGTCTCTGTCGTCCGGATGTCTGATGTCCACGACGGTCAGCCCGATGTTCAGGCCGTCGGGGTTCTGCTCGCACAGTATCTGGCACAGGCGGGCCATGCCGTAGCACGAGTCCCTATCCGTGTCGCGGTACTCGCGGCGTCTCAGCTCCTTCAGCGCATCATCCAGCGCATCCCTGTCGAACCAGTGGACATAGATGGCCGAAACCAGTCCCCTGCCCTCATCCACATCGCTCTTCGCTACTATCCATGCTCTGTTTCCCATTCTGCTCATCTCCTGCTGTTCTCGAGTCTGTTTCTTGAAGAGGTTTGCACGGGCACCATGCTATCCGATGCCCGACAGTCCCGACAGTACTGCGACGACCACCAGGCACCGCAGTACATACACCTGTAACGTGTACGAGTATTTGAATCCTCCTTCATACCCTCATCGCCTCGTCGAGATGGATGCGTCCGAACGGGGTGCGGATATACCAGCGTCCTCCTGCCGTCTCGTATATCCTCGCCTTCAGTATGCGGCCGCGATCGTCCGTGTATCTGTACCACAGGCGCGGATACGGGTCAGGGGTCAGGTCCATGGCTTCTATGCCCAGGTCTGCGACGACATGGAATGCTGCGAACGGCTCCTCCGGAATGTCCGCGTGCATCTCAATCATCCCCCTGTTCGGGCCTGCGCGCCTTCGCCGTCTTCGTGTACGCCTTGACGTTCACGAGATGGAATCCCAGGCGGTTGGATACATGGCCGTTCCATATCTTTCCGTCCAGCCACCGCCTGCCGGCCGCGGATACCGCGCGCACGGTCCACACGTTCGTACCGTCGTGATGGTATGACTTGGCCCCCAGCGTTCCCTTGGACGTCAGGAAATACTCCACCTCGTCTATCCCGCTGCCCGTCCATACGGCCTGTTCGAAACCGCCTGCGTCGCCTACCAGCATCCCCGTGGTCCGGAAACCGTCCCACGCGTCTATCAGTCCGCATAGGACCAGCGGGCCGTTCGCGGCCATGTCGTCGATGCACGCCATCGCCTGCTCGCTTGTCAGTGTCTGCATCTCAATCATCCCCCTGTTCGGCGTCGCGCTCGGCATAGTATTCGCGTGCGTCGTGGTACCGCCTGTCCGCGTCGCGCTCGTGTGTGTCGCGGTCCCATTCCCATGCGGCCGCGGCCTCCTTGTCCCTCTCGGCCAGCTCGGCCATGTCCTGTTCGTATCTCATCTGCGCTATCGTCTTCATTGTCGCTATCTCCTTGGGTTGTGTTGCGGGGTTTCCACCCCGCGGGGTATTCATAGGATGGTCTGGAACTCCTTGGATTTGGGTCCGTGGTATCTCAAAGCGATACGCCTGACCGTCGGCTGGCTGGCATGCCAGTCGTCTTTTGAGCCGTCCACCCAGCCAGAAGGCAGCTCGAAGTCCTTAGGGACCACGATGGCCTGACGGTCCGAGTCCTCGATAAGAAGGTCTTCGAGTCCGCCGTAGCTCAGGACGATCGTGAGGTTCGGGGGGAACGACGCGCTCATCTCGTGAACCATCCTCACCATTTTCGAGAATGCATAGAACTGGATGGTAGGATGTTTCCTGGCCAGCTCCATCCAGCCCTTCAGATAGGCCCGATTGAAGAAGTCTCCGCTGTCATGAATCCGTACATAGGGCTTCAAGTCCAGCGTCTCGGCCTGGGCTTCCGTCGCCGTCAATTCCCCATCCAGCATTTTCCATAGGGTACCCTTGAAGTACATGACCAGGTTCTCCATGTGGCCCTTGGATGCCATCTTCATACGGCCGTTGCACGCGTAGCAGCCCTTTTTACACTCGCCTGCATTCGGGCAGGTCAGGCCAGCGGGCATACTGAACGACTTGAGCAGTATATCGGGATGCTTTGCCATAGTGGCCTTCATCTTCGTGTTTCCAGTACTCAGCGCATTTTTGAAACTCATTTCAATCTCTCCTATTCTTTTTCATGAAGTCGTTTGATGTTGTCGGTTATAGATTGGGGTCCGCGTTCCCTCATCGTCGTCGGACCCCGTTCAATCGCTCAGGCTCTCCATCCGTTGGGCCTCGTCTCATGCTCGGCCTCTCTCAGCAGTTCGCGGATGTCCGCGTCCGAGATATCCGACGGCATTCCAGAATCCCATTCGGCGACGTCCTCAGAGTTGAATTGATGCCATGGATGGCCCTTCATGAGCCTGTCGTTCGCGGTCCTCGAATAAGGCCCGTAGACGGTGATATCTCCGCTGTCGTTGTCATAGATGGCTGTGAACCCTAGATTGGTTCTGAACTTGATGCCCTTCGTTGCGCTGGGTGATACCCTTACAGTCATTTAGTTCCCCTCCTCATCGACCCACACGGACCCGATAACCATATCCGCGTATGCATCGTACGCGTCGTCATGCGTGTAGTCGTAGTGGCCGTTCGACCAGCACGGCACGTACTCGTCGGCCTTGGAATCCCAGTAGAAACCGAACCCGACGCCAATCACGTAGCCGTGGCGCGCCTGAGCCAGTGCTATCAGCTCACAGTCGGATGAAAACCCGACCTTTAGGACGCGCATACCACTTACGTTCACCTTATCGCGTTCAGCCAGCATATCGATTGTCGCGCCTATCGTCTGCAAATCCGTAGCCAATCCAGTAATCATATCCATTACCTCCTATTGATGTGTAAAAGGTTTAGTACTCGGCTCCTAGCAGTTTGCACGCGGTTCTGATTGCGCGCGCTCTTACGTCCTTAGGGACATAATAGAACATGAGATTGTGGATAAGGAACCCGTCCTCAGCCCACATTTCATGGCCTATCTTATCGGGTCCGATGAGCTCAACAGTGTTGTGAAGGTCGGGATGGGTAACGAATCTCCATCCGCGGATAGTCCACAGAGTTTCACTCATCGTCATCATCCCCATCGTCGGCGTTCCAGTCCTCACATAGAGTGCGATAGTTCAGGCACTCGTTGCCGATCCACATGACCGTATCGCCCATCCCCCAATCCGAATCATGTGTTTCGAGGACGGTATCGTCGTCGTCGAAATAAGACAACGAATCCAGCATATCCTTTACAATTTCACGCATCTTACCTACAGTAACAACCATTTCAATCAACCTCTTTTATAGATGCGGGGTTTCCACCCCGCGGGGTATTCTTACTTTTTTTTCACCGTTATTTTAACGGCGCATGGGATTTTTGCCGTGAACTGGGCCATCTCTTCGCCAGTGAAATACTGGGAATAGTCCTTTAAGGACGGCTTCAGTTCGTCGGCCAGGCATTCGCGCATTCTGGAATCCCGTTCGGGATAGAGTGCGCGCGCTTTTTCGTAGTCGGGCTTGGTTTCGACGCCAGTCGAAACAGTCAGTACGAAATTTCCAGAATCGTACTTTACGCCAGTCCCACCCATTTCGACAATCTCGGCCCTCAAGGCGTCCATGCGGTCCTTGAGAGCATCGGCCTGGCGTCTCGTGCGGATATAATCCGCGATTTTTGCATCCAGTTCTGCATCCATTGCACTACCTTCTTGTTGCCACTTATGCCCGTGGCTGGCTGTGGCGCGTCGCCATGGACCAATCCAACCCTTGGATTGGCAACCCATACGTGCGCGCATTCACACACCTACAGCTACCTCTACCGTCGCACTTAAGGGACCTCCTCAAGCACCCATATATCAGGGACACATGCACGACATATGCTATTATTGGGGCGTTACCCCCTGTGTTCCCGACAATGACTAGATACATTCCGTTAGTATATATACATTTGTATTGTGTATTTTACGTAGAAAAAAAATTTTTTTTTCGCCGCGATACGGATTTTTGGACGGTTTTTTGGGGGGTAGTTGAGTTTCGATAGATTTCTACTCCTCTTCCCTATATATATTCTCCTCCGTTTTCCACTCCTCTTCCCTATACATATTCTCCTCTGTTTCCTGCTTCTCTCCTCTTCCCCCCATACGGCCCCTCCCTCCGCCTCCGATCCTCTTCTCCGTCCCCGTCCGCTCCGATCTCGGCGTGTACGAACCCTATATATAGTCCAGACCCTATCGGCATCCGAGCGATATGGCGAATCAAGGTCGGCGCGTGGTATGGTGCGCGGGATGCGGGATGTTCATCCCCAGTCCGTCGCCCTATTCCGGCATCTGCGCCAGATGCGGCTCCCCCATAAAGGAGCTGAAGTGCATCAGGTGCGGGCACGTCTGGAAGCCGAGGGATCCGAAGCATCTTCCGAGGACATGTCCGAAGTGCTGCTCGCCCTATGCCATGTACACGCGCGTGAGGAACGGAACGATGAGGAAGGAGGAGAAGGAATGAGCGATTTCAGAGTGGTCGTCGATCAGGTCGGCGGAGCGAGGGTGGTCGAAGAGGCGTTCGACACCCGCCGCGAGGCCGATGCGTTCGCCGATTCGATGATGGCCGACGGAGGCGTCCTGGACGGCTCCGGCCTCGGCGCCGTCACCGTCGGCGTGATGGAGCAGTGCAACGGCACATGGACCGTAGCGAGCAGGAGGCTCGTCAGATGCCGAAGGCGAAGGAGCCCGAATGGGTGTTCTGCGTCGTCAAGGACTCGGGGCCGAGGAGCTCCGCGTCCCGCCTGTGCATCCAGAAGGGCCTGCTCGAAGCCTTCGCCGATCTCTACGGCGGCAGGCTGGAGGAGGGCGGGAGCGTCCGCCTTCTGACGGCCCGCATGCCCGCGGGGGACGCGAAGGACGCCAGGAGGACGGTGCTGGACTTCGCCGACATCTACTCGGTCTCCGGGATGGCGGGGGCGGAGCGCATGCGCGGCCGCCTGGTCGAGCTCGCGCGGTCCCCGGACGCGCAGGGCATGGGGGCGGATGCGCTGAGGTCGGTGCTGGACAGGCTGTCGTCGGAATACGATGTGTTCAGGAGGGGCGCCGATGAGCGACATCCTCGCTCTGCTCGAAGACATCAGGAGCATGATGGAGTCCGGGGAGAGCGCGAGCGTCTCCATGGCCTTCCGCGTGGCCGATGCCATCGCGTCGCTGAAGGCGTCCGCCGAGGCTCCGCCGCAGGCTCCTGCCCAATCCGAGGCTCCGCCGCAGTCCCCGCCTCCGTTCTCGCAGCGCGGGTACTCGTGGGGGCCCGCGATGAGGGCGTGCGGGACCGAGCCCGCCGATGTCCTGAACGCCGATGCGGACGGCGCGGCGGGCGACGCTTCGAGGCGCTCGTTCGAGCCCGCTCCGCAGCAGGAGTCCGAGGAGCCCGGCTCGAAGGGCCTGCTCGGCCGCATAGCCGATCTCGCAGGGGGGCGCGAGCGATGGCGGCTCCGAGGAGGAAGGCGAAGCCGAAGGCGGAGGAGAGGACGCAGGAGCAGGAGCCCGTCGTATGGGATCCGTCGATGGAGGAGCCGTCCGCTCCCGTCGCGGAGAAGGCTCCCGAGCCTGAGCCCGAGAAGACGGAGCCCGAGACGGCCGAGCCCGTGCCGATGGCGGAGGCTCCCGAGCCTGAGACGGCCGAGCCTGCGCCCGAGAGGTCCATGCGCGACAGGCTCGTCGAGGCCGTCGGCGCACCCTCGCCCGACTGCGTCCCGACGCTCATCCAGTTCGAGCAGAGGAGCGGCCGCCCGTGCACGGTGCTCGTCGAGGCCGACGAGGCGGCGGTTCGCAGGGCATGGGCCGTCTGGTCGGCGGAGAACGGCACAGGGCAGGAGACGTTCGTCATGGCTCTGCTCGACGCCATGGATGCATGGCCTGCGCGCATCATGCGCCCGTGCACCCTCGTCCGTCTGGGCTGAAACATCTTCGCGCCCGCGAGGGCGCATCCTTCTTCATCTCCCTTCTTATATAGTCCGGGCACCCTAGGGGCGGTCATGACAGATGACGGTTCGCCCTACGATGATTTCCTCCGCGAGGGATCGATGGAGAAGGCCCTCGGCCTGTTCGAGAGGAAGAACAAGAACGGGGAGCAGCCCGGTGCGGGCACAGGTGCAGGCACAGGTGCAGACGCCGCTCCGGAGAGCGGCGCGGGCTTCGGCGGGAAGATCGGAAGCTACATGCAGGGCCGTGCGGAGAAGAAGGAGCAGGCCCGTCTCGACAAGGTCCATGCGGACAGCGATGCGGCCCAGGCTCGTCATGATGAGATATACGAGGCGGAGCATCCGGAGGAGTTCGGACCCGACAAGTACTCTGCGAACAATGTCGAGGACACGGGAGCTATGGAGGGGAGGTCGTCCGATCTCACGCCGGAAGGCACGAGCGAGGACGCGCTCGATACCAGGGAAGGCGGAGCCCATCAGCGGTCCAGGATGGAAGAGCCCCGCCGGATGGGCGGGGCGAACAAGAAGGCGATGGAGGGCGCAGGCGCAGGCGACGTCTATGCCGGCAGAACCGATCCCGAGAATGCGGACGAGGTCGCCGCGAAGCAGCTCAGGCAGAACGAGCAGGCCGCCGCAGATGCGGAGAAGCAGAGACGGCTGTCGAAAGAGAAGACATGGGCTGAAGAGCAGGACGAGGCGGAAAAACAGAATGCGGAGAATCCGGATGGCACTCCCGAGACGAAGGATGCAGGGAATCCGAACGTGCAGCCCGACTCGCTCATCGCCGATCCCAAGCAGAGACAGGAACAGCCTCCGCAGGATTCGATGTATCAGGATCCGAAGGCGCAGGACATCTACAGGCGCCATGCGGAGAAGTTCCTCAAGGCCGCAGGGGAGACCGCCGTCGAGAACTGGGGCGAGGGCGTGTCCAGAGGATGGGACATGGCGCAGAACATCGTCAAGATGACCCTGACGCACCCGTCCGCCATGTCGTCCTCGTCCCGTCTCATCGGGACCGCCCTGACAGGACTGCAGACCGCATCCGACTTCGCGGACAAGGCGGCCGCCAGATACGGCATGGCCGCGGATGCCGACCCGGAGCTGGTGAAGGACACGCTCAGATACAGGCTCTACAGGAGGGATGCGAAGGCGGGCGAGAACGTCGTCGGCAACACCTTCAGGACCATCTCCGACTCTTTGGCCAGGAACGGCGGCGACATGGCGGACATGTCCCCGTCCCAGCTCTCCGCGCACATGCGCGACATGCAGGGCGAGAAGGACAGGCTGGTCGCCGCACTGCAGGAGCCCGACCTGAAGCCGTCGGACAGGAGGCTCCTGATGGGGCAGGCCCAGCATCTCCAGTCGTACATGACGGGCATCGCCAAGCAGGCCAAGTCGCTGCAGGCCCAGCAGAACGAGGCGAACAGGTACGCGAGGGTGCAGGATCTCGACAGGAGGAAGGTCGCATACGACACGCTCCCCTCGGGCGACCCGAACCCGTGGAGCCTGGTCCTCCATGAGGCGTCGCCGAAGTTCAACCTCGAGATCGATCCTCAGACCGGGGCGCCGAAGACGAGGGAGGGGATGAATGCGGCCGCCAAGACCATCGAAGGCATGATAGGGCGCATCGAGGCCGATGCGGCGATGGATCCGAACACGAAGGCCGCATACATCGCGCATCTGCACGGGCTCCTGAAGCAGGCATATTCGACGAAGGAGCGGTGGGACGAGACCAGCGCCCGCACCAAGGCGTCCGACTTCGGCTCCGTCATGCAGGACCTCGCCGCCAGATTCCCTGCGCTGGCCAACGACAACGGGAAGAGGCTGAGGGACCTGTACGAGAAGGGCGAATGGCCCTCCGACGGCAGCGTGACCCTCAGAGCGCTCACCGCGAGATTCGCAGAGATGGCCGCCTCGGGGGACGAGGAGACGAGGAACGTCGGGAACCTGTTCCTGTCGTCCCTCAACTCGTATGTCAATTCGAGCAAGCTGGGCAACCGCATCGCATCCTATTCCCTGAACGACCGGAACAGAGCCATCAACGGGCATGTCGCGGAGCTGAAGGCCGCGCAGGCGCATCTGGACGAGCTCGCGGAGGAGGCGGCCGACGGAACGCTCACGCAGGAGCAGGCCGCAGAGAAGGCAAAGTACGAGGCCCGCATCGCCATGGAGCGCAGCCTCATCGAGGGCCTTCAGAAGGGCGTATCGGATATGAACATCGACGAAGGTGTGCTCAGCGATGCGTACAAGGACCTGCACAAGGTGCTCTTCAGGAGCACACGCGACGATGTCACCGGCGCAAGGTTCGATGTCAACGACCCGAAGGTGCAGGAGGCCCTCGCCAGATTCGACTCCGTCGTGAGACGCTACGAATACAAGTACTTCAACAGGCTCCTCGACAGAGGCGCCGCGGTGAGGGGCGTGCTGGACGGGCAGGACGGCGGCGGGGCGCCCCTCCCTCCGCCCGGCGGGCAGGGCGGAAGGCAGGTTAATCCCGGACGTCAGAGGCAGAGGAAGAAGACTCCTCCGGCGGACGGCACTCCCGATGTCGCCGATATGAGCGGGTACGACGAGAGCAGACCGCTAGATGTGGGCAATGCGACCGTGTACGACAGGAACGGGAATCCCACTCTGGCCAAGGTCGTCGTGGATGCGAACGGCAAACCCCTGCCCGGCGAGGACGGCAGACTCCGCTTCGTGGCGCTCCGCGGAAAGGAGGGTGGGAAGAGATGGGTCGAGATCGACGGCAAGGGCGCATACAAGGGAGAGCTGTACGAGCGCAAGGCTCCTGAAGGCGAGGGAGCAGGAGGCGATGCGGATGTCCCTCCCGGGGGCGAGGATGAGGCTTCCCATGATGATGCCGAAGATGAGGCGAAGCCGCCCGAAGGCGAGGGTGCAGGACTGGGCGGAGGCGACAGACAGGGCGACGCGGATGAAATCCCTCTTGATGATGCCGAAGGTGAGACAGAGCAACCTGTAGATGAGCAGGGTGCCTCTCTTGACGATACCGATGATGAAACAACAAATGAGGGAACTGGCTATCAGAAGAGATGGGATGCACGCGGAAGGCTTCCCGCGAAGAGGAAGATATTGGAGAGAAGATATGGCATCCTCGGACTTGATGGGAATAGATTGACCGATGCCGATGACGATCTTATCCTGAGCAACGGATTCAATGAGAAGGACATGTCCGTTCCGAAACAGCAGGGTGCGGCCAATACTCGCTATTCCAATCTTGCCAGCTTCTATAAGGCCCATGAAAAGGATATGTCTCCTGAATTCAAGAGAGGTCTTCTTCTGCGTATGCAGAATATAAGATCCATCATAGGGAAGAGTCCGGAAGAAAGGAAGAAGACCCTGATGGGCAAATTGTTGGGAGAGGACGGGAAGGTCAATGAGGATTTCTTCGCCGATCCCGATTTTGCGCGTCAGAGTCTGGACAGTCTGAGGTTCATCACAGTCAACAAGAAGGGCAAACTGGCCCTGAACATGAATGTGATTGAAAAAGCAGGTTTCGATATAGATACGCGGCAGGCTCTGGTCGCACGCATCAATCGGTTCCTGAATGCGAAGCAGAAGATTGGGGTTGGAAGGACAGGCGATGCAGATAGAGATGCGGACGATATGGACGGGATAGCGCCTCCTGAAACGGATATGAACACGTCTCCCGAGACGCCTGCATTCGACCCCTCGAAGCTGGATTCGCGCGGAAGCCTGAATCTCGGCGACAGTGCTGCTATCAAGGGCTATTTCAGGAGCATAGGTTTGAATCCAGATGATATCGATATGAATGTCATCGGAAAAGTCACTGCGGACATGAATCTCAACGATGCTATGAATACGGCCCGTGATGCATTGTATGAGTATGTGAAAGGCGAAGGAGTCGATACGGACGCCCTGAGCGATACGCAGAAGAAGAATCTGGACGATATCGGCAGAGCACTCGGCAACAATGCATTCCATGAGCTCAAGAGGTCCGGAGAAAGCGGAGACGGGGAGCAGGGCAGAGGCAGGGACGCCGATGATGATCAGAAAAAAGGCGATGAGCAGAAGAGTGTCCCCATCGTCTGGCCTGACACAGGAAATAAGGCTGCGAAGCTGGCTGCGCTCTATGCAGCCACTGAAGCGTACCGCAATGACCCTGGAACCGAGACCGATCTTGTTGCGATGTATCGCGCATTCGTGGCTGATCCCACAATGAGCATCTATCGCAAAAAGAAGGATCAAAAAGTCAAGGATTTCATAGATCAGGCGGAGGCACAGGCGAAAGCCAAGGGCGTATCGCTCGAAGAAGTCGAGAAGACGAAGAACGACATGAAAGACGACTCGAATGGGAAGCCTCCTATGGATAAGGATGTCGAGAATGCCTATGCCGTTCTACGCGACAGCATCATGAGATGGAAAGGCGGGCGCGGGGACCGTGAGAAAGGGAAGGTAGAGACGTATGCCGGCCTGGAGGAATTCATGAAGAACGCCGCCACCAGTCTTCAGACCCTGGCTCGGGTGCAGAAGAAGGGAAAAAAGGATACCGAGTATGCGAATGCAGTGGATTCCATCGCGAATATGTTCCTGGATCCCTACAACGGATTCAGAAACAATTATCTGAGCTTCGAAAAACAATATAGGGATGGGCAGAAAGCAGGTTTGTCCGATGAAGACGAGGGCCAGAAGAATCTGTTGAGAAAGATGGCCATTATCAGGAACTCATACAATACGCTCAAAGCGGTTCTGGCAAACGACCCCAACGGATTCGGAAACAAATTGGGCGAATTCGATGCTGTCATGCATGCTGTCGGCAAGAGGGAAGAATATGGCGAAGCGGAGAATAAGCGCGAGAATGCGGAGAGGGAAGCGAACCGTGAGAATGCCCATAAGAACGTCAAGCCTATCGATCCGAAAGAGGAGGTGAAGACTCTCGGCAAGCTCAAGGGTCTCGACAGCAAATGGAATGGGGCTGCGAGGCTGGTAAGCTGGCTCGACGCCGCGGACAAGAACGATACAGATGCCAGGAACTATGCGAAATCGTTGAGATCCATGTTCTATGTGACGACTAAAGGGGGAGGATACAGACTCAACAGAACTCTGAACAGGCTCAATGCTTTCAGAGGCGAGAAAGGCGATATCAACAAGGGAAAGGTGGATGACCTCATGGCCAAGTACGGCCTCGAACCCGTCTTCGGCACGAAGCCTGCGAAGGAGGAATCGGAACCCGAGCCTGCTCCCGAAACAGGAAAGGATCTGTGGAATCAGGACAGAATGATCGGCGTGATGGGCGAGGTAGCTGGGGCAAATGATCCCGGTAAGAGGTGGGATGCCTTGGAGAAGATACTCGTGCATCTCGACCCTGAAGATGACGATGCGGACCTGAGCTGGCTGAAAGACGTGGATCGCAATCTGTTGAACGACAGGATCATGCCTATCCTGAGAGGGTACTTCTACACGACGGATGATGACGGGCAACTCGTGCCGAACGACGAGCTGCGCGACAAGGTGGATGAGGACAAGAGGTATATGGTGGACAGAGTCATGGAGGCATACGGCCAGAAGCCTGTATTCGAGTCGGAAGAGCAGGATGGCGAGGAGGAAAAGAGATGACGAAGCTGAAGATAGTCTATATGGACCCGAGGAAGCTCACGCCCTATGAGAACAACCCGCGTGAGAACGACAACACCGTGCCGTATCTGATGAACTCCATCTCGGAGTTCGGCTTCCTCATCCCCGTGGTGGTGGATTCCGACGGAATCATCATCGCGGGGCATACCCGCATCAAGGCGGCGCTGGAGCTCGGGCTGAAGGAGGTTCCGACCATCTGCGCATCGGACCTGACGAAGAAGCAGGCGGATGCGTTCAGATTGATAGATAATAAAATAAATGAACAGAGCTGGTGGGATCAGGACAAGCTCAGAGAAGAGATGGACAAGCTCGATGTGGAATGGGAGAACTTCGGCTTCGAGCCCCTGCCCGACATGGAGGACATCCCCGTATGGGACGGAGACGGAGGAGAAGAGGTTTCCGAGGCTCCTTCCGAAGCCTCCTGCGACGAGTGCAGGCTCCTGGTGATAGTCCCCGAAGGCATCGATGCGTCCGAGGTGGAGAACACCGTCACGAGCCTGGGCTGCAAGGTCAAGGTGCTGGACCGAGGTCCAGCTCCCAAACTCCTTTCCTCAGCGTCTCCGGCTCTCCGAACTTCATATCGAAGTATCTCTCGGCGAGGTCGGGGCGGTCGCTTTCGAAGTGCATCATTGCCTTCATCGTGGCGCACGGCTTGTCGGATTTCGCATACTCCTGGTTGGCTATGCAGAACTCTCTGAACGACTTCTTCTTGAAGATGGAGGGCTGGTTGCACCATCTGGCCAGCTGCACGTACAGGTCCCTGTACTCGCTGTCCTTGTACGCCTCGAACCTCATGACATACGGAAGGCACTCCAAGCTCATGCACACGCGGATGCGCTCGAACAGGAACTCCAGATCCAGCTGGTCCTTCGACCTGCGGTCGGGCAGGCTCCTCATCGCCATCACGTGGGCGCCCATGGGCCTCTCCGGCTTCGCAGGCGTCTCGTCCACAGGGTCGAATGCGCATATCAGGTAGAGCTTCGTGCTCCTGTCCGTATGCGATCTCCAGAGCTTCAGCTTCCTGTATATCAGCTCGAAGTCGTCCACGCGGTCGAATGCGAACGTATAGTCTCCGTAGTACTTGCACGATGCCAGACGGGATGCCTTCTTATCGGACATCAGGCGGATGTCCATGCCCTGCTTGAAATGGAACGGCTTCCCGGTGGCTTCCAGCTCGTCCATGACCGCCTCCCAGTCCTTGCATCCGAGGATGTTGTCATCCTGGCAGGTGATGTACCTCCTGCTCGGGTCGAGGAACTCCGACACGGGCGAATGCCTGACTGCGCGACGGTCGTGGAACCTGTTCACGCAGAAGTCGCATCCTCTGAAGCATCCTCTGGAGGTGAACCCTATGGAGAAATCGGTGTAGCACAGCGTGAGCGCCCTGCTCTTCCCCTGCGCCTGCATATCCGCCACATACGCATCGTACAGATGATAGTCGGGCATGATGTGCTCTATCTCGTCGCACAGGCGCCTTCCGCCGTCCTCGAAGAATCCCGTCCCTCCGATGGCGTACACCGTCTTCTCCGACGGCAGCGCATCGACGACCTCGCGGATATCCAGATTCAGCGCCCTTAGGTCCGTCCCCATCGCCTTCGCAAGCTTCTCGGGGACCTCGGAGAATGTGAAGACCTTCGACACCAGCACGGCATCGAACGTATCCAGATCGTCGAGATCGGCGGCTTTGTAGAGCGATACGACGTCGCAGCCTCTGCTTCTGCAGTATGCGCTCATCTTCATCTGGGCCAGATTGGGGAATCTGGTCCCGCTGGACATCAGATCGACATCCACCATTCCTATTCTGAGGCGTTTCGCATCCATGGTGCATCATCCGAGAGTACCTATATATATCTATCTTGCATCCTATCTCGGAGAGGACATGGCGGAGAAGCTCGAACTGATGAAGCATCAGCGCTATGCGCTGGGGTGCATGGGCGCGATGGACCATCTGGCCATCTACTACGAGGCCGGAACGGGGAAGACCGCCATCGCGCTGACATGGCTGATATCGGCGATGCGCGACGGAAGGGTGGGGAACGCCCTCATCGTCTGTCCTGCATCGCTCACGAACAACTGGGCGTCCTCCATCGACGGAATGATGCGCTTCGAGGGCGTCACGGAGGCCGATGTGGAGGCTCTGAAGGCCCGCACGACCATAGTCTCGTACCGCAGGACCCTCGGAGACCGCGAAGTGCGCGTATTCAAGCGCGGCGGACGCGAATGCAAGAGCACGATATACCATCCGAAGGCCGAATTCGACCGCGAATGGGACGCGATAATCCTCGATGAGGCCCATTTCCTGGGCGGACATTCGAGCGGACAGACGCAGGTATGCCTTGAATTGGCCAGAAAAGCGCGTTACAGGTACATTCTGACTGGAACTCCCGTCTCCGGCTCGGCCAAAGGCGGGGGGAAGGACTGGCAGAAGCTCTACGGACAGATGAGATTCCTCGAACCGGACATCTGGCCGAGCTGGACGGCCTTCTGCGGGCGGTATGTGGCCTCTCTGGACAAGTGGTTCAAGCCCGATTCGTACAACGAGAGGGCCTGCGAGGAGCTCATACAGGCCCACGGCATCTTCGCAAGGCTCGAAGACTGCGTGGACATGCCCGGATTCACCGATACGGACATCGCCTGCCCTCTTGCGGAGAAGAAGGTGTACAAGGATGTGCGCGAGATGTGCCTCGATGCCTACAATATAGACCCTCAGACGGGAGGTTCGACCTTCGGGAAGCTCCTTCAGGTCTGTTCGGGCCATCTGAGGGACGATGACGGCCGCATCCTGCAGCTCAAGACGTCCAAGGACGAGGCTCTGGAGGACATCCTGCTCGGAACCGACGATAAAGTGGTCATCTTCTGCAGATATACGCCTTCTGTGGACAGATGTGCCGAGATCGCACGCAAGATCGGCCGCAAAACGGTCATTTTCGACGGAAGACGCACCGAAGACACGTCCGTGAAGTTCCAGAAAGGCGATGCGACGGTCATCGTGGCCCAGTATCTGGCAGGAGGAGCAGGTCTGGACCTGTTCGCAAGCCATACGATGGTCATGTACGAGCCGACTCTGAGCTCATTGGAGCTGGCGCAGTCCCGTGCGCGCATATACAGAAAAGGACAGACCGAGAAATGCAGATATCTGTGCCTGACGACGCCGGGAACGGTCGAGGACAAGGTCTGGAAGAGCGTTCTGAACGGCGTGGACGTCACTGCGGAGATGCTCAGAGAGTATTCTCTGGGTTCGTGATGAATACATTGTAGAAATGTATATATACACAGTGTGCATACAAGGATTTGCAAGAAGCGAGGTGAGAAAGATGCCTGAAGAAGCGATTGCGAAGAAGAAAGCGAAGAAAATCGAAGAAGAAGCACAGACTGAAGAGAATATGGAGAATATCGAAGAGGCCATCGAGGAATGCGTCGAGGAGACGCCCGCCGAGAGCGGCCCGTATCCCGTCGGAGTGCTCAGGAAGCTCAACCAGATAAGGGGAATGACCCTTACCATGGACTGGACCCCCGACAAGGTCATGAAGATCGGCTCCGACAGGAGCAAATGGTACCCGTACCTGTCCGTGGACAGGATGAAGTCCCTCCTGAACCCTGCCTTCGCCAAGGCCGGACTGGAGGTCGTTCCCTGCTACGAGGATATCGCGTTCCGCGGAGCCATCGGGAACATGAGCCAGCATGTCACCCTGATGCTGGTCATCGATGTCGTGGACATCGACACGGGAGCATACATCAGGTACCGCGTCCCCGGAGAGGCCGGGGATTCGGGCGACAAGGCCCTGTCCAAGGCGGGAACCTATGCTCTGAAGGGCTGGCTGTCCGGAACGTTCATGCTCGGAGAGGGGTTCGACCCCAATATGACCGAGAGCGACGAGTCCTCGGACGGCTTCCCTGCAAGGCCTACGCTCACAGAGGCCGTCGAGATGAAGTCCAAGGTGCTGGACGGGGGCGTCAAGCCCGCTGTGAAGGCTCCGAAGGCTCCCGAGGCCCCCAAGGCGGCCGCTCCTGCGCCGAAAGCGAAGGCGGATGGGAAGAAGCCGACGCTCATCCAGGAGGCGACCATGAAGAAGATCTGCGACAGCTGGGCGGAGGCGGCCCGCGAGGGCAAGGTCGGCGCCGAGAGGTACAACGCCATGTCCGAGGCGAGGGCGTCCGTATCCACGCAGTCCGATGCAGTGGACTTCATCGCCGACTTCGAGAAGGTGGCGTGATGGCCCGCAGGTACAGTGCGCCCAAGTGCGCATACACCGTCGAGAACGGAGTCATCCGCACCGACGGATCCGTGCACAACAAGGTCACTGGAACCGCCATGGCCGCGGTTCTGGGACTGTCTCCGTGGTCCACGCCGTTCCAGGCGGCCTGCTCCATGCTGGGGCTGGGAAGAGAGGACCTGGATGGGAAGCCCGCCATCGAGACGGGAAAGGCCCTCGAACCTGTGATAATCGACTACCTGGGCAGAACGTATCCCGAGCAGGGCCTGTTCCTGCCTGCGGAGAAGGTCTTCGAGAAGCGCGAGGGCGACCACGACTCGTGGGAGTCCGACTTCGAGGACGATGTCTTCGCAGGACACGTGGACGGCATCGTGATGCGCAAGGCGGAGGACGGCTCCTCCGACGAGTACATCCTCGAGATCAAGACGTCCGGGAACGTCGGAGCATGGACGGGCAAGGAGCATGCGGGAGTGCCGGAGTACTACTACTGGCAGGTCGCACTGTACAATGAGTTCCTGACGCAGAAGGACAAGGCCTTCGTCGGACTCGGACTGGTCGATAGGAACGCATACGCCAACCCGCAGTGCTGGGTGCCCAGCACGCAGACGTCGGCGCTGTTCGAGATGCCCATCGACAGGGAGCAGGTGGCGGAAGGGATGGAGCGCGTGAGGGCATGGTACGCCGAATACGTGCTCGGCAACGTCACCCCTCCCTACGACCCGTCCAACGACGGCGACAGGGAGCTCTACGAGCATCTGGCGGGACTGGTCGAATCCATCGATGAGACCCGCGCCCGTCTGGAGGAGCTGGCAGACATCGACAGGAAGCTGGCCGTGGCCGAGCTGGAGCACGCGGACCTGACGGCCGCGAAGGAATCCCTGCAGGCCCAGCTCAAGGACTGGATGGGATACCACAAGGTGTCCTCTCTCGCAGGAGAGGGATGCACCGCTTCGCTCTCCGTATCCGAGAGGAAGACTCTGGACAAGGGTCTTCTCAAGGAAGCGGGAATCGATGTGGACAAATACATGAAGGTCACATCCGTGAGCACATTCAGGCTCAAGAGGAGAGACTGAAAACCCTTTACCGATGAAAAAGAACACAAGGAGTGAATGAAATGGCATTCGAGAACAAGACATGGGCGCTCAGCGGAATCAACGTATCCGTCGCGGGGGACTACATCCCGCCCGAGGAGGGATACCAGTACCTCAAGATCACCTCCGCATCCTACGACGAGAACAACGCGAGATACAAGATCGGATTCACGTCCCTCTCCAACAACGCGGACTTCTCCCAGATGTACTTCTTCAGCGCGAAGGACGACGATTCCTTCCCGCCGAAGCTCACCAACGTGAAGCAGATGGGGGTCGTGGCATCCCTCGGAAAGGCCCTCAGCGGAACCAATATCGGCATCCCCAATCCCGAGAGCATAGTCGGAGGAGTCGTCCTCGCGGACGTCAAGCTGGAGACCTACAACGACAAGACCAGAGCCAAGATCTGGAAGTACGAGCCCGTCCCCAGAGACATCGTGGAGAGCTTCGCCGACATCGAGCAGTTCTACGAGCCTACCGAAGAGGACGTCTCGGGTGCCGAGGAGCCTTCGGAGGAGGCCTCCGAGTGAAACCGAGGGGCTTCGGCCCCTCCAACGGTGTGATAGGATGACCAATGAGTATCTTCTGACCAACTGTCTGCACCTCGCCACGAACGGAACTCCGTATCTGTCCATCCCCAAGCTGTGGGACATGGATGAGGGAGACCTGGTCGATGTGATCCTGATAGTCCGCGACAGCGACGAGGTGCTGCAGATCGGCAGGAAGACGGTCGCCAACCGCGGCGGCTCCCAGTGCATATACGTCCCGAAGAGCCTGTATGACACGTACGATCTGAAAGGGAAGATGCTGAACATCTCGGTACGCAAGGTGCAGCATGAGGCAGCCTGAGAGCATCATCAAGTCCGATATCAAGAAGGCTCTCGCCGAGAGGGGCGCATACTTCGCACCCGTGGCGCAGGGAAGCTTCGGAAAGCCGGGCGACCCCGACATGGTCGTCTGCTACAGGGGTCTGTTCATCGGCATGGAGGTCAAGACCGCCGCCGGGAGCATGAGGCCCATCCAGAAGCGCCGCATGAAGGAGATAAGGGCCGCAGGAGGCGTCTACGCCCTGCCCCGCTCCGTCGAGGATGCGATGGCCCTGCTGGACGAGCTGGACCCGATACTGGACGAGATGGAGCGCATGGCGGAAGAGCACGGATTGAGCATAGGAGGAATGGGACATGTGGAAGAAGAGTCGTGAGAACCCGAAGGACATCACCATCGGCGTCCATCTGGACAGAGCGGACCCTGCTGTCAAGACCTATTCGCTGGGTTTCGAGATAGGGCGCAAGCAGGTGGAGGTCATGTTCACGGAGCATGCTTTCAAAGAGCTCGTCGAGAAGATGGGCGAAGCTCTGAACGAGGCCTCGCGCATATATCGAGGGGCTTTCCAAACCATTTATCCTTTATAAATCAGATATACATTCTGCAAAGCATGATCGATTCAAGCGGTACGGATGTCTATTGCACGCCGGATGACGTGGCGATGGCGATGGACCTTCCCAGTCCGGACGACCCCTTCAAAACGATGGCATTCGACGATATGAGCCATCCGTCCTTCGAGCAGGTGGAGCGCATGATACGCTCCAACAGCGAGATGATAGACAGGCGTCTGAGGCGTTCCTGGCGCGAGAACCGCGTCAAGGACAGGGTGGTATCCATCGACGTCTACGAGCATGACGAGAACACGTGGCGCACGGAATACTGGCTCCGCGGAGGCAACTTCGTCCAGCTCGAACGCGACCTGCGCCCCCTGGACCCTGCGAAGGGGGACAAGGTGGAGGTGCGCTCCTTCTCCGGCCAGTGGCGCGACGTCAGCGCATTCGAGGGCAGCGATGCGGACCCTTCGGAGAACCAATGCAGGTTCTGGGTGGACCCTGAGCGCGGGAGGCTCTTCTACCGCGCCAATATCTTCCAGCCCCGCTACAACACGCTCAGGCTGACCTACAGATGGGGAAGCGAGGAGCCTGCGCCCGAGGCCATCAGAAGGCTGTGCGTCCTTCTCACGATGATACAGATACTCCAGACCCAGCCGTTCTTCATCAAGGTCGGACAGGGCGGGGACCTCGGCATGGTGAGGCAGGACATGATAAAGACGTGGACGGAGGAATCCAACTACATCTGGGGCGCATACCAGAGGCCCTCCGCCGTGTTCTCCATGTACGGGTGAGCGCATGATGGACCACGTCATGGACACGGAGGCGCGGCCGGCGATATACGTCGGCGACGACGCGAAGCTCCTGTGCGACATCCTCGCGGAGGACTGGCCCGACACGCCCGGGGAGCCGAGGCCGCAGTTCGTCTACGAGCGCGAGAAGCTCATGATGGATTCCAGGTACGGCAGCGTGTTCGTGTACCTCATCTCGTCCCAGAGGATGGTGTCCGATACCGATTTCCGCACGGCCGACAGGATGCCCAGGCTGGCGATCAAGCTCTCGTGCAGGTCGAGGGAGCTGATGTTCAGATGGGCCAGGATCATCGAGTCCATCCTCCAGTCCCGTCGCAGGGCGATGAGGGCGGTCAGCCCCTACACGTACCTGGAGGTGACGAACGAGCGCCCCGACAACTCGGCGGACGGCTGGTACACGTACACCTACGACATCAAGCTCACAGGATACCACGTTCCCATCCTCGGTAGCGGTGTTTTTAAACCCTCCAGAGGATATGACGGGTATGACGAGATACACGGAGGCCCTTGAATGACGGGGGTCCGCCAATCATTCATGGTTGCGAAGGAGACCTCCTTCGCATCCGGGGAGCCCGACGACGACGGCTGGTTCCACCTTCCGCCCAACTTCTTCGCGCAGGCGACGCCGACCGTATCGACCACGGAGCTGTACGGCGCAGGGTCGAAATTCTACGAGACCGTGGATTACGGTCAGTTCTCCGGCTCCTTCGAGATGTCGTTCGCAATGGACTATGAGAATCTGGCACTGTATCAGATGATATTCGATACCGTGACCACGGCATCCGCAGGAGCGGGGAAGTGGAAGCACACGTTCTCCCTCAGGAACAATGCGCTGGTGCCGTCCTTCGTCATCAAGGGGGTGACGCTCAATGGCATCACCGTCAACGGAGGACAGGACGAGAGGTTCACCCTCGTGGGATGCGTGGCCAAGTCCATCAGATTCTCCCGCTCCTCGGGTGCGGCGAGGACGACCGTCACCATATCGGGATTCTATTCCGACGAGAAGACGGAGCTGGGCGACTACGGCACGTTCTACGAGGACTACGACGGCCACCTCGTGGAGTTCTCCTGTCTGTTCAAGGGAGAGGCGGAGAGCGCCAACTACATGGCGAACGTCGAATCCATCACCATCGGGCTGGATATCGGAACCAATCCCAGATACACCACATGCAGAAGCACCTCCGTCGGATACTACGGAGGGAAGGCGGATATCCAGCTGGGGATGACCGCATACGCCAACGACTTCCTGCGCTACAGGGCGCTGGTCATGGGCGGAGGGTCGAAGACCACCGAGATATCCTCGAACGTCTACAGATTCATGTGCAAGGGCAAGAGGCCCATGCCGCTGATGACCGTGGCATCGTTCACCGAATGCCGCGACGAGGGCGAGACGTTCGAGAGCGCGATCGGCAAGTCCGACCGCAGCGTCGCCTTTATAGTCGAGAATGTCATCATGAACTCGTTCACAAGGCAGAAGGGAGACGGGTCCAGGCTCATCGACCAGATGAGCTCGTCGAAATGCGGGAAGCTGACCCTTGAGATAATCAACGGACAGGAGGATCTGGGTACCGGACGCACCGTGTGATGAGAGGTAACGGCATGAGCGTGGATGGATCGATAAGGATCGATATGGCCGAGTACGGAATGAACGGGATCGTCACGGTCCGCGAACCGAGGCTGACGAGGCGCAGGATGGCTGAGAACGCCATCGGACGCATCTCGGGCATCGGAGTCAACAAGGAGATAGACCTCTCCAAGACCAGCGCGGGCGACGTGCAGACCATCGTGACCCTCATGTTCGTGGACTCCGCCCCGTTCCCCCTCGATCTGGAGGACCTGTCGGGATTCTATGCGTACTGCGACAGGATGGATGATGCGTGCAGAGGCTCCGCAGAGAGGTTCTGGAAGGACCTGTCCGCGGCCGCGGAACACATCATGGAGGGCGAGAACGACCCTTTGGAAGTCTTTGCACCGGCTTCTCAGACAGGGAGCTCGGCCTGACCCTGTACGAGGATGCGATCAAGAAGGGCGAGCTGGAGGGCGAGATGGCCCTCCTCTTCGCCTATGGTCTCCACCTCCGTCAGGGCGGGAGCATCGACAGCTTCATGGAGCTGAACTACTCCGACATCCAGATCCTGATATCCACCGAGATGGGTCTGCGCAGGTACAGCGCGGGACTCGAAGCCGACGCCGTCCTATCGAGGCTGTTCGCCAGGGATGATTGAAATGGCTGAAGAAGGAATCAAGATCAGACTGGGATTCGAGCTGTCCCCCGAAGACCTGGAGAAGCTGAGGAAGGCGCTGGAGCAGGTCATCAGCGAGCCTTTCGATGTCATTCCGGGCGGGAAGCCCTATACGCCAGGAAAGTATGCCGACAACAAGCAGACCGAGAGAGAGGCCAACGAGGCCCGCGAGAGCCTGCGTGACCAGTTCAAGGACTACATCAAGGATGAGAACAACCAGAAGAAGCTCATAACCAAGGGCGTGAACCAGGCCGAGAAGGCCGTTTCCGCCTCTCTTACCAAGGGATTCGGCATCGTCGAGGACATCTACGGCAGGCTGAAGTCGGCATCGCCTCTCCTTCAGACCATCGAACAGCTGTTCAACCTCGCCATGACCCTGTTCTTCATGCCTCTGGGCAACAAGCTGGCCGAAGTCCTCATCCCTGCCACGGTGGACCTTCTGGACAAGGTCGTGGACATGTGGGATGCGTTCGAGGGGAAGACGCTGGGCGAGATGTTCGCATACGCTATCGACTACGGCGTCAAACTCTTCGGAGAATACTTCACGAACATCGGCGAGCTCCTCGAAGACCAGGGCGGCCTCGTGGGGGGCATCGGCACGATGCTCCAGACAATAGGCGCATTCATCGAGGGGCCCGCGATAGGCGTGCTGAACACCATCCTCACCGCCACCACCGTCATCCTGAGCCATCTGAAGGAGTTCATATCGCTGTGGATAGCGATGAAGGCTGCGGAGATGGCGATAAACGCGATGGGCATATTCAAGGACCTGGGGGCGGGCACGATGGTCGCCGTCGCGGCCATTGCCGCATTGGCCGCGGGCGCCACATCGTACGGCACTCTGACAGGGCTGGGAATGGCCGACGGGGGATATGTGCCTGCCAAGGCCGGAGGCTCGCTCAGAGTGCTCGGAGAAGGCGGGAAAGGCGAATACGTCATCCCCGAGGACAGGATGGGGAGCGTCGGAGGGAGCACGACGATCAATGTGTACGGATACACCGATTCGGAGCTGAAGACCATCATCAGGGATACGGTCAACGAGCAGGTGTCCCAGTCGCGCATCAGGGGGTCGTTCCGATGGAGGGCGTCGGAGACCTGATGCTGTCGTTCAACTATCCTGCGCGTGCGGGACTGGCTGCGGTGAAGGAGACGCTGAGGATGCCTCTCGTGGTCGATATCGAGAGGAATGTGAATGTCAATCTCACCGAGATGGGGACCATCATCTACGGGTGCAGGAACAACTTCTGCATGGACCTGGGCGCGACGGAGAAGGTGACATTCAAGTGCGAGAGGGTGAATCCTTTCCCCTACAGCGACATGTCGTCGGATCCTGATGATTGGTCCAACGGCAAGTGGTACAGGCATCTGGAGGACCTCTTCGACAGATGGCAGAACTTCGGATTGGACAGCAAAGGGGAGCAGACAGGAGGATGCACGATGGTGTTCACTCCTGCCGATGCGTCGCTAATGGCGCCCATATCGGGCAATGTGTTCCTCGTGGGCGCGCTGGGTGTGAGCTACTCGGTGCAGAAGATGACCTTCAGCCTTCCGCTCCAATTCGGCAACATGAAGATGACGAGCTCCGAGGCGGAGAGGGTGACGCTCACGCTGGTGACGGAGACCTTCGATAAGAAGACCGAAACGACGACCGTGTCGGTGCTGAAGGGATACCCGCAGTCGGTACCTCTGCCCGATGAATGGGCGGACATCATGGGCGGCGCAGTATTCATAGGGTGGGAGGTCTCGAACGGCGCATACGTCCCTGTAGGCTCGACATACACATATCAGACCGAGATGACCCTCACGGCGAGATGGAGGAAGGCATCGAGCGTACAGTACATCACATCCGATGAGACGGTGACGGTTCCGTCAGGAGTCGATCACGTATCCGTCTACGCAGTCGGAGGCGGAGGAGGGGCAGGCGGAAGCGCACGCTTCATCGAACTCGGAAATCAGGAATACGTGATGGCTCCGGGCGGGGCAGGCGGAGCCGGACAGACCTCCACTGCTTCATGGGGGGTATCGGCAGGCGACGTCATATCCGTGACCATCGGTGCAGGAGGCGAATGCGGAGCGAGCCGCGGAGCACTCAGCGCAGGAGACGGAGGGGATGGGAAGAACGGCGGGAAGACCGTCGTGAAATGCAGATACAACATCTGCACCGCCGAGGGCGGTTCCGGAGGCGGAGGCACGAAGAATATGGGCAGCGCAGGAAAAGGCGGAGAGGAGTATGTCGCAGGAGGCTCGTACGAGCAGGACGGAGGATACGAAGCGCCCAATGTGAAGGAGAATAGAGGCAAGAAGGGAACCAGAGGCACGGCTTCATCCCCTTCGGGTCTTGCGAATGTGTTGAGATACGGGGGCGGAGGGGGCGGAGCCGCCGCATTCCGCTATGCGTTCATCGCAGAGGACGGCACGCGCTACCCTGCATCGGGATATTACGAATCGATCGGCGGAGACGGTGCCGATGAAGCAGACCCGCAGGTTCGCGCATACAGCGGAAAGGTCGGTGGAGGAGGCGGTTCGGGCCGTGCAGAGTCGTATCTGGTCGATAAGGAAAGAGCAGGCTATGGCGGCGACGGGGCGGTCATCCTCGCGTTCTTCAAGGTGAGCGGATGACCGACGAGGCAGGCAGGCTGCGCCTTGAGGACCCGTCCACAGGATATACGTTCGACTTCGGCACGGTGACGAACATCTCCGAGCAGTTCCAGAAGAGCTGCTCGGTAACGCCGATAGTGACGAAGCCGAAGCAGGCCGCGTTCCCGCTGGAATCGAGGACGTACAAGACGATAACCGTATCCTTCACCCGCAAGCAGCCCTCGTCCCCCAGCTCGTCCTCGCATGATACCGTGCGCTGGTCCAACGCCGATTGGACGGAGGCGCTGATGAAGTCGCTGGACCGCTGGCAGGCGAGGACGGACGGATACCGCCTCAGCTACGTCCCCGCGTCCGACAACCCCTACATCGCCCCGCTGAGGGGCAGGGACGGGAGCTCGTCCGAAACGGGATACATCAAGAATCTGAGCATCAGGGCGGTCAAGGGCCGTCCCGAGTCCCTTCAGGGGAGCTTCGAGTTCCATGTCGGCTCCATGTATATCCGGTCCGGAACGCCCGATACGGAGGGCTACAGCAGGAAGGACTTCTCCATCACCATCAGCGACGAGAACGGCTCCAACAGCGTCCTCCTGATGCGCATGGGCGACGGCGAAGGCAGCGATATCAATCTGGTCGATTCATGCACCATCACGGCGGGCCCGGAGGCTCCGTTCGAGTATGCGCAGATAACCATCCCCAGGAAGGCGTTCTCCCGCGCATACCCGTCCCTGCTGAGCGAGAAGGAATGCAGGCTCAAGGCGGGCAGGAACAAGCTCATAATCTCGCTCGCAGGCACCTCGACGATGACGCTGACGAAGGTCAAGCTCTCCAAGAACACCCTGACGCTCACCGCCTACTGCGACGCGGAGCGCATCAGAGGGGCCGTGCTGCAGGACAGCGCAGGCGATACGGCAGATAGATGGATCTCGAGGATTCTGACTTCAGGAGAGTTCTGCCAGGTATTCAAAGGCGATTCGCTCGTAAGCGATTTCAGCATCCCCTCGGGAAGGAAGGGCGAAACGGAATATGTGGATGAGGAGATGGATCTGGCATTCCCTGCCGGAACCAATGTCTGGTTCATCCTCCAGGTCGCGGCGATGATATGCGGAGCGAGGGTGTTCTTCGCCAACGACAAGGCGTACGTCGTCGATTACCGCAGGTCGTCGAGCCTGCTCCATCCGGAGGACATCGACCTCTACCCGTCCTCGTCGTCGAAATACGGGGCCGCAGTGGTCGGGGATGTGGACCTCGGAGACGAGGGGACGGATACGGTTGCTAACGTTGTGAAGATAAGATGTTCCATTCCTAGCGTCAAAGACGGCCGTTATGAGAAGAACAACAGTGGTTCGATAGTCTATACCTCCAATGAACAAACGTTCGTTGATGAGGCTAGCAAGGGCCTTTACGGGGAAAAGGATGGAGGGTCGTTCACATTGACCTCCCTGAAGCAGAGTTCCGACTCGGACGACATCCAATGGAAAGGCGAAAAGACCGGAGAAGGAACAGGGGAAGGAGAAGGAACAGGGGAAGGAGAAGGAACAGGGGAAGGAGAAGGGACGGGCGAGACGCCGGAGGTTCCCGACGGAGAGACGGTATGGTTCGATCAGGCGGGCAGATTCGCCAGGAACTATCTCGACTACGTGTCCGAGCCTCAGCAGACCGTGATATTCAAGATGCGCGAGCTGCACGATTCGGGGTCGATGGGGATGTGGGCGCCGTACTTCGAGCCCGCATCGGTCGCCCTGAGCTTCAGCGACGGCGTGAACGAGCTGTATGTGGACAGCGATTCCGAGATAACGGGCAGTCCGAAGAATCAGAAGCTCGCTCTGAAGACGTACGAGCGCTCGTACCCGGAATGCACCACCGAATACACCTGGGGTGTGCTGGCGTCGATGGACCTGTCATCGAACACCAGCAGGATAATGTCCAATCTGGGCAATCAGTGAACGCGCCTGGCGAGCAGGTACACGGCCGCGCATCCGATGAGGACGGCGCCGAACGCGATGAGGACAGGGGTCAGGATGCCTTCGAGCGAAAGCTCGATCCCCTCTCCGTCCCCGCCTGCGGGAGGCGCGGTCTCGAACACGGCGTCGAATTTCAACAAGCGGATCCCGATTTCGGCATATTCTGTGAAATCCAGTCCAATGATCGATGTGCCTTCATAGAAATCCCCGTCGCGGAGCTGCCATCCTGCGAATCCGTTCACATCAGTCATCTCATAGAAGAATGAGTCTGCTGTAACGGCCTGTCCTTCTGCGAGAGACAAGCAATAGACGATGCTGTCATTCACATAGAATTTCAACTGCACCGAGTCCTCCTCCGCCGCATCCCCATCCTCCGCCATAACCGGTACCGTCGCCAGCACGAGGGCGAGAAGGGATGCGAGCAATGCGATATGTCTGAGCTGCATGAGAAGAGGATGCGCTTGGAGGTATATATTGGTGGGGCGGGAGGGCGAATAGGACAAAGACCCTCCCGCCGGATGCGGCGGAGATATGACCGCAGAACCTCCATCGCAGGTCGAAGATATATAGGTTGCGCTCCGGGGTGCTGCAGAGGCTCCCGGACGCTTAGGGACCTCATGGGTGCGGAGCCGGGAGCATGCGCGGGTCGGATGAGGATGGATGCGGAGGTATATCAAGGCAGGGGACGGGGGGCGCCGGCGTTGATGGGAATGCTCGAATGGCCCGGCGCCCGTGTACCGGAAAGGATGCGGGACTTAAACGGTTTCCTGCAACAGGCGGGACACGGAGTGAAACACCCTAAAGCCCCGTGTCCGGAACAGGGATGGCGGAGGGGATATGAATGGTTTTCGGAGAAGGCGGGCGGCGCCGGATAAGGAATACTGGCAGGGTCGATACCATGAGTAATACGAACTCATCCCTGCCGGATAGGACATGGCATCGAGCCTATATAATGCTTTCATCAGGAGGGATCCTCGAAGCCGGAACGGTAGCGGAAATAGCGGAGTAGCGGGTTTTTCGCAGATCCCCATATAGTTTATTTTTTCATATACACCCCTATTTTTTTTATCTTTTTGTATACTACGCTACTTCCGCTACCATAGAATATAGTACATAGAAAAAGAGGCAGATTTGCACTATCAAAATGTATTTTAATATGTGTAATACACAATTATGATGTTTTTCGATTGTAGTGCCGGTTCGCTATAGCCTAACTACATCCGATACTGTTTTCCCATACTCGTTGAAAAATCTGATGGAAAAATGTGAAAATTCGATGAAAACCGTCAAAATCATGAAGGTAGCGGAATTTTTCGATATCGGTAGCGAACATTCTTTTCATACAGAAATTAACACCGGGTTGAGGGTGTAAAAAGGACGATGTCGGAGAATGTATGCAATCAGAGGACCCCGACATCCGATTCAAGAAATGGATTCGCCATATATAAATCTGCCTTCTATTGAAGAAAGATTAAATATCTGCGCCGATTATGCAGAGTTATGCAATCAGAGGCGTTCGCGGGCTTTGCCCGCTTACTGAATGATGCAGGCATGCAAGTGCTTGCAAATGGAATCGTCATTTTAGATGGATTCAGTTACGGGATATTGAAAGAGCACATCCTTGAATCAGGGACAATTCGTGCAGACCTGGAGCATGCGACATCCTTTGATGTGGAACCTCAGATCCATCGTTTGGTCATCGAGATGGACAACAAGAGGGCCGTTCATATAAACGGCGTGAGTCTGACTACAGGAAAGATCGATGAGCATATCGTCGATAGAGAGATGCCGAAGTCCATCGTTGATCTGGCATCAGAGTTCGAAACCCTGTTTCCTGATTATAAATCTCAACTGTACTATGACGTGCTGAAAGAACGCGAGATGATCGATATGGCGATGCTCGGCGCCCCAGAAGAAGGATTTATTCCGATCAATGATGCGGTCGTCTCGGAATATCATCTCGAAGTCCAGAGGCTTCTCAGATGCAAAGGATATCTGGGTTCGAGATTTCCGACAGTGCAGGTGATGGATGAGGTGCTGACCATCATGGTTAGACGTACTCGTCGCAATCATTTCAAGGAATGGGTGGAATCCCACGAGTGGGATGGGAAACCTCGTTTGAGGAGAGCGCTCATTGATTATATGGGGGCTGCTGCGCCTCTGCTCAGAAATGTGAGCGATAGCGCAGAGGATGAGTATCTGGAGGCAGTATCCGAGGCTTGGTTTCTCGGAGCCATTGCACGCATGTATCGCCCGTGTCAGCACGATATAGTACCGGTGTTCATCGGACCTCAAGGAATCGGGAAAGGTACTGCCTTGAGGTTCTTGGCAGGTTCGAATGAATGGTATGCGGCCACTACTACGGATATATCTCGTTTGGATAGATTCCTGGATTCTGTAAGGGGAGCAGTAATTGTAGAAATGAGCGAATCGACTCAGATTCGCAATCGTTCGTCTCAAGAGGAGCTGAAGGCATTTATATCCAAATCAGAGGATAGGCTTCGTAAGGCATATGCGCGTCATGATGAGATCTATCCGCGCCATTTCATACTTGCCGCCACGTCTAATGATGGAGAAGTCTTCTCCGATCCGACTGGAGCAAGAAGATTCTATCCGATCATATGTGATCCTGATAGATGCACGAAGCCTATTCCGATAGGAGATAGGTGGCCGTCTGCACAGAAGGATGTCGAACAGATATGGGCTGAAGCATTATATCTGTATATGGAGGGCAGAGTGCCATCTATGTCCAAGAAGGAAAATGAGCTGGCGCGCATGATGCAAAAGGATGCCACTGATGTAGATCCTAGTATACAGGCGCTGGATGAATGGCTGGATTCGATGCCACTATATTCGATGAAGGGAGCTCGCATATGTCGTAAAACGATATTGATGGAATATTTTGATATAACTGGTGAGAAGGAGATCCCTCAATCCGTTTCTAATATTTGGAAAGGATGGGTCAGATATACAGACAAATGGCATAAGGCGGAGAAATGTATGGATGTTAAGGGCATCAAGACCTCTGCAGCATATGTTCGTGATGTCGATGCAGGTGACGAGTCAATCGAAATTAAAACATTCGATCTTAGATACACGGATTCAGAATGACCCGCCACCCTATAGACCTCGTCGGCCAGCGCTACGGGCGCCTCCTCGTCCTGGGGAAGGCGCCCCATCAGGGGCGCAAGGTATGCTGGAGCTGCATCTGCGACTGCGGGAACGAGACCACGGTGCAGACATTCAACCTCATCTTCGGATACACCCGCTCATGCGGATGCTACCGCAGGGAGAGGGCGAAGGAGATGCACTCGAAGAAATAAGCGATTGCGTCCTTTTTATAAACTCCTCGGACGATGGAAGCTCATGGAACTGTATCGTACATTCGACAGGATGACCCGCTCGATAACGAGCGACCGCAAAGGATACGCGGGACAGACCTACGATTCCGGGAGCACCCGCATCCATTTCAAGATCCAGGACGGCGGGGAGGATTGGGACTTCAAGGCGGACGGGTATGTGCCGTACATCGTGTTCGCGGTATACGACGAGGTCGGGAACCCCTACGTCTACGGCCCCGATTCCTCGCCCGTGTTCTCCGGATACGACTTCCCCATCCCCTACGAGATAACCTCCAGAGCATCGTCCCTGCGCGTGGAGTACAACCTTTGGTTCGTCAAGGCGGAGGTCGCGGACAACTTCAACGGAACCCCCGACGGCCTTCTCGTGACCGAGTACCTTCTCAGCGCGACGGACGGCGTGGCGTTCCGCGCGTCCTGCATAAAGCCCCCCAAGCCCGGATGCGGGTGCAATGCGCCGCCGTACACTCCTGCAACGGCTCCTACCGTGATAGGGGCTCTGGAGGCCCTGAAGTCGCTGGCGGTCATCCGTCCCGTCGCCAAGGAGGCCCACATCAACCCCTACGGAGAGGAGCAGGGGCTAGACCTGTATTTCAAGTCCATCTCCGGCGAATTCCAGCAGATGTGGCTGAACGTCCCGACCCTGTCCGACGACGGGAAGCTCAAGGCATCCCAGCTCCCGACGGGCAACGGCGTCGATAGCATCCCGCTGCTCAAGAGCATGGTCGGGAACGGCGATGCCATCGTCTACGACGGCGCCAAGCAGGGCTTCGTCGCCAAGAAAGTCTCCGCCACCGCAGGCGCGGCCCTCGCTGCTCCCGCATCGCTCGTGCAGGCCTCCGCGATGGGTCAGAGGATGGAGTACGTCAAGAGGCTGGACGGAGAGGCCGGCGCCCACTATCTGCGCCTTCTCGATGGCAACGGCCAGGAGATATGCCATGTGGACCTCCCGCTGGAGAGCATGATATCCAAGGCGTACTACGACGCATCCAAGAAGTCCCTCATCTTCGAGGTGGACGGAGCCGAGGAGCCCATCGTCGTCCCCGTCCACGATCTCGTGGACACGTTCAGGCCCGGCGATGAGAACATCACTATCGAGCTGGTGGCGTCCGGCGATGCCGAGAATCCGACCATCCATACCATCTCCCTGTCCTCGTCCTTCCTCGCCCGCATAAAGGACGACGAGCTGGACCTCGCGGCCCACAAGGACGACGTGCAGAACCCGCACCGCGTCACCAAGGCGCAGGTCGGTCTGGGCAACGTGGAGAACCTGTCTCCCGCCAACATGCCTGTGTCCGATGCGACCGCGGCGGCCATCGCCAGCGCCAAGCAGGACGTGTCCGCGGACGTCGAGGCCGTGGAGGCCAGGGTGGGAGTCATCGAGACGCAGCTCAACGGCGACAGCGGGGAGGGCGGCATCATCGAGAAGCACGACAGGGATATCGCCCGCATCGATTCCGAGACCACCGCCATCAGGGCGGAGCTGGCGCTGAAGGCATCCTCGCAGGACCTTGCGACCGCGGTCGGAGCGAAGCAGGACAGGCTCATCCCCGGCAGCAACATTGCCATCAGCGATACCAACGTCATCTCCTACGTCGGCCCGAACATCGATGTGGATTCCAAGATGTCCGCCACCTCGACCAATCCCGTCCAGAACAGGGTGCTGGTCGCAGAGCTGGACAAGCTCCAGCCGAAGCTCACGGCAGGGACGAACATCAAGATCGAGAACGGCAGGATAGACGCCACCGTCCCTCCGACCACCGTGGACGACGCGATGTCCTATTCGTCCAAGAATCCCGTCCAGAACAGGGTCATCGCACGCGAGCTGGACAAGAAGGCCAACATCGGCGAGGGAGTCAGCGTCTGGAAGGGAATCACCCAGGACGGCCTGTATCTGTACAATACAGGCGATGTCGTCGTCTACGACAACGCGCTCTACATCTCCCGCGTCGATAACAACGACCATCACCCGGACGACGAGACCTGCTGGTCCGTCGTGCGCGGAGCCACGACCACGCAGGTCGTCGGAATCACGCCTGCCACATACATCGGCGTGTTCGGGAACACCTCCGACACCGTCTACACGATAGAGCATAGGATGAACACGCGCAACATCGTCTTCAGCTTCATGAGGAACGACGGCAGCTACCAGTTCGTCTACCCCACGATGGTGTCCGCGCCGACGCTGAGCACCATGCGCGTCCAGCTCCCGTCGCCTCCGGGCAACAACGCCATCATCGTCAACATGGTGAAGGCGAGGACGGTCACGCCGTCGGGCGTCAAGAGCTATCCCGCGGTCATCGAGTTCGCAACCCCCGACAGGGAGTGGCAGGTCTACAACGACACGGGCAAGCCTCTGTATGTGAAGGCGTACAACACTGAAGGAGTCGAAGCGGAAGGCGACGTCATCCAGGACAGCGCCACAGAGTATTCCCCCGTCACCATAGATTTCGGCGAAGCGACGGCGGGAAAGCTCTTCCTCGCAGAGTCGGATATCGTGAAGGAGTATAACGGAACCTCCCTGGATATCCCGATCGCATCGGGCGACAGGTACCTCGTGCAGTGCTTCAGGGACGGCGAGGGGCAATCCAGGCTGGATATCATCCAGACCGATGGGAATGTACATATCGGGTCCAGCGGTCCCTGGACAGGAACCGTCGCCATGTTCAAGGCGACCGCATCCAAGAGCTGGAAGGCTGCCGATATGAAGCAGGAGAATGGCAGATACAAGATATCCTATCAGCATAACAAGGGCAGGCTGGTCGGGGCGCAGGTCTACACCTCCGAGGGAATGGCCATGACCGAGCTGTCCTGCACCGAAAACGTCATCACCGTCTACACCAACTCGGCGATAGACGGCGAGCTCTACATAATCTGAAACCATTTCCCGCCCTTCGGGGCGGGCGCCCCATCCATCGTGTTTAAAAAGTCCATCGAGCATGATACGAACGAGGGTAAAAATGGGAACCCAAGAGTATTATGCCGATATCGACATGAAGAAGAACACGATCAAGAATGTCAAATTCGAGATCGTGACCGCTCTGCCCGCGACCCCCTTCAAGGGACAGGTCGTCGAGTTCGAGGGCGTCCTCCAGACGTACGACGGGACCAAATGGGTCAAGTACGCCGACGATGCCCAGGTGCAGACCAACAAGGGTGACATCGCTAATCTGAAGACGACTGTCGGGGGTGAGACCAGTGGACTGGTCAAGGCCGTCAATGACCTGAAGGCCCAGGTCGGGACCGATGCGGGAGGAAACACTCTCGGAACCAGGGTCGCCAACCTGGAGACCGCGCTCGGAACCGCCGCCGACGAGGCCGCCGCAGACGGCTCCGCCTATGCCAGGATCGCCAAGAATGCCGCGGACATCGCAGCCAATGCCGTTGCCGCCGCCGATGCGAAGGAAGCTGCCGATAAGGCTCAGAAGGATGCTACCTCTGCGAAGAACACTGCTGCGGACAACTCCGCCGCAATCACGACCCTCCAGGAGACCGACAAGACGCAGGCCTCCGACATCAAAGCTCTGAAGACCGACGTCGGAACTAAGGCCTCCGGAGATGTCGCCGCAACCGGGCTCTTCAAGGACGTCGCAACCAACGCTACAAACATCGCCGCCGTCAAGGCCACTGCCGATGCGGCCGCCGTCAAGACCGATGTCGATACCGCTCTCGCTGGCAAGGTCGATAAGGTCGAAGGCAAGGGTCTGTCCACCAACGACTACACCGCTGCGGAGAAGACCAAACTTGCAGGCATTGCAACCGGCGCCCAGGTCAACGTCATCGAGTCCGTGAAGGTCGATGGAACTGCTCTCGCCATCACCGAGAAGGCCGTCAACATCGATCTGTCCGGATACGCCAAGAAGGTCGATATATCTAGGATCCTCAGGTACAGCGGTTCTGTTGAAAAACTTGCTGACCTTCCTGAGTCCCCCGCAGATGGTGAGGTATACAACGTCAAAGAGGGATTCACATATAATAAAGAAGTTTATCCTGCGGGGACGAATGTGGTGTGGGTCGCCGCCAAGGGTGACGTCGCAGGCTATTGGGATCCGCTGGGAGGAGCCGTCGATCTCTCCGCCTACGCCAAGACGACCGAGGTCACCACCTCTATCAGCGACGCTGTCAAGGTCAAGCAGGACAAGCTCACCGAGGCCCAGCTCGCCGCCGCGGACTCTGGAATCACCGCCGACAAGGTCGCGGCCTACGACGGCTACGCCACATCCATCAAGTCCGCAGCCGATGCAGCAACCGCTGCCCAGACCGCCGCTGACGGAAAGGTCGCCAAGAACGCCGACATCGAGGCGAGCACGGCCGCTAAGCTCGTAACCTACGACGCCAAGGGACTCGTCACCGGCGGGAAGGCCATCGAGGCCTCCGACCTGCCTGCGAAGATCCCTGTCGCCAAGATCGACGGAGTCCTGCCTCTTGCGCAGTCCTCCATCATCGGCAAGACCGTCCCTGTGACCGTCACCGATGCCGCAGGCGGAGATGTTGCGATCAATGCGGAGACCACCGGGATGACGACCGTGCTCATCGTCCAGGTCTTCGACGGCAACAACAATGCCGTCCAGTGCGGGATCAGCGTCACCGGAGGCACAGCCACGCTGTCCTTCTCCGCGGCATTCACTGGGTCTGCGCACGTCGTCGGACTCGTCTGATGCACCCAGGGGCTTCGGCCCCTCAAACCCTTTCCGTACCTCTTTTAAACTCCGCATCCTATGATTCACCCGACCTAGGTGAATATATGGCTGCAACCATACCGATATACGGGGATGCTCAGATCAAGGGCGTCGCCGATGCGAATGCAGGCAGGCTGATGGGTGTGGTGACGACCATGCCCTCCGCCGGCTCCTGCAAAGGATGCGCCGTGCTCTACGAGGGCGCGGAAGGAACATACTCGAAACACACGATATACGCCTCCGACGGCACCGCATGGACCGCCGTCGGAAAGGTCGTCACCGTCGATTCCAGCGTGACGGCGGGCTCCTCCAATCCTGTGACGGGCGGAGCCGTGGCATCGCGTCTGGAGAACTATCAGACGAAGATAAGCGGTGCGGCGAGCACCATCGACACCGAAGACCTGGCCGCGTCCTGTGCGCTTGTCTCGAATGCCAACGGCAAGGTCGCCGTCTCCCCGGTGACGAGCACAGAGCTGGGGTATCTGGACGGCGTCACATCGGGCATCCAGGCGCAGCTGAACGGCAAGCTCTCGACTGCGGGCAAGGCGAAGTCCGCTGAAACGGCGGATTCGGCGACACAGGCGACCAAGGCGACACAGGACGGCTCCGGCAATGTCATCTCCGATACCTACCTTGCGAAGACGGACGCCGCATCCACATATCTGAAGAAAGCCGATGCGGATTTCACCAAGGCGATCTCCGCCGAGGGCGTCGCGGTGTCCTGGACTGCGGATGCGTCCGTCAGCGGGTACTCGTACAAAGGCACCATCGCCCTTCAGGGCGTGACGTCGGAGTACATGCCGTTCGTGACGTTCTCCGCGACGCAGGCGTCGTCGGGCAACTTCTGCCCGGTGGCGGAGTCGGGGACGAACGCGATATACATCTGGTCGAAGACGAACGACGCCGTCACGGTGCCGTCCGTAGCGGCCGCGAAGATGTGAGAAGAGGGGGCCGGGAGGCCCCCTTGAACAGGTTCAGAAAGAGATGGTTTCCGGGTACGCGGGGACGTTGGCAGGATATCCCGCCGCGGTCTTGGTGGCTTCGACGGCCTTGCAGTAGTCGTCGATGGCCTTCAGCTTCGCGGTGTTGGCTTCGACATCGATGCCGAGCCTGATGTTCCTCTCGGCTCTGGCGCGGTCTCCGTCGGTTCTCTCATAGAGGATGGTCCTCACCATGGTCTGAAGACCGTCGTTCCATTCGTCGTCGGCGATGCCGACGGCAGGAGCGCACGCCTTCATGCTCTCGTATTCGCTTTTGGACAGGACATCCTCGGTGTACTCCCAGTACTCCATCGTCCTGTCGCCCTCGGTCTCGGATTTGCGGGCGATGTCTCCGCGGATGTAGACGGTGTCGCCGTTGATTTCGATGCACTCGGGCTTGACAGCCTGTGTTCCCTTGACGATTCCATGATGAATCATATGCAATCGTCCGTAGAACACGTCCGAAGTTCAAAAATCTTAGCCTGACTGGATCATGCGCATGGTAGAGAATCGCGCAGGAAGGCGGGGCGCCTTCGGCACCCCTGTTTGTCGGGCTTCGCCATCCGGCTCAGCCCTTGCGGTTCGCAGTACCTTCAGAGCCGATATGAGGGGCGGACCGCATTCGTGCGCGACGCGTTGTCGCCGAAGCCCGCACAGAACGGACCACAACCCGTGTCGTCGTCGTAGTCGCCACCGACATACGGGAAATACGAAGAGTTGACAGCCCCACCGTCGGCGAAGTAGGTCGTATACGATCCGGAGCAATCCGTGGGGAAGAATCCTGCATCCGTGGTCCCCACAACAGTCTTGATGGCACCGCTGATATTGGACGAAGGCCCTCCGAGGCTCTTCTTGTCGAAGTCCGCTTCATCCGTCGAGGAATAGCCTGTGCAGGTCATGAGCTTGTATGACGAGGTCTTCGCGCCTCCGCACCATTCCCATAGATCGCCGTAGATGTTCTGCATCCAGAAGAACGACATCTGCTTCGTCTTGTCGGAAGTATCGCCGTACATGCCGTAGTCGTTGGTGAACGTCAATGCGGACTGAGAAGACTGCGAACCAGAGGAGACACCGTTTCCGAGCGTCGCCTGAAGGTCGGTGCTTTTGAAGAGCAGAGTCATCAGGGCGGCGATGTATGTGTGCATGTACCATGTTCTGATATCCCATCCGGTTCCTTTGGACTTCGCATAGGACAGAGTGTTCGTGAGTGTTATATTGACGCTACTGGAGCCTCCGTAGGAGAGCAACGAACTGCTCGAAGGCGTGCAGAAGCACCCCAGCCTGAAGTGACCGACATGGTTGGAACCCACCGAGCCTGCATAGTCCTTCCATGTGGAATCTATCTGCTCCATGGAGAATGCACAGATGATGTTCGTTCCGTCGTTGGTCATCTTCATGTACCATGTCGGAATATAGGTGTATACCTCATTGGATGCAGAGCCTGCGACCGCCTTGCGCTTATCGCTCACATCCGTCCATTTTCCGCCCGAATATGTCTGCCTCTTGATTCCGCTGATGAGTTCGCAATCGGCGAACCCGTTGATCTTGAACGAATTGCTCGTATTGGTGCATGGCGTCTTCCCATAGGCGGCATTCGTCTGCCCGAAGACGGTCTGAGGGTATGTCACCCTCGCATCGGGGTCTGCGGTGCCGACGGCGATGCTGAAGCCGTAGACGATGTTGTAGACGACCTTCAGCGTCACAGAGTAGGACTTGTTGTTCTCGACGGTCAGCGTCTTCGACTCTCCGCCCGTGGCTCCCGACGGATAGTCCGTCTTGAACGTCCACGAGCCTGCAGGCAGAGAGAACGTCACGGCCGTCTGTCCCGTCGCCACCGTCTTGGTCTGCGTTGTCTGTCCCGATGCGGTCGCAGTGACCGTCCTGCCTGCTGCGGAGCCCTTCTCGTCGCTCACGGTGACGGTGACGGTTCCGGGCACGTAGCAGGAGACGCTCGCCTCGGTGGTCAGCGACGTGCAGGTGACGGTCGGGGTCGAGGCGAACGTGTACCCTGCCTTCGAGGAGGTGATCTTGTACGTCCCGTTCTGCTTGACGACCAGATACGCCACGCCGTCGGAACCCGTGGTTCCCACGACAGGGTTGCCCGCGGTGCCCGTCTGGGGCGTGGCGGTGACGGTGATGCCCGACAGGTCGGGTGCGCCGGAGTAGGTCACCTTCAGGGTGAACTGCACTCCGCCTGCTATCTCAATGCTCTTCGAGGTCCCGTTGCGACGGGTCAGCTTCAGCGTGTCATCTTCATAGGATGCATCGATGAAGGCATCGGGGCTGAAAACGGCCGCGTTGGTATTGCCTTTCATGC
>ERZ808275.160-NODE-160-length-38953-cov-4.020284_pt1 | contig 38953 bp, 67 predicted proteins | sample MGYA00520894_ERZ808275 | MGnify/ENA primary metagenome ERZ808275 (study PRJEB31516, sample SAMN03275598) | gut metagenome | biome: mammalia-associated habitat; material: feces | host: Papio cynocephalus | place: Kenya | collected 2012-08-03 ... | reverse complement strand
AGTAAAAAGCTGTGGTTGTTTAAAACATATATCACACACAAAAACACATGGTGAAACTCACACAAGATTATATTCGCTTTGGAGTTCTATGAAAAATAGGTGTAACAATCCTAATTTAAAATCTTATTTTAGATATGGTGGTAGAGGTATAAAAGTATGCGAAGAATGGGAAAAATCTTTTGTATCATTTAGAGATTGGGCATTAGAAAACGGATACGATGAAACATTGAGTATTGACCGTATAGACAATGATAAGGGATATTATCCTAAAAATTGCCGTTGGGTAACATTTGAGGAACAATGCAACAATCGTAGAAGTAATGTTTTGATAGAATATAAAGGCGAAACGCATAATCTTATGCAATGGTGTAAAATTCTTAATGCTGATTATAAACTTGTTCATAATAGAATGAATAAATCGGGTTGGAATTTTGAAAAAGCGGTAACGACACCAAAATTACATAAATAAGGAGTGATTTTAATGGCTTGTGAGTATGCATTTAGCCCCGTGCAGACCGTTGAAGAAAACGCGAATGTTTTGTTTTTAAACGGCAACAGGGCGTGCAACAAAGGATATATTACACATCGCGCCGACAGCGGTATATTCAGACTTAAAGGCGCAACAAATGGCTGTAGAGCAATTTACAGAGTAACATTTAATGGCAATATTGCAATAACCGCAGGCGAGGCGGTAGGCGCAATTTCGATTGGACTACAGGAAGACGGCGAGACAGTAAATAACGCTGTAGCAACTGTGACACCTGCGGCAGTTGAAAACTTTTTCAACGTGTCAATAGATACATTTGTGTCTATTCCCTGTAGCTGTTGCGTGACAATTTCGGTCAAAAATATAACTGCGGACACCTCAATTGATATTAGGAACGCTAATATCATATTTGAGCGCGTTGCGTGAAAGGAGTGTTAATTTATGGAATATATGCATAAAATTAAAAAAATGCTTTGCAAGGAGCTCGAGGAGTACGGCGAGCAGAAGTCTCTGACCGCTTCGGACGTTGAGATGATACACAAACTGTCCGATACAATTAAGAACCTCGACAAGATTGAAATGCTTGAAGATGAGGGCGGCTACAGCGGGCATTATCCGATGTATGATGACGGCTCTTCCTACGCAAGGCGCGGCACACATTATGTTCGTGGACATTATTCAAGAGATATGGGGAAGGACGGGTACTCGGACAGAGAATATTCCGAACGTCGCTATGATAGACGCTATTCTCGTGATGACGCGAAAGACCATATGATGAATAAACTGGGCGAGATGATGGAGGGCGCAGACCCAAACGAGAAGGAAGCATTGAAAGAAGCAATGCGCAAAATCGAGAGAGCATAACAAAGGACGGTGTCGCAACAATGAGTAGTTTTGTGAGCAGTGATAAATTGGACGAAAATATCTATCTTTCACAGGCAGAACAAGAGTACAAAGAAGCAATGGATATTTTTCCCGCCTTGCACAAATACCAAACGGAACACAATTCCGTTAATCTGCAAAAATTATGCGTGGAAATAGCGGAATTTTGCCGTGCAGTTTATGCGAGCACTCAAAACGAAAACGAACGCGACATTTACTATGATATGCTTGAAAAACTACAAAAAAGACGCTCTTAATCGAGCGTCTTTTCCTTTGGCTTCGGGATTTCCCTGTTTGCAAAATCTGGGACATATAGCAAATCCATAATGCAATCACGTGCGCTATTAGACGTTGCCTCTTTGCGCGTATATTTGATTTGTTGTTTTTTCCAAGCTTGGGCGATTTTTATTCCAACCTCTTCTGGTATAATAACACTATTCGTCATTTGCTGTCTCTTCGCCCCGCTCTAAATCAACATCAATAAAGCCCTCAGTGCTTAATGTAACTTCGAGAAATACCTTGTCTAACCATATGTCGCCAGTTGATTTAATGAGTGCTTTCTCGGATATTGCACAATGTTTTACATAGTATTTGTTGCCGTCGATTATGCAATAATTTGTATTTTTGAACAAGTCGTTGAACACTTCGGGGGTAAAATATAATATTCGGGTATCATTTATTCTTACTTTTGCCATAGCCTACTCCTTTCTTAAAACAAAAACCGCCTCGGTACTTACAACTGTTATATAATTAACGTGTGTTCTCTTTGGCGGGTATTAATATATTGACTTTAGAAGAATGGCGCGCCGACAAGTCTAAGTTTCACCTTGTCGGCACTTCTCGTCTTTCCGAGCCGTCACAGTAAATGATAGAAAGGAGGGTAGGGTAAAACAAAGAAAAACACCTATCCTCTTATATTCTACCGCACTTTATCGTTTTTGTCAATATTTAATTCATACTCATTCGCCCTATTTTTATCTTGCATATGGATTGCGGTCACGAATAATATTACGATTTCCGTGGCAAGGAGAACACCCACACCGCAAATAAAACCAAATACGAACATTTAATTCACCTCGCTTTTATACGCAAAGAACGATTTGTTATTGTTCACGAACGTAAACACATTCCGTTGTTGCTCAATCGCCTTTTGGCGTGTGATTATTTTTTTTATCACGTTGTAGTATATTTGCGCCAGTTGTAGCACAATATACCATTCGGCATTGTTTAAACTTTCCTTGAAGTCGAGATTGATTTCGTCAGTCTCGTCAAAGGTTTTAGCATAATTTAATGCCATTTCTTTTAATTGCTCAACTCTGCTCATTGTTTATCCTTTCTTCGGGGCTTTTGCTATTATATTATCGAGTTTTTGCTCGATACGGTCAAGCATTTCGTTTTGCTCGGCAAACCTCGCGCCGATTTCATCGAGCAGAAGTCTCGCTTGCTTGTCGTTTGCGGCTTGCACATCATTCTGCTTTGTTTGCTCTCTGTTCTCTTGCAAGTTTTGCAACGCAAGAAGTATTGATACTATGTTAAGCAAATCCCCGCTGTTTTGTTGTTCATTCACCGCTATTCCTCCAGCAGTATGGCGTAAAGTAAAATCGCATTTTCTAACCCATACTGCAATTTTATATGTTTTTTTACTGCGTTTATTGTTGCACGAGTTAATTTTGTCGGCATATCTACTTCCAAATCGACATATTTGCCGCCGTCCGCCGCAAAAACCATCCAATATGTATATTTTATATGTTGTTTTGGTTTTTCAAGGAAGTGCCGTGCTAAGTATTGTCTGTATTTGCAGTCATCGCATTTGTTCATTCCTGCACCTCCTCAACATAACACCAACTTTGCGGTGGACGTTTTATTGCGAACTCGCTCAATTCTTTCGGCTTGTCATAAACTTTCAAGTTTATTATTCTCCAACCGTGTAGCAGTGTGCCTTTACCATACTCAATAAAGTCTTTCGGGCTCAGGCGACTAAGTTTGCAATCAACCACATCTGCAAGTCCGTCCATCGTATAGCGGATAGGATATATTCCATCACAATCGAACTCTGCTACTACCTTTCCTGTTGTTGTCTTATAAATATAACACTTAAACGGTGGCTCAACCTTTGGTTTGGTTTTCCGCACTTCAACTGTTTTTTCGCCGCTTAAAATAAGGTCACACCATTTCGGCTTAATGCTTATTAAAACACTTTTCATTTGTCAGCCTCCATCATTTCTTTTACATAATCGGGAATATCCGAAACTTGAATTATACTATTTTGAGATTTATCAATTATATATTTCGCAAACTCTTTTATTGCCTCGGCTCTGATTTCCGGGTAAACTTCTTTTTTAAACAAATCCCTGTTTTCGTCTAAACCGTCCTGAAAAGCTGTGTCAGCGTTTTTAATGAGTATTTTATTTTTCTTTTTTAACCGCTCAATTTGTGCCTTTTGACGTTTTAGCACGCCAAGAGCATCTTTTATCAGCCATTGCCTGCACCACCGTATATCGCCATTTCTACTCTCGGGCAACGAGACTTGATAGCACATATCTTCAGAACACTCTTCATCAGATTTAATATTTCCGCAGCAATATTCCATAGCCTTTATAATCTGTTCATCTATCATTCTGTATCACTCCAATCTTTAATATCCTTTTTGAGTTCCGCCACACATTTTCGACATAAGCATATGGCGGTGTTTTTATAAACTTTCTTGAATATATTTTTCTCTTTTACTGCATAACCACAGCCGCAACAAAGCATATATTTTTCTCGTTCTTTCACTCGCTATCACTCCAATCTAAAGCCTGTCCGCACCACTTACAACGCGGTATATCAATATTTCCGTGCGATTTTTCCCGCCTGTTGATAAATCTGCCACAAGTCGGGCAGATGTTAAACGTTCCGCTTTCAGACTTTTGTGGCTTTTCCGATATCTGCTTTTCAATAGCCTCAACTGCACATTTCATAGCCATTGTCTCTTCATCGCCGCCCACTACCGCTTTAACATCCTTAGCACCGTCAAAGAAATTTGCAAGTATATATTCTTTTGCGCTTTCTATATTCATCTACTCACCCCCTAACCCCGGTAATAATTTGGGAATATCGCCGCTTATATACGCCCGTTCTATCTGTGGTTTCATAAAATCACCGACTGTTTGACCTCCCGGAAGAACAATATTGCTCATAAACTCGTCCTCAAACACAGATATTCCGCATTCAACCGCCTCGAGTTTTGCTTTTATTACAAGATGCAACGCTCTCCAGCGCTGACGGCAGGCTTGCTCCCACGCTTCATACTGACTGTTTTCCGAACGGTCTCGTCCCGTTGGTGTTTTGGAAAATTCCTCTTTGCAAGGAAGTGTCAGCACAAACTTAATCTGACGGTCATACATTGTAAAACCTATCAACGCCTTTCCGTTTGATGTGGCATATGCAAAGTTGTCCGCACCGTACCGAATAAGCGTTTTTTCAATTTCAAGCCTGGACAGCTCACTTGATACATTCGTGTTTGCCGCATACTTACCCATTTTGTGCCTCCAGCAATTCGGGATTATCGTAAATATTCCCGATGACGATTCCATCAAATTCATTCTTGTACACTAAATCGCTCATTTCAACACTTGAACGATTTGCTATAAAACAAGCTCCGTCTCCATATGCCACTTTGCCCCTGTTTATAAATTCTGTATGTTCACTATTGAAATCCGAATAACTGTCAAGATATTCAACAATATCCCCCTCAAATATCAGTTTGCCGTTCTTGTCGGTCAGCCCTGTGCATTGCCCGACCGTTTCGGGGATAACCGTAGTCGCTGTTTTTTCGTCGTTACCGTTTTCAACGCATATCCGTATAGTTCCGTCATTCCATTGCATTAAATCGCCCTCAGCCCACTCGCCGTTATCTTCCCGCTTTCCTCTGAATATGTATCTGTTATTCATTTTCCTCTACCTCCGCAAGCCAATATTCTTTTTTGCAGTCTATGCAATGTTGCTTCTTTACACAAAGTTGGTCTAAGCGTCTATCAACACGGAGAGGACAAATATCTAAAGAGCCGGAATATATATTTGCCTCCGGAAACACTTTCAAAAGCCTATCCTGCCTCGTCTCCACCGGGTGTTCCTCGCACCAGTTGAGGATTATTTTGTTTGCTTTGTCGGGGGTCGACCTTATAAAATAATCGCAAGTTACGCCCGTTCCATTATCGTAACTTCCCACTGGGCATTTTTTACAATCATCATAAAATTTACACATTCTCGCATAATCATATATCGTTGCTTTTTTCATTTTCCTCACCCTCCAAAATCTTCTCTATACTCGCCGTGCTCCTGTCGAGCAGCACCGCAATCTGCAGCACCGTCAAGCCCTCCTCGCGCCACCTGTGCACCAGCTCCGCCGTTATGTCCGTCAGCTCCCTGTCATATGCCGCCGCATCGTGCCTACGCCGCACATCGCTCTCGCGCGCATAAAGGCTGCACCGTCCCCGGCATTCCGCCTGCCTGTGCTTTTGCTGTGCCGCTTTCTCACTCTGACATATCCCGTTTTCCGCCCTATTGCACATTTACACCCCCTCGTAATACTCCCTCAATCTCCTCATAACCTCGCCACCATAGGCGTTTTCCGTCAGTGCAACAAGCTCGCGTACCGTTATCTCGCCCTTTTCCAAATCAAGCCCGTGACTTGCCGCAAAGGACTTGCGCCCCATTGCACAGCTGCCCGTCAGTATGTGATGCCAATCGTAGAAGTCGCCGAGCGGATAGGGCTTGTCCGCCTCGGGGAAATTGTCCCGGAACATAACGAGTTTTTCCTCGACGTCCATATCGTCCATTATCTTCTCGCGCAACGCCTCTTGTGCCTCTTCAAGTGTCTCGCCGTGCGCAAAATATCCGTTGCCTTTGACGATATAGCAGGGCTTTAGTATAACGTTCTGCTTTAATATGTACCCTTTTGCAACATTTCCGTGAATGTGCGTAAATATTGTCGGGGTATCATCAACTCTGTAGACATCATATCCGTTAATATTTTTAATACCGCTGCCGTTGCCGTAGCCGTAGCCATATCCGTCGCCGTTGCCGTTGCCGTAGCCGTAGCCGTTGCCGTAGCCGTAGCCGTTGCCGTAGCCGTTGCCGTAGCCGTTGCCGTAGCCGTTGCCGTAGCCGTAGCCGTTGCCGTAGCCGTTGCCGTCGCCGTTGCCGTTGCCGTAGCCGTAGCCATATCCGTCGCCGCTGCCGTTGCCGTAGCCGTAGCCGTTGCCGTAGCCGTTGCCGTAGCCGCTGCTTAAAAATTGTTTAATCTTTAATATGTCCATTCTGCAACACCCTCAATATTCTTAATAGCCTTATCGGAACACGGCACAAGCTCACATATATCGGTTAAAACAATACTGTCAACCTTGTTCGAAAATCTGCAATCATTTTCTTTTCGCGCGCCGTTTTCAGCCAAATCAAGCAATGTATTTGCGCCGTTCCACCGCCATAAGTTGCGAACGTCCTTCAGCTCGACCTCTTTGCCGTCGCGCGCCTCAAGCGTGCCGAAGTATACACCGCTCTCAATTCCTCTTGCCAATACTTTCTTGCCTACATAACTTGTCATTTTTACATCTTCCTTTCTTGATTTTAATTTGTTAAATTTTAATCCCTATACCACACATTAGTATATTCATTTTATATCGGCAAACCATCACCAATTTCGGGCAAATCGTCAAACAAATCTTTGCAAATTTGTTCTTCCGTTTTATGCCAGCAAAGTTGCGTCCCGTACTTCTCTGTACGCTCATATTTGCCCTTTTCCCAACCTTTGAGCGACTGTAAGATTAAAGATATATCCATACTGTCTTTGCGTGTTGGCTTGCTGAATGGATTGTCAAGCGCTGTTTTCCATAGTTCCAGTATGCATACTTTGTCTTTATCTTTTAAGTAACTCTCAATCATTCCGACACGGTAATCATCTTCGACCGCCGCCGCCTGCTTTTCGCGGATTTCGCCCAACAGACTGAAATCTGCATAAGGCGGTAATTTGTTTTCGTCATAAAGTGCCTTTGCTTCCGCCCAACATTGAATAATGTCTTGCTTGATTTCGTCTTTGTGGTCGAATAAGTCATAACCGACTGAATTTACTTTTAACGGACACCAACGGCGATTGCCTGTCTTATCGGTCAAGAATTGCTCTTTGTTTGTTGTACCGATGAAAACACACTGCCGTTTGTAATCTGTCGTTCTGCGGTCAAAAGGTCGCCTATAACGGTCAACAAGCTTTGTGATGTATGATTTTACCGCTTCAACCTCTTTTGCCTTTGTAACGGCTAATAACTCGGCGATTTCGCATATCCACGCTCCCTCTATTGCTTCAATGCCTTTTTGCCCGTCTATTTCTGTTACTTCAGTAAAAAATTCATCTTGCAACGCAAGCCAACGAGTAAAAGTTGATTTCCCCTCGCCCTGTGAAGTTCCGATTAAAACGCACACATCATCGAATTTACAACCGGGATTATAAAGCCTGTGAATACCGCCTGCAAAAACAAGCCTTGTTACTTCTCTTGCATAGTCTGTATCTTCGCATTTTAGCCATTTTATAAACAATTCCTTTATCCTTGGCACACCGTCCCATTTGACCGCCTCTATCATCTGCTTAATAGGGTGATATTCGCGCTCTGCAAAAACAATACGTAATGCGTCATCAAGCTTGTCTCGGCTGTGGATTTCGTATTTTTGCTCGATGTATGCGCGTGTCGCGCTATCGTCTTTGTCTTGCCAGCGTTCAAGCTTGCCGTTCACAATGTGCTCGGGCGCATAGGAAAGCAGATTAAACCGCAGGCTTTCAAAGCGTTTGTCATTTCGCAATATCAGCAAAAAATTCTCTATTGTTGCAAGCGGTCTACCTTTGCGGTCAAGTTGTAGCGGAATTTTTAGATTTTTTTGCGCATATTTCCTTGTGTATGCGTCCGCAAGCTCTTTGTCGGCTTTTTCAAATGCTTTAAACATTTGTTTGACTTGGTTCTTCAGCTCGTTGTCCGCTTTTAATTCTATGAGCCTTGCAAGGTAAACGGCTTTTAAATATTCTCGAACGTCCTCAGACTCGGCTTGAATTTGATAAACGTTATCACTATTCAGCAAGTCTGTAAGACTCATATATTTTATAGTTTGTTCATTCAAGAATTACACCCCTTTATTTTTCAAGTATGTTTACCAATGTGTGTATTCCTCTTGCTTTATTTAACCCCATTATTTTCCCTATGCCTGCATAGAATTGAAAAAGCTTATCATCAGATTTTCGCCTGCAATGAAAATGCCCTGTTGTTTCGTTTTTTAATTCAAATTCTATATTGTGGTCTTGAAATTGTTTGATAGCATATTCAATGCGATTTGGATTATCCGCAACTCTTTTTTTGTGTTGTTCTTTTGCATACAAGTGATAACCCATATCAAAAGTTTCCATTGGGTCAATATCTTTCATTTTTCGCTCCTCCTTATTTCCGCACATTCAAGTAAATATTCTTGATATGCTAATTTTTGGCACGCTTCAACAAATAACGGGTGATATTCCTCATCAGGTGTTTTTGGTGCGTATTTTCGTTTGTTATCATCAAGCCGTTTCCATTCATCAAACACCGCCCAATATTCATCATCAGCGTGTTGTTTTTTCGCTTTAATTCGCTCTTGCTTTGCTTTAATGCCTTTTATTTCCCAACGTGACCGTCGCAAATCTTCAAGAGATTTTTCGCCATACAGTCCTAAGTTAAAGTCCTCGTCTATCCTTTCGAGAGCGTCGGCAAAATCTAATTTAAACAGCCTTTGTACGAATGTTATTATATCGCCTTTTTCGCCGCACCCAAAGCAATAGAAATAGTTCTCGTGTATTCTCATTGACGGAGTTCTTTCGCCGTGAAACGGGCAACATATATAGCCTTTCTTCGCTGTAAATCCATATCGGGCGAGTATGTCGTGCATTGACAGTTTTGTTTTAATTATTGCTGCTTCAACGTTATCCATCGTCTTGCTTAATCGCCCCTCGCTATATGCTATATTCTTCGCCTGTCAGATTTTTATAACCCAGCAAAAGCTTTTGCCATTCCTCGTTTGTTATTCGACTTTTGCCAACTCCGAAATGGTGCTTTTCGTAAAGATTAGCCATACAAACTCTTAAATATTCTTTGTTGTGCCAATCTTTGAAAATGTTTCGCCCGCACAAACACTCAAAATTTGAAAATTTTAAAAATTCTACGCTATAATCTGATAGATTTTTGTTGTATCTGGTGACATATTCGTTATTATATTCGTAAAAATATCCGACAAGATGTGTTTTTGGGAATTCCATAACTTTGTTAATTAACAAATGATTTGTTCTCCCTTTATCTCGCCAATCTCGCATAATAGCAACTAATTCCCTTAGTTGCCCTTTGAATTGCGGGTCGGGAAGATATGGGAGCAAGCCAATATGCCATAATCTCATTTTTTAACCCTCTCTTTCCATTTTTTGGTTAACCGCCTCCTTGATATATGCGGCAATCGTGATATTTCGCTTTTTCGCTGCCGATTTGATTTTTCGGTACATCATCGGCGAGAATCCTATGCAATATCGAATTGCGTTCATCTTTTTACCTCCTTTCGCATTTGATATGTATATTATATATCGTTATTATATAAATGTCAATACTTTTTTGAAATTTTTGAAAAATAATCAGCCGAATGGTTACGGCGGATATTAAGTTGCAAGCACAAAGCTACTCTTTCAATTTGAATACCTTGAGTATTGTCCATATATCGTCTTTAGTAATAGATTTATTTTTTAATAGGCTATTATAATTATTATATGTTTCGGTACTTATTCCGCATCGGGTTTCAACTTCGTCCCAAAACCCTCCTTCTTTTTTGTAATTGTTGCATTCGAGTAATGATACACGCTTATGTAAATCATCAATGCGGTCTTGACAATCTTGAAGTTGATTTTTTAACACAAAAATTTCTGTTTTGCCGCCAAACATATTTATTCCTCACTTTCTAAAAAATCTTTGAATTTCTGCATTGCTTTTTCTTGCAGCTTTGTCGGCGGTTGCTTTTTCGGCATATAGTCAAGGTGCAAATCGAATAGGTGCTTGATAAATTTGCGCGTGTTCTTTCTGCCTTGTTCGATACCGTCAAAATAGCCCTTTGGGGATTTATTTTTATCAAGCCCCTTTTTGCCCTCACCTTGGCTCCCTGTGGTAGCATTGCGGAGCTGATAGCCCGCGTTTGCGTATTTGCGAATGTAATACATTTCTTTTTCGTCCAATTGCTCGGGCGGAAATTCTAAGAAATGCACGGTGTAGCCTGTTTGATTATCTTCGCTCCAAAATCCGTGTTTGCGGATTGATAAGTCGATATGCTGGTAACCGTTTAAATGACTTGCAAGCCGCGATAACAAGTCAACTGCTTGCCCTATATAGGCAAATTTGAAGCCGTTTTCCTCACGGAGCAAGAAGTAAATCCCGCTCCGCTTTGGTACACTCGGATTTTGCTGTAATATGCGCTTTTCGTTCGCCGCCTTTATTGCATATATCCGCTTGATGTTTTGACCTTTATTTTCCATACAGACCCCTCAGAACGGCAAATCGTCCGAGCTCTCAATTTCAGCGAAGTTTACTGTCTCGGCTTTTGCCGTGGTCGCTTCTGATGGGAGCTTCATATTTTCAACGCGACTTCCGCAAAATTCCACACCGTCCACGCTGACGTTAGTGAAATAACGCGTTTCATCGTCCTTTTGATACTTGTCAATGTGCAGTTCACCAGTGAGCAATATTTCCTTGCCCTTTGAGAAGTACTTCGCTATAAATTCTGCCGTAGAGCGCCACGCGGTGCAATTAATAAAATCTGTCTGTTCGTTATTGTGTGGGCGTGTCACTGCTACAGTAAAATCAGTGCGCAGTGTGTCGTTCTTCGTCCGTTTCAATGCGGGGTCGGCTGTTAAACGTCCTTTTAAAATAATTTTGTTCATTTTGTTATTACTCCTTTTCTTTTATTTCGTCGCTTATTTGTAGCGGACAATGACTTCCAACGTGTTTATCGGGAAATTCGCTTACTTCTTTTGTAAGTTGACAAATTCCGCTTGAACGGCTGAAGAATTTGCATAGATAACAATTGATTGTTGCTTTGTCTTTCCAGTCAATAGGGAAATTAACCTCAACCGTGCAAGACCCTGTTATATAGGCTTTTACACCATTTTCAAATATGTTCATTTTGTTTCTTTTGTCTCCGTTCTTTTTACGCCGCAATCCTTGCAAAGCACAACGCCGAACGCTTTTTCGGTACGTCTTGCCATTGAGCCGTCAACAGTTTTTCCGCAATCGGCGCAAACGTGCTCCGTTATATCCTCGGGCAAATCCTCGCCCGCATAAATATATAAACCCAGCCCGAACATCGCTAAATTTTTCACCAAACAGCGCATAACCGTTTTGTTTACGTCGAACATTGTCATAGCGTTTACGGTCTTTTCGCTGTACTGTGTTTTGTAGTTATACGGCTTGCTTTTCATTGCCTTATTTGCACCGTCCATAACAGGAAGCCACATTTCATAGGTTAGCCCGCCCGCGGTAACACTGGTATAAACCATATAGCCGATGTCGGGCTCACCGAAATAGCTTTTTCCGTTTTCGTCTTTTTTGACCTCATAGGTCGCATCGGGATAGGTCTTTTTAAATTCAGCCCACGCATACGCCCAACTTAAATAATTTAATCCGTTTTTTTGTTCAACATATTTGTTGACATCTTTTGAATATAATTCTTGAAAAGTCTTTTTTACATCTGTACTCATTTGTTTATCCTCTTTCTATCTTAATATTATTATTTCTCTTTTTTGCCGTCCAAATTTCAACGCCTTTTCGTGTGTGTTGAAATATATGTCAATGCGATTTCCTTTTATCGCGCCGCCCCTATCTTGCACGGTGTACGTATGCCCGTTTATAACAACCCGCGTACCGAATGGCAGCTTGCGAGTGTCTGCCGCTATTGTTACGCCCTCGACAGCCTTTGCGCCGCTTGCGGTTATTCCGTTTGACTTCCCGCAACATTTTACACAATGACAGTAGGCTGTTAGCGTGTAAACCTCGCGACGGCTCGGCGGTTGCGGCGTTGCAGCCGGTTCAGTTGCGCCCTCATCGCGTCCAATTTGCGAATTATTAACCAAATCGGGAGGGCTAACGTAAAAACCTCGCCGCCGATTGTGTTGGTGATTTCCCGCGTTTCGCCCGCATATTGGAAGCTTGCGCAACACACAAACAGGCAGGCAGAAAAAGCAATCATAAATAAAATATTATTCTTCCTCATCGTTAATATATCCCCTTTCACCGTCTAACATATCCCACAATTTTAGTTTTCTTTTTGTTCGCTCGTATTCTGATAGCCCGAGAAAAGCGCACTCTTTTTCAAAGTATTTTAATCTTAGTCGCGCGTATTCCTCGACGGTTTTAAAAAAACTACAAAACAAACATTTCTTTTCCGTCAGTATTTCGCATTTCTTTCCACGATATGCAAAGCAATCTTTTGGTTTTAAATTAGGCATTTTTTTCGTCCTCCACTGCCGCCACAAGTGCACCATCAAGCGCGCCCCAGTCGTAGTCACATTCTGCCAAATATTCCCGCTCTGCCTCGTCAAATTCTTCTTTGTACTCTGATTTTATGCGGTCTAAAAGCTTGTCAAGCCTTGCGCTTACGTCCTTTTTGCACTCTTTGCAGTAATCCTCGTTGCCCTCTAACCCCTCATAACTGCCGCAAATTTTACATTGTTTCGCGTCCACAAAATCCGCGTCACAACACGGCGAACCCTCATAACTGCGATATGCAGGAGCGCCCCACGCTTCGCCCGCATACTCCGAGCCGTGCCGTATATCATCACTATCGAATATTTGCCCACATTCTAAACATCTACATAACATTTTTATTGCCCCTTTCGTATTCTTCTATTTTCTGCTTTATTGTTTCCGCTGTCAGCCGCCGCGGGGTATAGTGACCGTTTTCGATATTAATAATTGTATTAACGTGTACCCCCAACAGCTCCGCAGTCTTTGCCTGTGAAAGGTGGTGTTTTACTCTAAACTGTACCACTCTTTCGATTGTTGCCGCTTCTCTATCGTCCTTCATTGTCTCACCTCTTTTCGATTACATATACATTTTGCCACAACAACATACAAATGTCAATAGCTTTTTGAAAATTTTTTTTATTTTTTTCTTGCCCGTCTCGCCGATAGCACAGCGTTTTAATTATGCGATTGTAAATCGCTTGCTTGTCGAAGGCTTAGCGAATTTGTTATATAAATCCGCATATGCCTTTTTAAATGCGGTTGTGTCAAGTCGATTACTTGTTACCGCTTTATATGTGATTTTGTATTCGTTGGTGGTTATGGTATCCGTGCCCAGTCGGTCAAACTCGCCTTTTAGCTCGTCCTTGATTTTGTTCATCTCGGCGGTTGCTTCTTCTGAAATTCGCTGTAACTCTTTGTATTCTTTGATTTTGTTTTCGATTTCCTGTGTTGTCATTTTGTAATGCTCCTTTCGTTGGGCGGTATTGCCGCCGCCCTCGGATTGATTTTGTTTTATGCTGCTATTGTTCCGAATTTTGCAAACTTATATATAAATATGCTTAATTCTTTTAGCCCGTGAACTCTAAAACCGCAACGCTCTTTTTCGTTTTGCTGCCTTATTTCCGTTCTGCCGTCAATGTTCAGCAGATATAAGCCGTCAAAAAGGTTCACAATTTCGTTTTTTTCAAGCATTGCGCCCCTTGCGGTCGCTTCGTACTCTCTCGCCACTTCGTCAAATATGCCGTCTTTGTATTCTACAAATACATAATAGTTGCCGCCGCTTAATATCTCGCCTGTTCTTTCGTCCCTGTCTATTTCTTGATATTTATACATTACTTTTTCAATCTCTTTCCGGGCAATTGTCGGGTCGCTTATTTTTATTCTTATCGAAGTATCATATAAGCAATCTTTAATGCTTATCGTGTAACCCTTTTTAAATCCTGCTTTTTTTAATTCCTCTTTGATTGCTACTCTTAATTCCTTGTTTGTCATTTTTAAAACTTCCTTTCTGTTTTTGTGTTTGCCTTTCCTTTACTGTATCTACAGTATACCACAACAACGCATAAAAGTCAATAACTTTTTGAAAGAAAAGCTGCACAAATAAAAGAAAAGTTTTTGTGCATATTTAACAGGCATTGACAAAATGCGGTAGATATGATATAATAAGATATATATAAGAAAAGGAAGTGGGCGAATTGAATAATGACAACTTAATCAATATAAACTCGCGACCTTTGGACGAGCAACGAGAAATTCAACGCAAGGGCGGCATTGCAAACGGTGAGCTGCGGAGGCGACGCAAAACGCAACGGGAATACTTGCAAAATGCGCTTGATATGAATATTAAAGACATACCACAACTGCGGAAGCTTGGCGAGAAAATGGGGCTTGATGTTGACAAGTGCACATTGCAACAGCTGCTTACAATCAAGTTATTGCTAAATACGGCGAATAAGTCGGATATTTCGAGTCTTAAAGATGTAGTCGCGTTGTTGGGTGAGCAAAACGAAAGCCGTGAAAATAACGGCATTTTAAACGATTTAGCGGCATACTTAAAGAGCGATAAAAAAGATGTTGAGTAAAAAGCAATATTATTTTTTAAAAAACGATTTACGGCGCATTAATCTGCTGTATGGCTCGGTGCGTTCCGGCAAGACCTGGGTTAGCCTTTTAAAATGGGCTTTGTGGGTCGGTCAACAGTCGGCAAACAAAGAATTTTTAATGGTTGGTAAGACAATTACTACATTAAAAAGGAATTGCCTCGGCTTGCTGTCCGAGTTAATCGGTGACAACTTCCATTATACACTGTCGACAAAGAAAGCAACCATATTCGGGCGCACTGTATGGCTTGAGGGTGCGAACGATGAGCGGAGCGAGAGCAAAATCCGTGGGATGACCTTGCAGGGCGCATATATCGACGAGCTAACGCAGATACCCAAAGACTTTTATTTGATGTGTCTGTCTCGTTTGTCTGAACGCGGGGCGGCGCTGATTGCGACAACGAACCCCGACGCGCCAAATCATTACGTCAAGACGGAAGTTATAGACAACCCCGACATCGACAAGCAGGTTGTTAAATTTCTGCTTGATGACAATATTTTTCTTGATGAAGATTATAAGCGCAATCTAAAAAAAGAATATACAGGCGTATTCTATGACCGCTTTATCCTCGGCGAATTTGTAAGAGCGGAAGGTATTATTTTTCCTGACCTTGCGAACGACCCGACGCGCTGGCTCATTGATAAAAAAGACTTGCCGAACGCGTTCCGTTCTGTTATGGTCGGCTTTGACATCGGAGGCAATAGCTCGGCGTATGCGATGACGTGTACTGCGCGCGGCTGTGACGGCGTACAATACAAATTAAAGGCAGAAAAGCGGCAGGCTTGTGATATGACCATGGACGATATAGAAAGCTTTGTATGCGCGTTCTGCGGCGAAATAGAGCGGGAATATGGCGCTAATATAAAGCGCATCAACTGCGACCATGTGGATGTTATAATCAACACGATAAACGACCGCACGAAATACAGAGCGGACAAGACATATAAGCCGCCGCTTGAAGATAGAATATTTTTATATTCGCAGCTTTTGGCTGGTGATAAAGTGCGCTTTGTCAATGGAATGTGCGATGACCTCATAGAGGAAATGCGTAATCTTGTATTTGATGAACGCTCAGACAGGGCAATACCACTTGATGACGGCTCTATGCAAATTGATACTTGGGACAGCAACATATACAGCGAGGCGGATTACTGGGGCTATATAGGTAAATAAGGGGTGATTTTTTTGTTTGAAAAAATTCGGGCATTTTGGGCGGCGTTCTGGGCTTATTACCGCGGAGCAGTCGGCAAGGAATACAAAGACCCGCCCAAAGAATTAACTCAAGACTACCGCGACACAGACCGCACAAATCTATTGTCAATATTTGTGACGAAAATCGTCAATCTTGTGTGCAACGAGGCAACGGTCAGCGTAGAAAGCAACAGCACGGTTATAGAGCCACTGACAGACCTTGCGCACGACCTTGAGAAGAGTAAGTACGAGATTGCGACAGAGATGACCGCCGTCGGCGATTACTGGGTATTTCCTGCAACTGACAGCGCGGGCAATCTGTATCACAGGTATCTAACACAGCAGGAAGTGCGTATATTAAACACGGAAGCCGACAAGCTAACGGATATAATCGGCGTGATTGATAAGTATACCGACAGCAATGACAACACATATTTTCTTGTGCGCCGTCACACGCTCGAGGGCAACACGCTGACGGTTGAGACGTACACGACCGACACGCATTATGCGCGGACATACCTTGAGCGGTGGGCGAGCCTTGAAAGCTCATACACTCTTTACGGCGCGGGCACAATAGGCGTAGGGCGGTTTAAGTCCCCGACATCGAGCCGCGGAAAATCGCCTATTTATGGCGTTCCGCTAAATTACGGCTGCAAGGAAATCGAGGATAAAATATTCCTTGACCTGCAACAGCTTGATGATGAATACGCGCTCGGGCAAAGCATATTGTTCGCCGATATTAATATTCTTCTCAAGGACGAAGAAGCCGCGAAAAACTCAGCAAAGTGGAAGATAACAGAGCGGATATTCCCGATTGAAAGAAGGTCGGGGGACACAGCGCCCGCCTTTGACGTAAAATCACCGCCGATAAGGTATCAAGAGTTATCGCAGAAAATAGAGTTTGATATGCGGCAATTCGAGCAGGTAGTCGGCGCTGACCGCGGCTTTTTAACGCCGTTCGAGACTGGCACAGCCACAACAGCGACCGAGATTAAACGCGCTAACGCGTCAACAATCGCACTTATAGAGAAGATGCGCAACGCAATGAGCGCAGGTATTGAAATGACACTACAAGCGGACGCGCTATTCTTAAATATACCCGCAAACGCATATCAAGTAAAAATAGACTGGTTTGACGTGTTCGAGGACTACACCGCGCAGTACCAGCGTTTGAAAGACGCAGTCGCTGACGGAATGGCAGAAGAAACTGACCTTATGCAATGGATTTTCCCGAACTATACTCTCGATGAATTACAGGAAAAGCTCGACCGAATACAAGCAAAAAAGGACGCAAACAATCCGCTTTTGAACGGTCAAATTTCACAAAATGACACCCTGATTTCGGACGATGAGAACACCGAAGAAGACGAAATTGACAAAAAATCCGACAAAAAAGAGCCCGAGAGCGAGGAAAAATAATTAAAATTTCACGGAATTTTTTAGTTCCGTGATTTTTTTGTGCTTTTTTCGTTTGTGCAAATTGCATAAAAACAGCCGTTTGTTTTGTGCATATTTAAGTTGTAGTATTTTGTGTTCATAAAATATCTTATATTTGTTCACAGTTTGTTCACAATTTTTTATTGTATATATTGCACATAATAACATCTGTAAGTTATTACTTTTTTGTGTAAATTTACTAAAAAATTTTTACTTTCTGTTATTAACTAAAGTCAATAACAAAGTCAATAACAAGTCAATAACAAGAAAATATATAGTATTAATGCGGCTTTGAGGGTATTTTGTTATTGTGTTGTCGAAAAATTAATAAAACTTTTAAAAAAAATAAAAAAATTTTATTTTAAAAGGGAACTTATAGGAAATTCGACAACGTCGATAACAAAAACGTTTTTGAAGTGCAAAAAATGGCTTGCCTATGCGGTTTTCGGGCGTTATCAAGTTTGTTATTAAGTCAATTACAACACTTTTCCGCCCCTCACTGGCAAAGTTGCACAAAAAGATTTGACAAATCGCCGAAAAGGTGGTATAATAAAAATATAAAAGCTCAGTGGTAGAGCTCAGTCGGTAGAGCAGACTTAAAATGTTCTGGCGTGGTGCACAGAAAATCACCTAAAACGTACTTAAACGCAGGAGGCAGAAAAAATGGCAATAACCGTAGAATTTTTGAAAAGCTTAGGACTTGAAAGCGATGTCGCGGATAAGATATTCGCCGAACGCGGGGGGGAAATTAAAAGCGACAAGGAAAAGCTCGCAGCCGTTAAAGCAGAGTTAAAGGCGAAGTCGGAAGCGTTCGACGCGCTCACAAGCGAGCTTGACGCGCTCAAGGCAAGCAATGCAAGCGGCGAAGATTGGCGAAAGAAGTTTGAGGGCTTGCAGGCAGAGAACGAAGAAAAGGCAAGGCAGGCGGCAGCCGAAAAGGCAGCAGCCGAAAAAGAAGCCCGACTTCACGAGAGTTTTGACAATGCGCTCTCTGAACTCGGGAAGAAAAAAGAGGACTGGAATGGTCGCTTTACTGAGTATGGCTATTACAACGCCTTTGCAAAGGCTCTTGAGCAACCCGAAAACGCGAGCAAGTCGCATAAAGATATTTTGTCCGACCTTGTCAAAGATGACCCCGATGCTTTCAAGGGTGTTAAAATTGTTCTTGCTGGCGGGACTAAGCAGAGTCAGCGTCCCTCGGATGTAACGATTGACGAGTTTAAGAAAATGTCATATCGTGAGCGGCTTGAACTGTTTGACAAAAATCCCGAGCTTTACGAAAATCTCAAGAAAAAGGAGTGATAAATATGGCAGTTACAAAACTTGCAAACTTGATTAATCCGCAGGTTATGGCGGATATGATTTCAGCAAAAATCGCAAATGCAATTGTGGTCACGCCGTTCGCAAAGATTGACGATACCCTCGTCGGTCAGCCTGGGAGCAAGATTAGCGTTCCGAAGTATGCGTACATCGGTGACGCGACTACCGTTGCGGAGGGCGCGGATATCGGCGATACGCAGCTTACTGCAACCGCAACGGAGTACACCGTTAAAAAGGCGGCAAAGGGTGTCACCATTACCGATGAAGCGGTACTCTCGGCTTATGGAAATCCTATGGGCGAAATCACAACGCAGCTTGCGACAGCTATTCGCGGCGCGGTTGAGGCAGATTGTATCACAGCCCTCACGGGCGCAACAACCACTTACACGGACGATAGCGTTATCTCGTACGAGGGAGTAGTCAAGGCAATTGATAAGTTTAACGAGGAGATGAACTCGCAGAAGGTTATGTTTATTAACCCCGCGCAGGTATCAACTCTTAGACTTGACCCGAATTTCATCTCGGCTGACAAGTACAACCAGGAAGTAATTATGCGCGGCGAGATTGGTATGATTGCGAATACAAGAATTGTGCCGTCGCGTAGAATTGCCGAGGCAACTGGCGTATTCACCTGCCCGATTGTAAAGATTGAGACAGACGAGAGAACCGAGGACGATATTCCCGCAATCACAATTTTCACAAAGCGCGAGACCGATGTTGAGAGTGAGAGAGACACTCACAAGAAGCAGACATTTATCTCGGCTGACAAGCACTATGTTGCGGCACTGACAAATGCGTCGAAGGTTGTGCTTGCGAAGTTTAAGAAAACCGCGCCCACATCTGACACTAATGCGTCGCAGGGCGGCGGAACGGCGGCTTAATGATGTATCGAGTTATAAAATTCTTTACAGACTTGCAGGACGATAATCACGCATACAACGTCGGGGACGTTTACCCGCGTGAGGGGTTCGAGGTTCTGCCCTCTCGGCTGAAAGAGCTTTCGAGCGACCGCAATAGACAGCGTACACCGCTTATTGAGCTGGTCGAGGAAGTCGACGAGACCGAGGATAAGCCGAAGAGCAAGCGCAAGGCGAACAAGAGCGAAGATTAAAGGGGAAGGCGGTTGTGTTGTGACGTACTTAGAGTATCAAGAGTATCTCGAGCTCGGCGGCGTTTGTGACGCGACCGTCTTTAATCGTAATATCGACCGTGCCTGCGGGGCAATTGATGAAGTGACATACAACAGGATTGAGGGAATGACATCAATTCCTCGCAGGGCAAAAGCACTTTGCCGCGATTTGGTCGAATACTTTGCGACAAACGTATCGAACAGCGAACAGGGCATTGCAAGCCATTCCGAGAGCGCGGGCGCAGTGAGTGAGAGTGTATCATATGTGACAAAGAGCGCGGAAGATGTCAAAAGTGATGTCGGCAATATGATATATGACTACCTCGGCACCCTTAAAAACGACAACGGAATACCGCTGTTATATAAGGGGGCGGCATCGTGAAAGTCGGATTTAACGTCAAATTCGGTTATAACGAGATAGACATACCGCTCACAGGCTGTGAAAAGCCGAAATATCAGCCGCAAGATTTACGCGATAAGTTTGTAGGCAAGGTGACAATTTTTAACGATATACCCGCCGACGGCGTGAATTTGCGCAGATTTGACAAGTTTGTCATTGATAAGTGCTTGACTTACAACAACCTCGCAGAGGGCGCGGATGGCACAGTTCAGAAGATTGTCAACGCTCAAAGTGTGATAACGAAAGACGTCGAGCATTATAAACCGCCTGCTGAATATAAGCAGCTTGCGACCGATGAAAAAGATAATTTTTATACGGTGCAAATTGATGATTTTGTTGTTTACGGCGAGGTTGACGACTTGGTCACCACCTCAAAGGAATTTCAAACGCTTCAGCAGAAGTATAAAGACAACGGCTTTTTGGTAACTGGCGTAAATGCGAGTGTCTTCGGTATGTCGGTCGATAATATTCAGATAATGCACGCATAAGGGGGCACGGTATGGATAAATACGGTATATTGTTCGATTATTTCCGACAATGCCCATATCTTGAAAACCTTATGAGCATAGCGAGCAGTACAAACCGAGGAAATACGGTTATTCTGCCGCAAGGCGCAAGCCCAGTAGTGCAATATCAAGAAAGCTTTGACACTCTCGGGATTTATAGTTGCGTTAAAGAGCCGTATCCCTCGGTTTATGAGGATTTTCAAATAAACTGTTATGAGTGGTACGACGTTAAAGACACAAACCCGCCAAAGTATAACGAGAATGTGCTGACATATGAGCAGGTTTGTGGCGTGTGCGATTGGGTCAAAGAACAGGACGAAAAAGAGAATTTCCCCGAGATTGGTGAAAAGATTGTGTCGATTGAATGCAACCCGTTCGTCCCTCAAATTCGATACGTCGACCCCGACACGAACACCGTTGGTTATTTCATAACTGTTCGCCTTAGGTACGTAAACCGCACGCAAAGGAAGTCGATAGAGTATGAATTGTAGAGTTGACCTAAACGAGCCGAAAATAATGGCAAAGGTTACCAACGATACTCTCGGGCTTTATGTGGCGCAACAGTGGAAAAAGCTTATAAATCCATACACACCGCGCGACACTGGTAGGCTTGAAGATACAGCACAGGTCGAGCCGTGGACAATTATATATGACCCTGCCAATCCGATAAGCGGCTATCATTACGCCAAAAAGGTATACTACGGTGTAGGCTTGAATTTTCGGACAACCAACAACCCTTACGCAACACATCACTGGGACAAAGCGGCTGAACAGGCGGGGCAAAAAACAAACCTTTATAGAGAATTAAATGCATATTTGCACAGGTAAAGGAGTGATAATTATGGCAGTTACATTTAACGATAAAGCAAATCCGAAAATCGAAACGAAAAACTTGTCGCTTTATGCAGATGTCGGCACTTCAACATCTCCCGAATGGGAATTGCAGGGTCGCGGCATCGCGAACTGGAATTTTGAAGAAAATGCTGATGTTGAAAAAGAGACGGACGTTCTCGGTATGGTCGATATGGAACGGGGCACGCCCCAGCGCGCTATCTCGGGAATTGAGATGAAGTTCCGCAAAGACCATAAGCTCGGGGCTATGATTTTTGAAGCGTGGTACAGCGGCGATTATTCAGCACTCAATGCGTTGAAAATCCTTGTTGTCTATGGCTTTGTTGATGGAAGCTCAACCGACGACGGTTCATTCCTTGCGGCGCAGGAAGATGATGTGCTCATCGGTGTAAATTCCGTGTCTGCAGAAGCGGGCGGTTATATCACCGCTGACATTGACATTAACTTTGCAAACAAGCGTACGCTCGGTACGGCGAAAGTCGGGAGCAACGGCACCATTACATTTACCGCGAATAGCGCGGCGTAAGCAAAAAGTATATAAATACCGCCTTGCCCTGTTGGTAGGGCGGTAAAGTTATTTTAGGATAAGAAAGGGGCACAAAATGGGGACTACGTTTAAAGTAAACAAAAAGCATAACTTCTTTTTTGATTATGAAGTAGACGGCAAAAAATATAGAGAGACTATTTCCATTGATATGACTGACAGGAAGATGCCTCAGCGGTTATTTGAAGCTCAGAAAATAGCAACTGAGCGTGTAAACCAAATAAAAATAGACGATGTTCAGCTTAAAAGCGACGGTATTCCTGCGGTCATTGAAAATGTTGATGATATTGAAAACTTTACGCCCGAACAGGTTGAAGATGTTCAGACTGTCGCTGGTGCAGTTATAAAAATGTATGACGAGGCGGAAAAAATCATTATTGCCGAAATAGGACGAGCATTAAATACAGACGTGAGCCCAGCCTTTAAACATATTTCCGCATTTGATATTATAGACGGTGAGTATTATGCGACAATGTTTCTTGAGGCGTTGGGCGAAGAAATGATGAAATATGCTAAAGAACACCCTGTGCAGGACGTTGATTATAGCAAAAAACCGTATATGAAGAAGTATTTGACAAAATGAGCGAGTGGGAATTGCCTTTAAGCGTAGAAATAGGGGATAAAGAGTATAATATTCGTAACCGCTGTGATTATCGCGTTATACTTGATGTTATAGAGGCTCTTAGCGACGAGGAAGAAGAGCAAAATTTTAGAGCACATTGCGCTATGTTTATATTCTTTGAACACCCCGAAGAATTGCCCGACCCTCTCACGGTCATTACAGATGAAGAGGTTGAAATAGTTCAAGAGGCAATGAGCAAAATTATGTTCATTGCAAATTGTGGCGAGGAAGAAAAAAAGGAAGATGAACAAAAGCCTAAGTTAATGGACTGGTCTTTTGATTTTAAAAATATAGCTCCGCCCGTAAGTCGTGTTTTGGGGTATAGCGTTAGGGACGAGCGAAATTATACTCATTGGTATGATTTTATCGGCGCATATCGCGAAATAGGTGAGTGCTACTGGTCGCAGGTTATGAATATTCGTCAAAAGAAGATGAAAGGGAAAACGCTTGACGCAACCGAAAAAGCGTTTTATAGAGAGAGCAAAAAGGATATAGATTTACCAAAAAAATTATCTACGGCAGAACAAGCGTGGCTTGACGAAGATTTCTAAGATAATATCACAAAGGCAGGTGATATAATGGCTACAAATTCAGACGGAAGTATAGTGCTTTCTGTCAATATTGATAAAAGCAATATTCGGAGCGAAATTAAAAGCTTAACAAACCTCATAGAGCAATCTGCTAAAGCTGAAAACAAGACAGCTATACAGTCCGAAAGGCTTTTGCAGGCAAAGCTTCGGACGGCGCAACAGCAGGAAAAGCTTTTGCAACAGCAGGAAAGAACAAAGCAGGCAGTAGAAAAAACTACTCAAGCTCAAGAAAAGGCAAAGCAGGCAATCGGCAAAACTGGTACATCTGCTACCAATGCGCAAAATGCTTTTCAGTCTCTTAATAACTTTATAAAAATTCAAGAAGATAGATTGAAATCGTTAAAAGAGCAGTATGCAAGCTATATCCTACAAAATGATAAATCATCTTCGGGGGCTAAAAAGCTTGCAGGAGATATAGCGAAGCTTTCTAACTCGTTGGCAGAAAATAAAGCAAAATTAGACGAAGCAAAAAATTCAGCGAACAAATTTGATGCCGGCATAAAAAAAGTAGCAGGGAATATATCTAAATCCTTGAAAACTCTCGCCGTACAGCTGGGCGTTGTGTTCGGATTGCGTGAATTACTGCGCTTTTCAAATGAAGCGTCAAAAATAGCGTCACTGCAGGAAGCTAATCTGCTTAGACTTGCCGAAATATACGGTCAAGCAGGAGAGTCTGTTTATGATTTTACACAGAAAAATGCGCTTGCCTTAGGAATGTCAAAGAGCGCTGCATATGAAGCGGCGGCAAGCTACGGAAATCTGTTTAGTTCTTTCGCAGACGGTGCTGAAAATGCGCAGCTGACAAATGAAATGTTGCAGACTACCGCCGTTATCGCGAGCAAGACCGGGCGAACATTTGACGAAGTATTTACAAAAATACAGTCGGGTATATTTGGTAACACTCGTGCAATTGATGACCTTGGTGTGTATGTAAATCAAGCGACATTGCAATACACTAAAGCATTTCAGACTATATCCGACGGAAGACCGTGGGCACAACTCACTGGTAACGAGCAAAAACAGGTATTAACACTTGCTATTCTTGAACAGGCACAGGCACGTTATGGAAATACTGTTTTGCGGTCTACATCACTTGTGCGCTCTCAGTTTAATGCGGCGTGGCGAGATTTTACCGCTACTTGGGGGCAGGTTGTAAATCTTATATTAGTTCCTGCCTTGCAGGTAGCAACAAAACTGCTTGTTACTATTACTAATGTTTTAAACACGTTGTTTAAGCTTTCGGGCAAAAAACCCGACTTTTCATCTGCTTCTGCTTCTGCGGGAAGTATGGCTTCGTCTGTTGGCGATACTGCGGATAATGTTGGCAAAGTAAATAGTGGCTTAAAGGAAATGAATGAGGAACTCAAAAAATCCTTAGCCGATTTTGATGAGCTACACGTAATTACGCAGGATACCGCAAAGAATAGTTATGGCGGCGGTGGCACTGGCGGCAGTGGCGGTGCAGGCGTTGCTGGTGGCGGTGTTGGTGCTACAGACGGCGGCATTGGAAGCATAATTAACGAGGGCGAAATAAATGCTAAATTAGCAGCCCTCTCGTTGGTTGCTGGCGCGGCGCTAACAGGACTTGGTATTGCATTGATATGTACCGGGCATTGGAAGATAGGTATTCCTATGGTTGTTGCTGGTAAAGTGTTTAGGGACACTGCGCTGATTTCATTGCAAAACCTTGACCAGGAGACGCAGACCGAGATAGCAAAAATTGCCGCATTGTCTGGTCTTGCATTGCTTGCTGTTGGTTTAATTCTTTTATGCTCCGGTTCGTGGGCAATAGGTTTTGGTATAATAGTCGCTGGCGCAGAATTGCTGGAGGATGCATACCAACTATCTTCTCAGGAAGTGAAAGACGCGATAAAAAAAGCTTTTGAGGATTTATGGCCGCTTTTAAAGGCGATTGCCGCTGTCTGTGTCATAGTCGGAATAGTGCTCTTGTTCTCGCCTTTTTGGGGGGCTGGTTTGGCGCTGTTGACGCTTGGTATAGGTATACTGATTACAAACGCAGCCTTAAAAGGTACAGACCTCAAAACGGCATTAGAGACATTCTGTAAAGATTTTGCACCTATATTAAAGGCTGTCGGCGTTTTAATGTGTACGATTGGTATAGCATTAATATTTACGTTGCACGTCCTTAAAGGATTAGCGTTTATCCTGTTGGGGATTACTGCGTGGGCGCTTGCGGCAGGTATTCAGGACGGAATTTTTACAGGTGAGACACTTAAGCAAAGATTGCAGAAAATCGCAAAAGATACCGCTGTTCTATTGCAAGGCGTTGGTATAGCTATGGCGATTATCGGTATAGTTGTAATGTTTACAGGTCATATGCTCTTGGGGCTCGGAATGTTTTTCTTGGGAGTGTCCGCATTTCAAACAGCAACAAACATAAAAGACGGTGCTTTTGATAATACAACGCTTAAGGAAAAAATAGAAATAGTCATAGGAACTTTTGCCGACACGTTGGCTCAAATGTCGCTTGCGATGTTTATAATCGGCGTTATGATGTGCTTTATCAATCTTCCGTTAGGGCTTGGAATGGTTGCCGTATCTGGTACGGCGTTTTGGCAAGCAGAAAATATTGCAGAGAAAAATCTCAATGCAACGGGGCTTAAAACATCTTTTCAGACTGTTCTTTCTGACGTATACACCACGGTAAAAACGTGGGTAGATAAGATAAACAAAAAGCTTGAAGAAATAGGATTGCGTTCAAAAACTGTTGGCGATTATTCATTCGATTATGGAGACACAGAATTGCGACCCGCTCCTAATCGTATGGCATCTGTTCGACAAATAACTATACCTAAAGTGCCCGCGCTCGCTCAAGGGAAGGTAATCCCTCCGAATAGACCGTTTTTGACCGTTCTCGGAGACCAACGACAGGGTACGAATATCGAAACGCAAATCGACACGATGAAACAAGCTTTTGAGGAAGTTTTGCAGACTTCCAATGTGGGCGTCGGTGACCAAACAATAATTCTTCAGCTTGACGGACGTGAAGTGGGTCGGACATTTGGCAAGGCTATACAAAAAGAGCAATTCAGAGTAGGGGCGAATTTTGTAAAAACAAAGCTTGTTTTCTGATAAAGGGGTGATTTTATGGCAATGACTTTAGGCGATTATGTGCTTATAGGCGGTCGCTATTGGAATGTAAAGGTTACAGAAATAACCGAGACCGCTACAATAACAGACACCGAGAACGCGGGGCGTGTTATCGAAAAAGGCGCAATGACCCTTGACAGAATAGGAACGTTTATTCAGCATAAAGTTACGTTTATTAGAAATCTCGCGTCCCTCGATGAATTTGACGCGCTGTTTAATTATCTGTCGCAACCGAGGAATACAGGAATATCGGTATCAATGGTACACAATCAAGGGTCAATATCGTACAATGCGTATGTAGGCAGTGTGTCGCGCGCATTAAAGCGTATTGACCCCGAGACGGGCAAAGTATATTGGGATAAACTGACTGTATCATTCATACCAATGGAAGCGCAGGTGACACCGTAATGAACGCAGAGGGGGTAAAAATTCGATATGGCGATGTTGCGCCCGAGGCAAAAGAGAACTTTCAGCCGCTTGCGAGCTCTCGGGAAGATTTTGTAAATTTAGGGCAACTTCAGCAATATAACTTGAATTTCCCAAACTATGCAAATCCGTGCGAATATGGGTCGGTATTGCTTGATAGCACCGCCGTCCCATTCCCCGCATATCCCGATACCGAAAATATGGGGTTGTGGAGCAAGATTATAAGCGGAGCAGACGGCACGTTTGCAACGCCTATTACGCTGACACTGACAGCGGACGGGCAGTATTCCTCGCAGGGCTTTACGCTGACATTCGACGCGTATAATAATATCTTCTGTAATAGCTTGACGATAACGTGGTATCGGAATAACACGCAGATAGAGACTGCCGACTTTACACCGAACAGTCCTTTTTATTTCTGTCGGAAAAAGGTTGACAATTTCGACAAAGCGGTCATTGTGTTTAAAAAAATGAATATGCCGTATAACAGGCTGAAATTGCGTGTTATTGACTACGGTTACGGAACATTTTTCCGCGCCGATGAGCTTAGGAGCGTTAATGTTATTCAAGAGCTTAACCCGATAATGACGGAGTTAAGCATTAACACGGTTGATTTTACCCTCGACAGCAAAACCGATATGGATTATTCTTTTCAAGCAAAACAGCCGCTTGAAGTTTATTTCAACGGTCAGCTTAGAGCGGTGCACTTTGTCAATTCGTCGAAAAGGCAGACAAAAACCACGTGGAGCGTTGAGACTGAGGACTATATCGGGCAGCTTGCGAAATTCTCGTTTATGGGCGATGTTTACACAAGTAAAAATGCGGCTGAACTTCTTGAGAGCATTTTCTCGCAGGTAAATATTCCGTATTCTATAGCCGATGACCTCAAAAGCGCAACGCTCACTGGATATATACCGATTTGTGATTGCAGAGAGGCGGTCAGACACATCTGCTTTGCAATCGGCGCAGTATGTAGCACGGCAAACAGCGACAAAGTGAAGATTTATAAACTTCCGACTACGATTTCACAAAACATTCCTCTTGGTCGAATTTATCAAGGGCAGTCATTTAGCGACGGCGATTTAATAACATCTGTCGCGGTCACAAGCTATGAGTACAAACCTTGGCTCGATGAGGAAATAACGTTATACGACGCAAGCGAAAGCGGCTTGGGTGAGGAAATCTTTGTCAAATTCTCCGAACCAATGCACGATTTATCAATATCTTATGGAGAAATACTAAAAAATGATGATAATAGCTTGAAATGTTCGGCAAACTATGCTATAATAAAGGCAACAGACAGCCGATGCGAATTAACAGGCTATAAATACGGCGCATTGCAGGTACGCCACGAGAAAAAGAATGAATTAGTACTTGCGAGCGACCTCGAAAACGTCTACGAGGTGACTGACGAAACGCTTATAAACTCTACGAACGCCGACAGCGTACTGACAAACGTTTTCAACTTTGTAACACGTAGGGCGCAGACAAATATGAGCATTGTCGAGGGCAAAAAGCGTGTTCAATACGGCACCGTGAAATATGGTGCAATCAAGTACGGACAATATGTGTTTGACAATGTAGTTGAGCCAGGGGACATCATAACCGCCGAGACGGAATACCTTGGAAATGTAACAGGATATGTAGTATCCGAACGCTATAACCTCAATGGCGGTATTTTAGTGAAGGAGTGCGAAGTTGTATGAGTTTGTCAATGATTATTGACCGAACGAGCGCGGACGAAAGCAACGCGATAACGCTTAGGGGCAAAATACAACTCGGGCAGACCCTCACTGACGCAGAAAAGGCACTCTTTGAGCGCGGGGCGTGCACTATAACAATGCTGAACCGCATAGAAAGCGCGCAAGCGTACGTAAAAGCCTTTTTTGATAAAAACGCATATACTTTAGGGGTCACAAACAAAACGTGGACTGATGAGCAAATATTCACGTATTTGGACTATCAGCGCTTGCTGAGCAACTTAGCTACGCTCAAAGAGGGATTTAGGAAATTGTTTTACGTTACGCCGAGTATGCCAAACGTCCCCACATATATATATGGCTATAAAGAAGCGAACGACATCGAAAAGATACTTGCAGAGCTCGACGGAATAATGACAGAATTGCAAAAGGGCTTTAAAAAATGCGGCACTTTTGTAAGCGGAGGTGATTATCTATGATTGAATTTGTTGACGAAATAAGAACCAATCCAACGCGAATACAGCTTGCGGCGGTTAGCGGGCAGGAAAACACCTACGATTATACGAAAATCGGCGAGGTGTCACAGGACGGTACAAACATAAACCGCGCGGCTCTTATGGCGATACAGGGTTTTATCGCACAGACAATCGCCTTTGACAGCACAACGAATACGATAACAAAGACAAACGCACTTGGGCAGGTACTTACAATAAAGTACAACGATGACGGAAGTATTACCGAGACGCTCGTAGGCGAAAAAACTATTACGAAGAAGATAATGTTGTCGGGGAATGGGCAGATTAAGGTGGTGATTTCGTGAGTTTTAACGAAGATATGTTGATGTTTATAGCTCAAAACTTCAAGTTTGCGGGAGACCTCGACGATGAGGGCGATGCGGTTATTTCAAAGCATATTGACATTCCGCAAACAGAACCTAGCGCTGATTATCAGACTGTTGCCGAATTTACTCCTATAGCGAAAGGTGCGCCACGTTTTACTGCAAAAGCCAATTCTTCAAGCGGCAGTTGGCAATGGGCAGTTTTTGACGAAAATGATACAAAATTGTTCGAGGGTAGCGTGGGCTCCGTCAGCACAACAAGTTACACCACTACAATATCATATCAAGCGTCAGCTCTCGAGCCGCTCCATAAGTATTATTTGAAATATAAATGCACGACGCTTCCGAGCAATAGCGTATATCCTACTGGGGTCGGGTTTGAGTATCGTACACCTTATTTTGTTCTTGACCCAATTAGGGGAGTAAAGACCACAGTAACACAGTAAGCGAGGTGAGATAATGGCTTTAATATGGACAAACAAGCAGGACAATGTCGACTACATTATGGCAGAAGATGTAAACTCTCTCGCCGCGGCAATAATTGATAACGAAGAAAGCATAGCGAATATTAACACCGACATTGACGGCAAAGTGGATAAGGTCGCTGGAAAAGGCTTATCAAGCAATGATTACACCGACGAGGAAAAGGCAAAGCTCGCGGATTTGCCGAACAGTGCAGAGTATTCAAGCACTATAAATGCATTGGAGACCGAAATCGGGGGCAAGGTTGACAAAGAGGACGGCAAGGGGCTGTCGGACGCGGCTTCGGTCAGTGTATATCACGCAAATGCAGGCAATGAGGTACTTCAGCTTGTGGGGCAGGACGGAGTAACAAAGCTTACGGCGTTTTACGGTATGCAGGCTGTTGACGACCAAATGTCGGCGTTTTCGCTGGGGCTTTCCACTAAGGTCGACAAGGACACAACAGGTATGCGCGGGCTGAGCAATGCAAAAGACGTTAATCTTATAGGCAGTGCAAGCGAAGCTTCGGAGTTAGAAGTAACCGACCAGAGCGGCAGCAGCACTTCGTCAAAATATTATAACTCATTTGTTATGGACAAAATGCTTGCAAAGCTCAAGGAGCAGTCCGTGCCGCACACTGCGGTGTCAGACTATCCCGTGACGCTCACAGACGCGCTTGCGGGCGAGAGCCTGCGCGGGCTTAAGGTATACGGCAAAAGCAGCAAAAATCTTGTAAATATTGCGGGACGCACAGTAGTCAGCAATTGGGCATTCGCAAATACGTCGAAAAGAGTGCTGACAGGAAATCAGATAATCGGGGGATACGCAGCAAGCAATTATGTACTATCCGGTAATGTGACAATATCCGAAGTGACAGATGAAAGCATTTCAATCGTATCACAGTCAAATGCATATGGTGTCGGATTAGATGTTGAAATATGTCCAAATACGGAATATCATATATCCGGAAATTCGGGAAATATCGGACGAATAATGGTTGGGTTATATGATAAAAACGGTAACTTCCTGAAAACGACGGGCGGCACTAATAATTTTACCTTTACAACACCGGAAAACGCAAAATGGGCTGTGGTAGCGTTGACGGCAACAGGAACTATTGAAGGCTCGGTCGGCTCACTTATAACATTCTCTGAAATTCAGTTGGAGGAAGGCTCGACCGCTACCGCTTACGAGAAATATTACGCCGGTGTCGGCGACGGGGGAAAGAATTTGCTGCCGTATCCGTATTACCACGGCTCAAGAACTACGAACGGCATAACCTACACCGACAACGGCGACGGCACAATCACAGCGAGCGGAACTGCTACCAACACAGCGTATCATTACGAGGCTCGTATTACAACCGAAAATATGCTGTGTGAGGGCGGTAAGACATATACATTCTCGTGGGGCGGCGTCGGCTCGTCATCAACATATTATGGATTTGTAAGAGTTGACGATGTAGTGAAAACCGCGACCGCTACAGGTTCGGTTACGTTCACGCCTTCGACGTCTCAGTATGTAGATGTTGGTTTTCTGATAATTTCGGGCGTAACGGTCGATAATCTTGTGATTAAGCCACAGATAGAGGAAGGCTCGGCGGCTACGGAATATGAGCCGCCTCGCAAAAACCTGTTCGACAAAGAGAGCGACTTTGATGCGACAAGGCAAAACTACCCGCCAACCATCACGCGAGAGAATAACGCCGTGGTCGTTTCGGCGGACGGCAGCTCGACAACTAAAATGGGCGCGTGGATAATACCGACAAGCGGAAAAACCACATTTACAATAAGCGCTGACAGCGTGGCGTTTGAAGGCAGCCCGACTGTACTCATACGTGAGGCAGACAGCTTTCCTGAGTATATTACAACTGTCAGTACATTCGGAAATGCGGTAGATACAATTACAGCGCAGGAAGGTTTCACAAAGACCGTGAATATATCATCTGCATACATAGCTATCGTTATGCAAGCTGCGGGCGAACAAAAGATTACGTTTGATAACTTGCGGGTAACGGCGCCAACATACAAAATCCCGGTGAGACTGCAAGGCAAAAACCTTATACCTTATCCATATGCAGATACAACAAAAACAGTCAACGGTATAACATTTACAGACAATGGTGGCACGATTACCGCGAACGGAACGGCTACGGCTGATGCGGACTTTTTTGTGGCGGCACAATCAAATGCCGTAGGTGCGGCAGGGGGACGATACACATTAAGCGGTTGTCCGACCGGGGGAAGTCAGTCGACCTACGGTATGTTTTACTATGATACTGTTACATCTCAGTATGACACAGGGGACGGTGTAAGTTTTACAGCCAAAGGAGTAATAAGCGTAACTATCAGAATACGGAAAGGGGCAGTTTGTAATAACCTGACATTCAGCCCTATGCTTGAAAATGGGGCAGCAGTAACCGGCTATGAACCTTATATCACGCCGCAGGTGCAGACAGCAACACTTACATCGCCGCTTACAAGCGGTGAGTACATCGACCTGCTCAGCAAAAAGCGGTATGCATTGGACGGAACGGCAACGGATATAACGGTCGAGGGTGAGCTTAAAACCACAGAGAGCGGGAGCATAACAATCGACTGCACCACAGGGGTACAGCCGCCGAGGATAGATGCGGAATACTGGCAGGACATTAACAAGGTTGTAGGGAATTTGACGAGTGCGATATTGGCGAACGGAGGTAATGCGTAATGTTTGATTACAGGGAATTTTTAATGCAGGGGTTTAAAAACGCGGTCGGGAAAATGGCTGATTACAAGGTCATATTCAACGCGAACGGCTATTACGAGAAGGGCGTTCTGACCGAGGATGATTTAGCAGAGCTGCAGGGGCTGATTGATGAGAAGAACGCACCGCTTAACACTGTTCAATATGATGACATATCTGAAGATATTGAAAATACAGAACAGGAAGGCGGTGAATAAGTGTGGTTTTTGATATGGCTGTGTTTGACAATATGGTTATTCCTGTCGTGGTTGCGGCGTCCTTGATTATCGGCTACCTCATCAAAAAGTGGGTCAAAGACGTTGACAACAAATGGATACCGACAATTTTAGCGGTATTCGGTGCAGCGCTTGCGTGCATTGTCAAGACCGAGATTTCTGCCGAGATTTTAATTGCTGGCGCGTTCTCGGGGCTTGCAAGCACAGGACTACATCAAGCATTTAAACAATTAATTAACAAGGAGTGAATTGCTATGACATTGCGACAGTCGGTAGACAAAATAATGGAGTATGCCAAAGAGCACGAATATGACGTGAATTTTGCGTATTTGAGAATGGCTCATCTCTTAACTACAGGCGAGCTCAAAGACATTACGGCTGACGAGCTCAATAATGCGCATAAGTTTTTAAAATCGCATTATGACGAGACTGTGCTTGCACGCAAAGGCAAGGGGCTGGATAAGTATATGAAGGCTCTTGCGGAGTGGAACAATGAGCACCACGTGTAAAGACATATCCGCATTAACGCCGACGGCACAGAAAGCTTGTAATGCATTTCTCGAGGAGTGTGCGCGACAAGGTTTGTCGGTTCGCATAACCGAGACATATCGCTCACAGGAGCGACAGAATGAGCTATATGCGCAAGGACGGACAAAGGCGGGGAAAATAGTCACGTGGACGAAAAACAGCCGCCATACGAGCCGTAGGGCGTGGGATATAGTAAAAGTAAAAGCAAATGGCATAGTTGATTATAACGATACTGGATTTTTTAGGAAATGCGGGCAAATCGCCGCTTATTTAGGGATAACGTGGGGCGGCACGTGGAAAACGCCCGATATGCCGCATTTTGAAGTATCGGAAAACTGGCAAAAGCCAAAGAATATACGCGAGGAGCTGACGGACGAAATGACTGCCGAGGAAAAAGCAAGGCTTGAAAAGATTGAAAAAAACGTAGAGGATATATCGAACAGGCTCTCTGAGGTGTATCATTATACATCAGCCGTCCCCGAGTGGGCTCGACCTACCGTACAAAAACTACTCGACAAAGGTATATTGCACGGCGCGTCTGATGATGATTTGGATTTGTCTGAAGATGTGTTAAAAATCCTCGTCCTAAATGATAGGGCGGGACTGTATGGGGGGATATAATGCCAGTAACGCACGAGGATATACAGGAGCTAAAAAGAGTGTTCGACGACCGATATGTTAAGCAAGACGATTGTGAAGAAACGCAACGCGAAATCAATAAGAAATTCAGCAACGATGACAAACGGATTGAACTTATGCTCGCGGAGCAAAAACAGCTTCGGTCGGAGACAGCGAGCGGGTTTAAATTCAATAACTGGCTTACGGCGGGTGTATTGGTCGCTATGATAGGCGCGGTTATAGCTTATTATTTTGTGAGGTGAAAAGATATGCCCGAGAAGAAATGTAACGGCTGTGGCGCGGTAAATAAGCCGACCACAATACCGTATGCAGTGCACGAAAGTAATATGACAAGAGCACACAAAGAGAAGAAATGGCTTATTGATTTAATTATTCTGCTCATTGTATTGCTCTTTGGTAGTAACTGTGTTTGGTTGTACCGAGAAAAACAATATGAAACCGTTCGCGAAACCACGACAGAAACATACGAAATCGACCAAGATGCAGAAAATGGCATAAATAATTGTATTATAAAGGACGGCGAAATAAGCAATGGCACATCAACATATTAAGTATACTAAGACAACTACTCGCACATATAGACGCAAGAAAAAGAATACCGAGAAAAACAATACCAAGAAGAAAAAGAGGTGAGCGCCGTGAAAATTACTGACCAATTTGATATGCCGCGTTCGGAATGGGAAAAGTTAATCGACGAATGGATTTTTGATGAAAAACATAGACAAATGCTCAAGCTTAATCTGCTCGATGGTTATACTTATGACGAACTGGCGTATAAATTTGGAATGTCAACACGGCAAGTATCTCGAATTTTAATGAAATCTAAAGACCGCCTATTCAAAAGGGTTAAATAATGGCGTTAAATTGACACTCTCGCGACATTGTGAGGGTGTCTTTTTTGTGCTATAATTTAGGTAATAGAGGTGGTAAAGATGTTTAACATATCAAACTATATAAAGTCAAACAATCAATTGAAATCACTGGACTTTTTGACCGTATATTTAACAATAGTAGAGCTTGCAAAGGACGGCAAATTGGAGTTGAAAGAAAATGTATGAATATTACAACCCTCAACCTAACAACCGTAAAATCGGCGATTGCGTAGTCCGCGCCCTCACAAAAGCATTAGACAAAGACTGGCAAGACATATACATAGACCTTTGCCTCGAGGGCTATATGTCGAGCGATATGCCTTCCGCAAATTATGTATGGGGCAAATACCTCATAAAAAACGGATACAAGCGCGACGTTATCCCTTTTGATTGCCCCGAGTGCTACACGGTAGAGGACTTTGCAAACGAACACCCGAGCGGTACGTATGTTCTCGGCACTGGAACGCACGCTGTAGCAGTATGTGACGGAACTATTTGCGATGCGTGGGACAGTAGCGGAGAACAGCCCATATATTTTTATTATAAAGGAGAATGATTAAAATGTACGGCAACCCTTATTACGCACCTTATCAATACCCCTACACGCCACAGAATACCGATTTTAAGGCGCAATACCAACAATCTATACAGAATAACCCCCAACAGTTTAACGCGCCACAAACGGCAAATACACCCCTTAGAAATGAAATGCTGTGGGTGCTTAACAAAAACGAGGCGGACAGCTATCCAGTTGCGCCGAATTGCTCCGTGGTTCTTTGGGACAAAAACAGTCCAACAATTTATGTTAAGTCAATGAGCGCGAACGGCGTTCCCTCGATGAGAACGCTCGATTTCACGGAACGCTCGGAGAAGCCCACAGAGCCCCTTAAAACCGACGAAAACTATCTGCGCGATAACTTTGCCACGTTAGACCAGTTAAATGCCGTACAGGGCGAAATAGACGGCTTAAAAGCAAAGTTAGCTAAATTCAATACCGTAGAGGCTGAGGAAAAACCAAAGTCCACGGCTAAAAAGACGAAAGGCGGCGAGGAATAATGGGAAATCCACTTTTTAACGCGTTCGGGGGTAATAATATGCCCAATCCGTTCGCCGATATAATCAGGCAGGCGCAGGAAATGCAAAAGACATTTAAGGGAAATCCGCGCGACGAGGTGCAAAAGCTCCTTAACTCGGGGGCTATGAGCCAGTCGCAATTCAATCAGTTGTCGCAACAGGCGCAACAGATTATGCGGTTTATGGGAAAATCATAAGTCGATAACGTCGATAACAAACTCAAAAACAGCTGAAAATGGCTCTATTACTATATATATTCCTATTTTGTTATTGTGTTATTGTGTTTTTAATATATAGACTTTTAAAAAATAAAAAAGAATTATATATAAAAGGGGAATATATAGAAATTCGATAACGTCGATAACAGAAAACCGAAAAACGTAGTGTTTATGCGGGTTTGCGCTGTTTTTAAGATGTTATTGAGTTAATTACAAAAGGCTTTAATCGGGAGCGTACGGCTCGATTTAGCATAAAAAATAATATGAGGTGATAAATATGACAGACAATTACAGTCTCGCTGACATCGCCGCCGCTACCGGCAACGACAGAAACGGCAACAACGGTATGTGGGGCGATAACGCTTGGTGGATTATTGTTTTACTTCTCTTTGGTTGGGGTCGTAACGGCTTCGGTGGTTACGGCAATAGCGGAAGTGGCGCGGCAGATAACTACGTGCTTACATCTGACTTTGCGAACATCGAAAGAAAGCTTGACGGCATAAACAACGGTATTTGTGACAGCACTTTCGCATTGAACAACACCATTAACGGTAACTTCCGCACAGTTGACAATTCAATCTGTACGCTTGGGTATCAAGCTTTGCAGAATACTAACGCAATTCAGACACAGCTTGCTGACTGCTGCTGCACAACTCAGCAGAATATTGAGCGGAATACCAACCAGGGCATTTTGAACACTAACGCAATTCAGCAGCAGATTTCGTCCTGCTGCTGCGATGTAGAAAAAATGAACCTGCAGAACCGCTTTGACAATCAGACCTACAATTGCAACACATTGCAGGCGATTGACAGAGTTGGTGACCGTATCATCGATTATATGGCAGCAGAAAAGGCGCAGACGCTCCGGGATGAGAACCAGGCTCTTAGACTTGCGGCTTCGCAGTCGGCGCAGAACCAGTACATTATAAATGCGTTAAGACCTTATCCGTCTCCGTCATTTATAGTAAATCCGCCTTTCCAGTATACAAATTGCGGATGTAACACAGGTTGTGGCGGTTCATTTTAACAAACGAATATTAAATCAGCATTGACATAAGTCTTAATATGTGGTATAATATTATTATAAAAGGAGTGATATTATGCCACAAAGACTTACCATTGAATATGTAAAAAGTTTTATCAAAGATAAAACAAATGGAATGTGTGAAATTCTTGATTCTTCATATACAAATAGTTCAACGCCGTTGACTGTTCAATGTAAATGTGGAAACATTTTCAAACGGGATTTTCATCACATACAAAGAGGACAGTTATATTGCAATGAGTGCAAAAATAATTTAGAATCTTGTCAAAGGCGAAAATCTATTGAAGATGTAATCAAGGATATAAACAGAACAGGATGTACTTATGTATCAGGAAAATATGTAAACAATAATAGCATATTGAAAATCCGTTGCCGTTGTGGTAATATTTTTGAAAAAAGAGCGATTAAATTCTTTTCGGGTCAAGATAGATGTCCTGAATGTGGGAATAAGAATATTTCTTTATCAAAAATAAAATATACCTCAAATGATGTTGAACAAATAATATCTAAAAGTGGATATAAGATGTTAAACAAAAATGAGTATATCGATACTGCACACAAGTTCAAATGTATATGTTCAAAAGGTCACGAATTTTATTTGAATTTTGGAGCATATCTAAATGGCAAATCGGGGTGCAAAAAATGTGCCAATGCAATGATGTCAGGAAGTAATCATTGGAATTATAAAGGTGGAAGTTCCGAAGTAATTGATTTATTAAGAAAATCATTGATACCTTGGAAAAATGAAATAAAATCTTTATATGGCGAGAAGTGTGCTATTTCAAAGGAAAGTGTCAAAAGGCTTGACGTTCACCACATCGACAATTTTCTTGACATATTAGAGAGTTGTAGTAAGGAGTTAAATATTGATATAAAAGACAAATTGTCTGATTATGACAATTATTCTCAATATGAAATCTTAAAAAACGCTTTAATAGAAAAGCACAATTCACATATTGGCATACTTATAAGTCATTCTATTCACGCAAAATTTCATAACGCATATTTAGGGAATCGCACAACAAGAAAACAGTTTGATGAATTTATTTATTCAAACTATGGAGTGCGATTAAATGAAATACTAAAATAACTACTTTTCGCACCTTGCGAGATGTTCAACAACCGAGTAATTCTCGACAGTTGATAATGTTAGACCATTTTGCCAACGTCGGCAAAATGATAATCAAAAGCGGTAGAGGTGCAAAAGCTTCTACCGCTTAATTTTATTAATGACTTGACATATCATTGAATGGATGATATAATAATACTATAATACAAACAGTAGAGGAGTGCTATTATGTCAAAGTTTATTGATATTACAGGTCAAAAATTTAATAATTTAACGGTGATTAAACGCTTACCAAACGCAAAAGGCGGAATAGCCGTGTGGAAATGCCTATGCGATTGTGGACATTATACAACTGTAAGAGCAAGCAACTTAAAAAATGGTGCAGTAAAAAGCTGTGGTTGTTTAAAA
>ERZ808275.159-NODE-159-length-39755-cov-3.958665_pt1 | contig 39755 bp, 35 predicted proteins | sample MGYA00520894_ERZ808275 | MGnify/ENA primary metagenome ERZ808275 (study PRJEB31516, sample SAMN03275598) | gut metagenome | biome: mammalia-associated habitat; material: feces | host: Papio cynocephalus | place: Kenya | collected 2012-08-03 ... | reverse complement strand
TATGGATCACAACTACGAACAAGCCGTTAGATATTGGCTAAATTCGTTTTATATTGATTCTTGTTATCCAAAAACTATGCTAAATCTAGCAATTTCTTACGACTGTATGAAAAAATTTGATTACGCATACTGTTTTTACGCAAGATATTCTGACTATATTTTAGATAACAAAGAAGAACTTACTAAATTAAATAAAAGATTAAAACAGATAAAAGTTTATTTGAATAACAATCCTTATCTGATTGATAATCATTTAAAAACAGCTGAAGAATGTTATAGAAAGAATGACTTAAATACAGCTAGAGTTGAATATAGAAATTATATTATTCTAAAACCTGAAGAGAAAAAGATTTATCAACCTTTGTTGCAAAAAATAAACTACTACTTAAATCCGGAGGCAAAAGTAGTTGAAGAATTAACAAAAAGTGCAACAACATTATATAATGCAGAAAAATATGCAGAAGCATCTTTAATATATAAAAAAGCAATGAAATTGTGTGACGAAAATTCACCAGAATTTGCACGTCTAAACGCTAAATATAATATTTGCGTAAGAAAGGCTGGATAGTATTTTGAAAAACTTTTTAAAAGAATTAAAAAAGTTTTTTTATACAAAAATACTAAGACGTAAATATTACAGAACAGGTAGCTGTAAAGGTTGCGGAAAATGTTGCAGAAAAATTTATGTTAAGCACGCAAAAGGTGTAATTAAAGAAGAAAGTGAATTTCAAAAACTCAGAAGATTACATCCTTTCTATACATATCTAGAAGTAATTGATAAGGACGAAACCGGTCTAGTTTTCAGATGCACAAATTTAGACGAAGAAACAAACAAATGTAAAATTCACAAAACTCGCCCAGGAATTTGCAGAAGATACCCTCAAGAAGAGCTATTTAAAATGGGTGGGGCTTTGTCAGAAGACTGTGGATACAAAATGATTCCAATTATTCCATTTAAAGAAGTTTTCGAAAAAGTTATGAAAAAAAATTAAGTAATTTGACATGCCAACTACAATATTGATATTATAATAAAATCTATATAGATTTGGGTAGGAAAATGTACGTAAAACAACTTGAAATTGACAATTTTAAGTCTTTTGCGACCAAGGTAGATATACCATTGTTAAAAGGATTTACAACGGTATCAGGACCTAACGGTTCAGGCAAAAGTAATATATTAGATAGCGTCTTGTTTGCACTTGGGCTATCTGGTACTCGTGCGTTGAGAGCAGAAAATGTTTCTCACCTTATTTCTACCTTTAACAAACGTAATGAAGCCTATGTAAAAGTTACATTTTCCGAAGTTGGCGATTACGGTGATTTTTCAGTAGCTAGAAGAATTAGAAAAGCCTCAAACGGTACTTTTTCAAGTGTTTATTACTTAAACGACAAGGTTACAACCTTAACAGAAATTCATGCAGTATTAGAACAGTTTAATTTAACTTCTAATAGCTACAATATTATTATGCAAGGCGACGTAACAAGCATTATTAAATGTAATCCGACAGATAGAAGAAAACTTATCGATGAAATTGCTGGAGTTGCAGATTTTGACCGTCGTATAGACCAAGCAAAAGGCGAATTAGATACAGTTGAGCAACGTGTAGAAAGTTCTACTTTAATTCTTAATGAAAAAGAAGAACATTTAAAACAACTTGAAGAAGAAAAAGAAGTTGCACAAAAATATCAAAAATTAAAAGACGAAAAAACATCTTACGAAAGCCAAATCAACGCTGTTCGATATTTTGATATTAAACGTAATCTTGAAAAAGCTCACGAAAATATTTTAGAATTTGGCAAAAAGAAGAAAGTCGAAGAATCAAACAAAATTGATTTAGAAGAAAAATTAAACCTTATTCAAGGCAAATACAACGAATTAGCTGCAGAATTGAAAGAAAAAGGTGAAGATAAACGTATTGAATTAATCGGTAAAAAAGAAGAAATAAAAGGTCGTATAGAAAATAAAAAGAACGCTATCAATTATACAGAAAAACAAATTCTAGATAGTGCAAAATCTATAGAAAACAAGAAAAACGGTATTGAAGAACAAAAGAAAAATATCAAGGATAACGAACTTAAAATCGAATTAAAACAAGAAGAAATAAAAACTTTACAAGATAATATTCTTGATAAAAAAGCGGAATTGAATAAAATTCTTGCAGAAAAAGCTGGATTGGATGAAACCGCTAGTAAGTTTATGGAAAATCACGCTTCTTATCGTTCAGAACTTTCTATTTTACAAGAAAAAGAAAACAATTTATTAAAAGAAAAATATCCAAAAGAAGCTAGATTAAGTAGCTTAAAGACAGAAATTGAAAAAGCAGAAGCAGATGTTCAAAAATTAAACGAGTTTAAAGAAAACTTCTCATCAAATGAAGATAAAATTAAAGTTCAACACGAAGAACTTGGCAAAGAATTGGAAGAACTTAAACATATCCAAAAAACTACAATGGAAGAGTTGGATAATGTAAAAGACGAGTTAACTGATACTCAATACAATTTCACAGCAGCAGTAAGGAAACTTGAATCTTTAAAAGCTCAAAAATCAGCAAGTGAAATGGCAAATTCTAACGGCACAATTGAAACCGTTATGAGAGCTAACTTAAGAGGTGTTCACGCTCCACTTTCTCAATTAGGTAAAGTTGACAAGGAATACGCAACAGCTTTAGAAGTTGCAGTTGGCGGAAGAATGGCACACATCGTTGTTGATGATTATCAAGTGGCTTTAAGAGCGGTAGAGCTTTTGAAATCAGCTAATGCGGGTCGTGCAACATTTATTCCATTGAACAAAATTAAACCAGCACCTGACAAATTAACTTTACCAAGAGATAAAGGTGTAATCGATTTTGCTATTAATTTGATTGATTTTGACGACCAATATTTAGATGCTTTCTACTATGCAGTTGGGGAAACTCTTGTTGTAGAAGATAACGAGGTTGCACAAAATTTAAAAGGTAAATATAGAGTTGTTACTCTAAGTGGTGAAATTTACGAAAAATCTGGTTCTTTAACAGGTGGTTCTTTAAAAGCTAACAGAATGAAATTTAGCCAAACTGATGATGAAGAATTAGAAAAAGCTAACAAGAAACTTGGCGAAATTGAAGCTAAATTAAAAACATTAAATATGAAAAAAGCTGAACTTGAAGAAAAGCTTGAAAAAACAAGAATTACATATTCAAGTTCTCAAACAGAATATACAAAAACAGGTATTGAACTTCAAAACTTGTTGAGAAGTAGCGCTGATAAAGATTCTTCTTTAAAAGAAAAACTTGATTTTATTGCTCAAACAAAAGCTGAAATCGAACAATTAGAAAAAGTTCTAGATAAAGAAGAAGAAAAACACGTTGAATTATCTGAAAAAATTACAGAGGTTCAAACAAAAATCAACGAACTTGAAAACTTAATGAATGACGATGAGCTTAAGAAATTAAAAGCTCAAACAGAGGATGTTGAAAACGAAATTAAACGTCTTTATGACAAAATCAACAATATCAATATGGACATCAACGAAATTCAAAGAAAGAATAAGTTTGATGAAAGTGTTATGGAATCTCGTCACGATGAAATTGCAAACCTAGAAAAGAATATTAAAACTCTAGAAAACGATAAATCAACTTACGAAAACGAAATTGTAAAACTAAATGAAGATTTGAAAGCGTTAGAGGGTGAAATCGAAAAGATTTCTGAAGTTTTAGATTCTTTACTAAAAGAAAAAGCTCAAATCGAAGAAGATTTATTAAACGTAAAAGAACAAAAACGCAAATCTGAAACAGAAATCGAAAAACTTGCAGAACAAATTGAATCATTTAAAGCAAGAAGAAGAGAACTTGAACCAGAATTTAAAACAGCAGAAACTGAATTAATTGAAAGTGGCGTAAAAATTTCTGAACTTGAGCCTGTAACAATTTCTATTGACGAAATCAACGCAAAAATTCAAAGATTGCAAAAGAAAATGGATGAGTTGGGTGACGTTAATATGAGAGCGATTGCTCAATATGATGCAATTTCAGAAAGAGTTAAAGAATTAAAAACTCAAATTGAAACACTAACAAAAGAACGTCTACAAATCTTAGAAAGAATGCAAGGCTATGAACAATTAAAGAAAGAAGCCTTCTTAAAAGCTTATAACGGAATAAATATTCACTTCAAAGAAGTATTCCACGAATTATCAGATGGTGAGGGTACGCTTGTATTAGGAAATCCTGAAGACCCATTGAATGGCGGTCTTACAATCGATGCTCAACCGAGAGATAAACAAAGACAAAGACTAGAAAGTATGTCAGGTGGAGAACAAACTTTAACAGCATTATCATTTGTATTTGCTATCCAAAGATACTTACCAGCACCTTTCTATGCTCTAGACGAAGTTGACGCAAGCTTGGATAACATTAATGTAGAAAAGCTTGCACATCTTGTAAAAAAACAATCAGAAAATACGCAATTTATAGTAGTTAGTCACCGTCCACCTATGATAGAATCAGCTAATAGAACAATAGGTGTTACTCAAAAAGAAAAAGGTAAGACTAAGGTAACAGGTATCAAATTAGAAGAAGATTAAGGGAAAAGTAAAAGATGACAGCAGAAGCTTTACAGTTAGAACAAGAATATCACGTTGACGGGATTGAAATGCTTGTTGATATGGCAAAATCAGGCAAAATCGACCCTTGGAATATTGATATTGTTGATATTGCTGATAAATATTTGATGAAAACTTTTGAAGCTAAATCTCAAAACTTACGTTTCACAGGTAGAACACTTTTATTCGCATCTATTCTTCTCAAATTAAAATCAAATGTTCTTAAAGGTATTGAGCTTATGGACTTTTTACCAGAAGAACCTATGGATGAATTTGAGTATGACGATGATAATTTTGAAGACGATTTTCATAATTACAATACAACAAATGTTGTTTCAATAGACGAAGTTTTACAACGTAGAACAAGCGTTAAAATGAACAGAAAAAGAGTCGTAACCTTAGAAGACTTGATTAGACAATTAGAATTTTATGAAATGTTGGATAAAAAATTAGCATTAAAAAATGCTCACGAGAGAGCTAAGAGAAGAGTTCGTTCTTACGCTAATTTAACTCCAGCAGATATTATGAATATCGCTCACGACAATTTTATTGAGGAATCAGTAGATACAATCAAAGCAAGATTAGATAAAATCTTTAATAAAAAAGAAAAAGTTGAATTAAAAGAACTTGTTTCTATCGGTATGAGCAAAGTTGTTGCATATTTAGCACTATTATTCTTAGCTAAAGATACAGATATTGAATTAGAACAAGAAGAATTTTATTCAGATTTATATGTGGTAAAGGGAAATGGAACTAGAACAGTTGAAGTCTAAAGTCGAAGCTGTTTTATTTACAACAGCTCGAGCATTAGAAGCAAAAGAAATCGCAGAATTTTTAGGTGAAGAAGTTGATAAAGTTGAAGAAGCTTTAGTAGAACTTATTTTTGACTACGCATCAAGAGATGGTGCATTAGAAATTGACGATGAAAACGGATATATTTTACAAGTAAAAGAAGAACACATGGATATAGTTGAAAAACTTTGTCCTGCAGAAATGAAACCTGCGGTGTTAAAAACTCTTACTGTTATTGCGTTAAAAGAACCTATCAGACAATCTTATCTAAAAGATTTACGTGGTGCGAATGCTTATGACCATGTTAAAGAGCTTGTTGATATGGGAATGATTTCTAAGACAAAAGATAAAAACGGACGTTCTTTCAACTTAAGAACAACACCAAAATTTGAAGAATACTTTAAAATCAAAGGCGATAAAAAAGCCTTGGCAAGGGTTCTAAAGATTGACGAGGGAGTTAAAGATGATACTCCTCAGCCGACAGCAGAAGAAGTACCATCTTTAGATGAAGAATAGAGAAAATTTCATTTTAAACTAAATCTTTTTTAACACATTCAGCTATACGGTAAGGGTCTTTTGAAGCTAAGAAGTCCTTATTTTCTGATGCGTATTCACAAATTTTTTCAAATACAAAGACAATATCTTTTATAGATTTACCAGCCTTTAGAATATCAACAAGAATAACTTTTATCCCTGTAACAGGAACTATTCTAAGCACATTCCAAATCAGCCAAGAATTGTTTCTTTGAACTAAATCAATGTATTTTTCTGTAATTTCATTTGAGAAAATATCAGCAACATTTTTAGTCGCTATTTTGCTCAAATTTGTCATTACTGATTTTAAAACATATTCTTTTGTAGGCACGGCAAAGTCTGAATATACAACGTGACCTCTTACAAGAATTTGAATTTCATTTTCTTGTAACGATTTATCATTGATAACTCTAATTGGCGGGATTATAAAGCCTGATTGATCTTTAAGCTTTATTCTGAATTTACCAATACCGTTAACAATATTTTGTGCAAAAGGCAAAATATCATCACCAAAAGCAACGGCAAGAACATCAACTTGTAGAGAATCATACAAATCTGAAATACGCTCATCAATTGATTTTTGAGGAGTTTTAGGTTTTCTAAGGTGTAATAAATTTTTTAACATTCCGATCATACTTTATTAATAATATTATTTACGCAAAAGTCAAAAAGACGTAAAAAGCCAATAAATAAAGAATTATTGCGTTATCTCAAATATATTACAATATTTTGCCCCATGCTTATTTACATGCTATAATTCTTGTATGGATATGAAGAAATCGTCAATGAGCTCACAAAATCGATTAATCCTGTATGGGTTTTTAGCATGCACAACTGTTATTGTGCTTATTGCCATACTTGCGATGAATGCTATTCAAAAAAATATGAATATGGCATATCGTAGTTTTGGTCAAATTATTGCAAAAACTCTTGCTATTGAAAGTGTTGAGGTTACAAAAGACATTCCTGACACCAATAAATATGATACTTTAAGAACACATTCTCTTTCTATCCTAAAAAGTAATGACGATATTTCATTTATTGAATTTAAAGACAACAAATCAAAAGTTATTTACTCTAGTAAAAGTGATTTTCCAAAAGCCTTTGATGCTTCAATAATTGCAGTAAGTTCACCAATGGTAAACAAAACTATTACAGGTAATCAAGTTGTTGGTTCTGTAACTATTGGTTTATCTGGTAATATTATTGATAAAATTTCAGGTACAACAAGAGCATCTTTATTGTTAGTATTTATAATAACTTGGGTTGTATTTGCAATAGTAGTTATCGTAAACACATTATTAATTACAAAAGAATTAAGACATATTTTAACAGGTGTAAGAAAAATAACTTCTGGTGAATTTGGTTATAAACTAGAGGGTGGTGACACAAGTGCAGAGGTTCAAGAATTATTTAAATCTTTCAACGATATGTCACAAAAATTACACCAATACGAAGAACAAAATATTGAAGAATTAACATTAGAAAAGAATAAACTTGAAGCAGTATTAATGAGTATTGCAAATGGTGTTGTTGTATGTGACAACTACGATAAAATTGTTCTTATCAATAATCATGCCAGAAAGCTACTTGAAGCAGAACAAAGTGATATTTTAGGTACAAAAATTCAACAATACTGTGATACAAATGGAGAACTTTGTTTCAAGGATAAAATTGAACAATTCAAAGATACTCCTCTAGATGTTATTGAAAAAAGACCTCTTGGTTTTAATATAGAAGTAGATAAACGTATTATCAAATGTATTATTTCTCCTATGTTTTCTAGAAACAAAGATTACGTAGGTTATATTATCGTACTTATCGACGTTACTAAGGAAATTGAAATGGATAACTTACGTAACCACTTCATTTCAAACGTATCACATGAATTAAGAACACCAGTTACTGTTCTTAGAAGTTATATTGATACATTATACAATTATGGTAATGACTTTGACTTTAATACACAAAAAGAGTTTATTGGAGTTATGAACCAAGAAATCATTCGTTTAAATAGAATGGTTAACGATATTCTTGACTTCTCTCGTTATCAAAGTCAACAAATTAGACTTGAAAAGAAAAAAGAAGATATTACAAAGATTATCGAAGAATGCGTAAACCAATTAGATATATTGGCACACGAACACAAAATTACTATTTCAGTTATGAAAGAACCTGACTTGCCAGAAGTACCTCTTAACCATGATAGTATTGCTCGTGTAATCAATAATATTCTATCTAACGCTATTAAATATTCACCAGACGGCTCTAGAGTAAAAATCAGAGCTGAAAGAGCTAGAGTTGGTGACTTTATAGAAGTATCTGTAGAAGACCAAGGTCCTGGTATTCCTGAAGAATATCAAAAGAAAATCTTTGATAGATTCTTTAGAGTGGAAAACGCTACTCACTCTATTAAAGGTACTGGCTTAGGTTTACACTTGGTTAAAATCTCTGTAGAAAAACACCACGGCGGTGAAGTATTTGTTCACTCTAAAGTTGGTGAAGGTTCTACTTTCGGATTTAGATTACCTATCAACCCTAAAGACGACAACAAAGACGAAATGCCAGAAAAAAATCAAGAAGAAGATTTAGTTTAATGAAATTTCTACATAAGATAATCTTGTTATTTGCAATATTTACTTATCTTCCACTATCAGCTAACGCTGGTGATATGTATTGTAGTTTTTCTGAATACAATGAAAAAGTTCCTGATAAAAAGGTACACGATATAAAAATCCATATATTTTTTGATGATGAAAAAACTAATATCGGATACGTATATTTTGGCAAAAAGAAAAAAGTTGATAGCGTAATAGATTATAACTATGATTACCTATTGTTTAAGATTAAATATGCTTATGACTATGGTAAAACTGACGTTACTTATAAAATAGATAGAGTAACTAGAGAAATAAAAACTTATAGAAGTGAAGTTGTAAATGGTAATCGTTCTTACACCGTTTATTATAAAGGTGTAGGCAAATGCGAAACATTACCTCGCCCAGTTAAAGAACATCTGTAATTACTAGAAGGAAGTAATTACTTTAATCTTTTTGATTACATTGTTACCATCAGGCTTGCCGTCAGAAGTTACACCGTAGAAAATTGTGTATTTAATTCCATCCTCATGGATAGTTCCTCTAAATGCTTTTGTACCATCTTTAGTTGTAACTTTAACCAAGAATAACTTTTGACCATTAACAGCATAAATTTGAGAATAACCATTCACCCAAGTTTCACTAGATGCTGGAAGAATGTATTTGTTAATGTAATCTTCAATTGTAGTTTTTGTAAATTTACCAAACGGATTATTCTTAATAGAAAAAGTACCATCAGAATTTCTTATGATACCATAATTCTGATAATCACCAGCTTTAGCTAAAATATCAGGTTCATCAGCCGATTTATTATTTTCTACTTGGTTTTCTTTAGCAGACTCTTTTTTCTTTTTATTTTTTTCTTTTTCTAATTTTTCAAACTCTAGTAACGCTTTATCATCCAAATCAGATAAATTACTATTAATATCAAGTTGTCTTGTTTGAGAAGGTTCTTTTACCTTGTCATAATTAGAAGTTTGAACTGGAGCTTTACCAGTATGTACAATGCTTTCCTTGTTAACCATTAACGCATTTTGAGCTCCCATTAGTTCTAGAGAACTCGCTTGGGCAGATTTATGAGAAAGATTATCTCCTCGTTGTTCATTTTCCGAGTTACTATCTTTCTTATTTTGTTCATCAGAATTTTTAGACTTATTTTTTTCATCGTCTTTCTTTCCTTGAACAGCGTTCTTATAGAGATATGAATTATTATTATTAATATCTAATGACATAAAGAAACCTTATATATCTATATAAACATTATACAACCTTATTTTAACATTTTGAAGTGATTTTTGTAAATAATAATCATCATAATAAATGAAAAAATTATAATCATGATAGAAACAACTACCGGTAACGGTAAAACACCAACGTACAAAATGCTATCAATTCTAAGATTTTCTACTAATATTCTTACTATTGAATAAAGTATTAAATATGAGCAGAAAATAAAACCGTCAAAATTTTTGAAAACTTTTCGTAATACAAAAAACAGTACAAAAAATATTATTAAATTCAAAATAGATTCATACAAAAAAGTTGGATGAAAATATTCATAATTTATATATTCTAAAGGTCTATGACTAATTGGAATATATAATTTACAAAAAATCTCAGTAGGCTTTCCAAAGGCTTCTGAGTTAAAGAAATTTCCCCAGCGACCAATAGCTTGAGCTAAGATTATCCCATAGGCAAAAACATCAGCAAGTTTAAGAATAGGAAGTTTCTTTATTTTTGCAAACAATATACCAAAAACTAACCCAAATAATATTCCGCCATGGATTGATAATCCACCTTGACGAAAATCAAAAATTTCTAAAACATGCTTTGAATAATATGAAAAACTAAACAAGCAATAGTAAAGTCTTGCACCAATAAAGCCTGAAATTATTGAAACAAAAGCCAAATCAAAAAAAACGTTTTCTGAAATTTCAGAATAGAATTTATTTCTTACAAAATTTGAGAAAAATATACCTGATAACACGGCAATAGCCATAATTATCCCATAGTAATAAATATCTAACCCAAAAATTGAGCAACAAATTTCTGCTGGAGAAGTAAACATACTATTCAATGCTAAATGTTTTATTTTCGTTTACATTACTATTTGCAGAGTCATCTTCGTAATCAGGATTATCTACTTTTTTAATTTCTGTTTTAATATTAGAAATCTTAGCCTCTACAGTTGCTTTATCTTTAGCATTACCAGCTTTTTGAAGATATGTTTCATAAGATTCAATAGCTTGGTTATATAAAGATTTTACAGCTTCTTTTTCTTCTTTAGATAATTCTGTATCATCATCATCTGAAGTTTTATTTTGAACAGTATCTTCCTCATCATCTTCATCGGCATTCGGTTTTTCACCGTTTATGTTAACTTCACCCTTGATAACATCAATAGCAAAGTTTTCTTGAGCTACACCTAAAGAGTAATAAGTTTCTGCCATTGTTGGTTTTAAATTAATAGCTTTACCAAAAGTTTCAATAGCTTCTTTATATTTGTTTGCATAAGTATATGCAACAGCTAAGTTATATTGAGTTTCAAAAATTGTATCATCCAAATCAACACTTGCCTCTAAACGACTAATTGCATTTTCATAATCGCCTTTATCCATAAATACTTTCGCTTTATTATTTAATTCTTGAACAGCTAAATTGTTAATACAAGCAGTTGAAAGTACTGATACAAGTAATATTGATAATATTGATAAAAATTTTCTCATAATTCACATTCCCTTTATTTTTTAACCATGTAAACATAATTTTAAATTAAATTTAAAAATTTGGCAATATTTTAAAGTTTACGATACAATTAAGATAAGAAATAAAGGGATATGACATGTCAGAAGAAAAAGTAGTAAAATTAGGTAAAAGAAGCAGTAAAAAAGCAGAAGCAAAACAAGATGAGCCAAAAGCTCCAGAATTAACATATTGTAGTTTTTGCGGTAGACCAAACACACAAGTATTAAAAATGGTAAAAGGTCCAAACGTAAATATTTGCTCAGACTGTGTTATGATTGCTGTGCAATACTTGATTATGAACGATAGAAATTTATCTGTAGAAGCTCAAAGATTACTTGATGCAATGTGGAGAGGTAGTAACTAATGGCAGATGTAGAACAATTAAATAAAATACAATTAAAAGCAGAAGTTTTAACAACAATAACAAGACTTCAAACTTTGCAAGATGCATCACAAGTTGATGAACTTTTATATGTTTTAGATAATCAAACAGATAAAAAAGCTGTTCTCGATACATTAATGAGAGAACTTGTAAAAACCAATGAACAAAAAGCTTATATTCTTTGTTTCTTATTGCATAGATTATGCGACAAGGAGCAATTAGAAAATGCTCTTTGGAATACATTAAAAAGCCCAACTGTTTCAGATTTTGTAAAAACAGTTGTTCTTAATATTTTAAAAGATTTAGGTAACAAAGTTGATTACGACAACTTAGAAGAATATTTTGAATCACCAGAAGATGTTATTGATGCTGATACAAAACAGTTATTACATACAGCAATTATGAATCCAGAAGCTCAAATTGATTTTCTAGATTTCTTGTATTCTTTACACGATGCAGATAAAAAATCTTTGGTTCAATCCTTAGCCGACGATTATTCAGAAGATGCTTTGGCAAATATTCTTATTCCAGTATTCTTACATGACCCAAGCTCAAAGGTTGGTCAAATTGCTTTAGAAGAATTAGGTCAATCAAAATCACAACTAGCTTTACATGCACTTTTAGAAGCTAAAGAATATGTTGATGAAGAATTTCTTCCAGCTATAAAAAGAAACATTTCAGCTTTAAAACTAGCTGGTGTTAGAGAAGACAATACTCTTGATTTTTATAAAGAAGTTTTATCAGAATCAAAACCTTACGAATCATACACAAGCTATCCAGACGGTCACGGCAACCAAGCTTTAATCTTCTCTAGAGAAAGAGAAGACGAAACAATCCAAATTGTTGCAACAGTAATTAGTGACAAATGGGGCATTGTAGATTGTTTTGGTTTCAACCAAATTTCTAAAAAAGAATTTAACAGAATTGTAGAAAGATTTTATGGTAACGATCTACCGGTATTTATCAACCATACAGTTCTAAAAACATTATTAATGAATGCAGAAGAAACTGTTCACAAACATGGTGAACTAATGTCATACGAATATATCTGCTGGAGAAACTTACTTCACGATATTCCAACAGAACCTGTTCCAATGCAATATTTACTAGAAGATAAATTTGAAAAGAAAACTTTAACTAAAAAAGAACTTGATAAAATTTGTCTTGCAGAAGAAACTCAAAAATGGTTTATCGATACTGATTTTTCAGTAAAATTCTATGACTTTACAGAAAAATTAAATAGTCACTTCAAAAAAGACGACTACGACATTGATTTAGACGAAGCAATAGAAGAAGATTTGAGCAAATTAATTGATAGAGATGAAGAAAAAATTTGGTCAAAGAGAATAATGAATGTTGCATATCTAAAATACTTAGCAAACGAAAAGAATCTAGCAAACTTATTCTATGCTCTATACTTTGATGAAGATGCAAAACATGAACTATTTAAAAACATCATCAGAAAAAGTATTTACGAATACTATGTTTCAATTAAATTTAAACTTGATGAAACAAAGAAAACAGCAAATTTATTCAGAAGAAACTCAGACTATGAAGACGAAATCACTATAACAAAAGCACAAGCTGAAAAAGTTATAGAAAAAATTGAAAAGGCTTGGGTTCAAGAATAATGGATAAAGTAATGGCACTTGATGTCGGAGAAAAAAGAATAGGAATAGCACTAAGTGATTTTTTACACGTAATAGCAACACCACATTCTTTTATATCTCGAAAACCTGAAGAAGAAGCAATTAATCAAATAAAAAAAATTGCAAAAGACAATAGAGTAGAAACAATTGTAGTAGGACTTCCAATAAATATGGACGGCACGCAAGGTCATCAAGCACAAGACTGTTTAGGTTTTGCAGACAAACTAAAAGACTCTTTCAAAATAGTTATGGAAGACGAACGTCTAACAAGCGACTTGGCAGAAGAAAATTTAAGAAATAAAAAAATTGACTTCAGAAAAAACAAGGGGCTAGTTGATATTGAAAGTGCTTGTATTATACTGGAACAGTACCTAAGTAAATAAGAAAGTGAGATAAATAAAATGGCAGAAGAAAAACATATAATCGAAACACTTGATGAAAACGGTAATTTGATTAAATTTGAATTATTTGACATCATCCAATTCGAGGGTAATGAATACGCATTATTATTACCAGGTGACGAAAAAGACAAGGAAGAAAACGGTTCTGAAATTGTATTAATGAAATTAATCCAAGAAGGAACTGGCTATTCTTTCGAAACAATTGAAGACGATGATGAATTTGAAAGAGTTTCAGATTATATTGAAAGTTTAGATGAGGAATAAAAATTGTTTGAAAAGTTTACCGAAAAAGCAATAAACGTAGTAACTCAAGCTCAAAAAGAAGCTAAAGAAATGCAAAATTCTTTAATCCAACCTGAGCATATATTTCTAGCTATCATAAAAGAGGCTAGAGGTATTTCTTTGAAAATCTTCAAAATGTATAACATAGATTACGATAAATTTCATGAAGCAACAGAAGAAAAACTACGTTTTGAGAAAATGGCAAACCCGAAATCAAACCCTCAATTCAGCGAATCTTCAAAGAATTTATTAAAACTCGCTATGGATTTGGCAACACGTTCTAACAATGAACTTGTTTTATATGAACATATTTTCTTAGCAGCATTAGAAAATAAGAATTCTTATATCGGAAGAATTTTAGAAAAATTCAAATTCAATACAGCACAAGCAGAGGATTTGCTAAAAAGATTAGTACAAAAGAAAATCAAAAAACTTGAACACCCTGAAAAGTTTGAATTAACTGCAGAAGAAGAAAAATATAGAACAGCAGAAAGACTTTTCGATGGTGATACAGCCTCAAAAATCTTTGATAAAGCAGTAACAAAATTGCACGCATCTAAATACGAAATTTTAGGTACAGACCAAATTATTTCTGCCATTCTTGAGGATAAGGATTCTGACTTATCAAAAATATTAATTGAAAACGGTGTAACATCAGAAAATTTTGACAAAATCTTAGAAGAAAACTCTTCAAGACAAGCAGAATTTGAGGGACATCAAATCGTATTTACACCAAATGCTTTTATCATTATGAATAACGCTCTTCAAATTGCAAAAGAACTTGGTTCTTCAGAAGTAACTCCAGAACATGTTATTCTTGGAATGTTAAAAGTTAAAAAAGGTGTTGCTTATGAAGCTTTTAAATCACTAAAGGTTGATGATTCAAAACTTAAAGAAGCTATTTTAAAACCAATTGAACATTCTATGAGTGAAAGTTTAACAATAATGAAATTAGCTAAACAAGAAGCTCACAGACTGGGTAAAAATGTTGTAGGAACAGAAATGTTCTTGGTTGGTATTTTAGGCGAAAGCTCAAATATAGCAGCAAAAGTTCTAACAGAATTAGAAATCACAATAAAAGATGTAAGATTAACTATCGAAAGCTTTGTTGGTTTTGGTAATGACTATACAGAGGGCGAAATTACATTTACAAACAATGCAAAGAAAATTCTTGAATTAGCTTGGACAGCAGCTAAAAAAGAAAATAAAAAACGTATTGAAGCGTATCACATTTTAGACGCAATCACTAGAGTACCAGATTCAGTAGCGATGAAAACACTTGAACATTTAGGCGTTGATGCTGTTGAAATTAAACAAGGTATTATTAACGAAATTAATAAAGCTCAATGTTAGATATTGTAGAAAAAATCTTAAATAAATATGATTTACTAAATAAAGAAAAAACACTACTTGTAGGACTTTCAGGTGGTGCTGATTCTGTAGCTTTGAGCGAAATAACTTATAGATTATCTTTAGAATATGGATTTAAATTAGTATTCTGCCACTTAAATCATAATTGGAGAGGCGAACATTCTCTATCAGATATGGATTTTTGCACAAATTTTGCAAAAGAACGAAATATTGAAATTCTAACTGACACGCTATCAAAAGACGAAAAACAAACAGAAACAAACGCAAGAGAATTAAGATACAACTTTTTTGAAAATTGCAAAAATAAAGTTAATGCAGATGCTCTTTTGCTTGCTCATAACAAAAATGATAGGGTCGAAACGCTTGTTTATAGAATGATAAAAGGAACAGGCGTAAAAGGTCTTGCCTCTATAAAAGAAAAAAGAGATTATATTATTAGACCATTAATAGAAATTTCTAGAGAAGAAATTGAAACTTTTTGTGCAGAAAACAACTTAAATTTTGTTACTGATAGTACTAATTTTGAAAATAATTACAACAGAAACTATATCAGAAACGAAATTTTGCCAAAATTTGAAAAGATTAACCCAAAATATCTTGATGCTATTTATAATTTATCAAATTTAGCAGAAGAGGATGAAACGCTTATAAATGAGTTTTTAAAAAACTCATACTCAAATATATTACAAGATAATAAAATTATAACAGAGAGCTTTCTAGCAACTTCTGATGAAATAAAAAAAAGAATTATTTTAGATATATTTATTAAATATAATTTGGATTACGATTCTAAAAAAATAAATGAAATTTTAGATTTTATAAAAAGTAATTCTAAGATAAATTGTGGAGTTAAATATTCACTCACAACAGGTTTATGGTTACTTGTATCTGCAAAAGAAATTGAAGTTATCACAAAATCAACACCCTCAAACGAAGTAATAAAAATAAATAAAGAGGGTGAATATAAAATTTCTGATTATATTTTTAAAATAAAAAAATACGCTGGAGAAAACCCTGAAAAGTTTCCAAAGGATGAAGACTTTCACGCTTTTGTAGAGATAAAAGAGCCTTTTGAATTTACTTTAAGAGAAAGACAAGAGGGCGATTTTATTCAACCACTAGGAATGAATGGAACAAAAATTAAAAAAATATTTAAACTCAAAGAAAATAAAAGCCCACAAAAGAGATACTTTATTATTTCTTTGCCAAAATTCAGAAATCTTATGGGCAATAGGCTACGGATTAAGTGAAAAAATTAAAGTTGTGACAAAACCAAATTATGTGCTATCATTAGAAAAAAGCGAGGCACAAAATGTTGGATTTACAAATTAGCGATTTAAAAACTTTATATACAGAAGAACAACTTCAAACAAGAATCAAAGAATTAGCAGACGAACTAAATGCATTTTATAAAAGCGAAGAAGTTTACCTAATTGCAGTACTAAAAGGCTCAGTATATTTTGCAATTGATTTATCAAAAAGATTAACAATGCCTATATGTATGGAATTTATTAGATTATCAAGCTATGGTCACGGTTTTAAATCATCAGGCAAGGTTAACGCTGTAGATATTTCACTTCCTGATTTGAATGGCAAAAATGTTTTAATCGTTGAGGATATTATTGATACAGGTTTAACAGCAAAATTCTTGCTAGATTTTATTGACTTAAACTTTAAAACAAAATCAACAAAATTCTGCTCACTTCTTGATAAAAAAGTTTCAAGACAAACAGATGTCGATGCAGATTACCACGGCTTTATAATTGATAACAAATTCGTTGTAGGCTATGGATTAGATTATATGGGATTTTACAGAAATCTTCCATACATCGGATACGTAGAAAATGCCGACAAATAAAACTTTTTTGGAACTTATACCAAAACTATTTGAAGAGGATAAAATCTTATCAGAACTTATATTTGATAAGATTAAAGACGTTGTAAACTTTAAAAACGCTAGAGTATTTATGCTTTCACCTGAAAGTTTAGAAGAAATTTATCCAACACAAAAAGAACTAAATATTTCTAATACGTTATCAAAATCACTTTTTAAAGAAGAACTTGAGCAAGCAAAGGAAATTTCTGAAAATCCTCACTACATAACATATTTAAAGGTTAAAAATGTTGTATATGGAATAATTCTTTTTGAGGGAAATAATTTTTCTAAAGAAGAAAAACAAATTTTAAAGGCTATAACAAATATCTTGAGCTACAAAATCAAAGATAATGAATTGTCAGAAGTATTTAAAAGCCAAGTAAAAATATTATCCAAAGCTGTAGAAGAAACAAAAAGTGCTGAACAAATTAAAACAGAATTTATCGCAAATGTTTCTCACGAACTAAGAACTCCCTTGAATGCTATTCTTGGATACGCTGATTTGTTACAGAATAAAAAACTTGGCGAATTAAACAAAAAGCAAACAGAATTTATAAACAATATCCAAACTTCATCCCTACATCTTTTAGGAATGATTAACGAAATTCTTGATATTTCAAAAATAGAAGCTAATTCAACTCAATTAGTAAAACAGCCTTTTGAAATTTCAATGGTGATAGACGAGGTTTTAAATACTCTATTTCCGTTATTTGAGCAAAAAAATATTAAATTAACAAAAGAAATTACAGATTTTGAAATCAAAGCAGATTACCAAAAAACTAAACAAATACTTTTTAACTTAATCAGTAATGCCTTAAAATTCACTAAAGACGAAATAAAAATCCAAACTAATCTTGATAAAAACAATGCTATAATTTCAATAATTGATAATGGTATTGGAATTGAAAAGAAAAATCAAAAAAAGATTTTCAAAAAATTTACGCAAATAAATGATTACATCATAAAAAAAGAAAGTTCGACAGGTTTAGGTCTAACAATTAGCCAAGAATTTGCAAAAATGCACAACGGAAAAATCACAGTAGAAAGCGAACCTAACAAAGGTTCAAACTTTACTATCAAAATACCTTTAAACTAAAGGTCTATACCTCGTTTTTGGCAATCACGTCTTAATTCTGCATTTGCTTTAATAACAGTATTTGCAATCACTACATTATTAATCTTGTGTGCTAAATTATAAGCTTTATCGTACATTCTGAAAGAACTTACTGCATAATCTCTTGCTGTCTTTTCGTTAGTTGCAACCATTTCATGTAAGTATCTACCATAAAGCATATACAATTCACAAAGCATATCTAACATATCGAATTGACGAGCAATACCGATTGCACTTTCAATATAAATTCTTGCACTGTCCAAATCCCCTAAAACAAGGTATGTTCTTGCAATAACTTTATTCAACGCAATTATAAAATAGAAGTTTTGAATTTTTGGACTTTGAGCTATATCAAGAGCTTTTAGAGCAAATTCTAAAGATTTTTTAGGACCTTCAGTAATCAAAGTTACCTCTGAAATCAAATACCAACAAAGAAGTACACCCAAAGCATTCTTTTCATTTGCAAAGTATGAAATTTCTTCTGAGTAAATTGCTAAAGCTTTTTTGTATTTTTTGTTTTCTTTTAATACTTTACCTAAAAGTGCTTTCAAGATATTTTTTGTAATCTTGTCATCAACATTATTTACAAAGGCTACCAAGCTAAATAAATCTTCTTGTAACCCTTCGAATTTTCCGCTAAATATCATATTTAAAATATGAATTAAGTTCATTCTGATAATTGAAGCATCATCTAAAACTTCATCAGGATTTGTTTCTGATACTTCTGTAATAACCTTTTCAGATTCTTCTGTGTTACCTCTAAGTGTGTAACCTAACGCAAGAATCAATTTTAATTTAGCAATATATAATTTGTCAGAAACTTTATTTTTAAGAAGAATTTCAAAAATAGTTTCTACGATACTAAATGTACGGTTATCACCTTGTAAGCACAAAGCTTCTGCTAAGATTAAATAAGTTTTTAACCAAGTTGAGAATAAATCTTTTATAGAAATAACATCGTGAGGTTTTGTTGTATCAAGATATTTTTCTAAAATTGGCATTACATCAATATCAATAGTTTCAATAACTTCACCGTAATTACCAATTCTAAGTAAAGGGTATAACTTTCTTGATTTCAACATTGCAATTTCTAATTCGTGAGAATCATCAACATTATCGACTGCAAAATTTACACAACTAATAACACCGTGATAATTATTCAATTTTGTATAACAATCAATTAAATATGCATTCAACTCGAACATCTTTAATGGATCATCAAGTTTTACAACTGTTTTAATAGCTTTATTCAAATAATCTGCTGCTACTTTAGGTTTTGAATAAGAAAGAATTTTACCTAATCTTTCATGAATATTATTTATAATAAGAGAGCTATTTGCACCTTGAATATTTTTAACTAAAGCTAAAGACATTTGTTGTGCTTTAACATACATATTCACATCGCCAAGATATGCTGATAACTTAACAACATCAGACCAAATATTTAGAGCTGGTAATTTTTGGTGAATATTCAACGCAAGTTGAGCAAGTAAGGTGTGCGAAGATAAAGCAAATTCTGACAAAATTGCGAATAATTTTTTGTTCAAGTTTAAGAAAGCTCTTTCATTTTTAGTAATGTTTAGAATAGCTTTCCATAAACCAACACTCTTAAATTCATACGCCAACTCATTTACTGGTGTAATATAGTTTAATCTAATTAAACTACCAAATAAATCTACAAAAGTTCTATCATCGACTTTAAACAACTGATTTAAAAGTACAGGATAGAATTTTAAACCCAAAGTTGCACACGCAACAAGGATTTCGTAACACATAATGTTTTCTTTTTTAAGAATATTCAAACGTGTTCTTACCACATCCTCAAAAGTTTCAGGAAGAGTAAAATTAATATAGTTTCTGCTTGTATCAAGCATCAAGTTAAGTATTTGCTCAATATGTGCAGGATTACCACTAGAAACATTTTGAATAGCTTCTCTCATAGTTTGCGTAGTAGTTGCAAATAGAGGATTATAGCTATCAATAAACGTATCTGTTTGACTATCATTAAATGGAACTAATGAAATATCTGTATAGTCAGAATCTTTTAAATCTTCAGAATATAAGTAGTTTTTAACTGATTTATCATCACTAAATAAAATCAAGAATTTTGCGTTATTAACATTAAATTCTGAAGAAACTAATAGTTTTAAAAATTCATAAGATGTTGCATCAACATATTCTAAATTATCAACAACAAAAATCGTTTTAACTCTTGATGAAATAACTTCAAATACTTTTTTCAATAAGTTAAAAGTTCTAACCTTGTTTTTGAAAATATTTTCATAATAATCAACATTTTGCGGATATAAGAAATTCATCAAATCAGAAATTTCTGAAACAGAAAGAGAAGAGAATTCTTGCTTAAAGAAAGCAAAAGAATCTTTCTTTAATTGTTCAATATCCACACAGAAATTTGGTAAATTAAAGAAACTCAAAAGTATATCTTGGAACAAACCAAATGGAGTATTTTGGGTAGTTGGACCACCTTTACCAATTAGCCAAACCAATTGATTATCTTTTAGTTCATTCATTGTTGCTTTAAGAACAATGTTTTTACCCAAACCTCTTTTACCATTCAGACCAATAATTTTGACATCAGTATTTAAAATTAAGTTGATAAGAACACTTTTTGCACTTTGTTGAGTGAATAAACTTGGCGTGTATTTAACATTAATTTCAGACTTTTTAACTTCTTCTTTCGGAGTATCTTCCTTTCTTGTAATTTTAATTTCAGGAATACTCTTAAACGGTATTGTTGTCGTATTATGTCTATTTGGCAACTGATTTTGTTTTAGAGGCAAAATACCTTTGATTTTTTGTTTTGATTTTTGTTGAGAGTGTCTTTTCTTTTCAATAATTTTTTGTTCAAGCTTGTCTTTCAAAGATATTTGTTGTTTTGGCTTAACAACCTTTGGCTTGTTTTTCTTTTCGTCTTGTGCTTCAAGTTCACGTTTTTCTTCATTTTTAACTTTTAATTCAGCCTCTTCAAGAGGTTCAACACCAATTTGACCAAGTTGATATGGCAACATATCTAATTGATCACGCAAACCCGATAACTGATTTTGAAGCATTGAAATTTGATTTTGTAATTCGTTGCTTACAGTATTTTTATTTGTTGAGAGTTTTAATTTATTTTTGCTTTCTAGAGTTCTTCTTGTATTCGCAATAGGTTTACGAGAATCATCAATAAACTTTTTAACTGGTGATAACAAATCATCATTAGATTTTGCAACATCAGGGAGTTCAAAACCTTTTTTCTTATTCAAGTTGAGAGTTTTTGGCAATTCCTGTTTTTTAGGTTGTTCTAAATGAGGAACAACGAATTGCTTTGGTGGAATAAGAGTTGATGAGTCTGAATTACTAGAAACTTTTTTTTGTTGAGGTTTAATGTTCTTTTGAGAGTTTTGCGTAAAATCATAACCACATTTTCTACATTGTTTTGCAGTTGGAAAATTTGCAGACTTACATTCAGGGCAGAACTTCAATAGCTCTGTACCACATTCAATACAAGCCTTGTTATAAATAAAGTTATAAGTATTACACTTTTTACAAATTGTCCCAATCTTTGCGTTACAATGCGGACAGTTAATTGAATTAGGTGGTATTTCTTTTTTACATTTCGGACAAATCATTCGCTAACCTCACCTATACACCTAATGCCATTTTAACTTGTTCCATCAATTCAAACAATCGCTTTGATACTTCCGATTGGGATAAGTTTAAAATCTTAGCGATTTCTGCTTGTTTTTTACCTTGAACATATCTTAAATCATATAAATCCAGAAATTGTTTAGCAATATTTGTTGTATGAGCAAACATTACTGCATCGTAAACTCTTTGTAAAATATCTTTTTGTACAGCTATTTCTTCAGGATTTGGAGAAACGTCTATAAAATCATACGTTACAGGTGTTGATTGAAAAGTCTTAGCTTGTTGAGGATAATTATCATCTAAAGAGATTTCGTTTGTTGGAACAAAATTATCGTGAGTTCTACGAACTCTGCCTTGATTTTTAAGAACAGTAATAATAGAAGTAGAAACAACTTTTTTAAGATATGGAGCAATTGCAGAAATATCAGTAATTGTATCTAATAATGACACAGCACGATTTGAAGCCTCTGCAAAAAAATCTTCATACAAGTCTTCATTGCCGACAAATTTTCTATCGGATTTAATATATTTCTCTAGTAATTCAATATGTTCTTGTGATAATTCCAACTTAAAACTCTCAACTAAGCAAAATACTCACAAGAATATAATAACACAAACCTAGAAATTAATAATTAGAGTAAAGTTAGAATTTGGAGATTGAATTTCGCCCATAGGTGGTCTGACGTATTTTAACGTATCTTTAACACTTTGTAACACAATGTTATCAATTTGTTTTGAGCCACTAGAAATTACAAAATCTGATGAAATTAAGTTACCAGATGGTGCGATTCTTAAATCAATCATAACTCTGTTTGAAAATGGTAATTCTGTTGCAACTAACAAATCATTTTGTAAAGATAATTTTAGAGTTCTACCAGCAATTTGCAAGTATTTTCTAATTTTTTGATTGTTAGCCATATTTTCAGGAACTTCCCAAGAAAGCTTTGTAATTTTATTAGAAGAATTTTGAGGAACAGCACCAGCTTGAGGTACAGATGGAGCTTGTGCTGATGTAGCTGGCTCTGCAGGAGTTGCAGGCGGAGAATCAGGCATATCTGTAGGTTGAGGAATGCTTGGAATAGGACTATCTTGAGGAGCATCTGCTGGAGTAGGCTCTTTCAAGCTGTTCAAATCAAATTCAGGAGCTGCTGGTTCTTCTGGTTTTGATGGGAATTGGATATTTAAGTTATCCATGATTATATCTTTGTTTACGTAAAGACAAGCACACATCATAATAACCAAAACAACCATTAATTGAGGAGCTCTAGATTTTGGCTTTTCTTTCTCAACACTATTCAAAGTATCTGTATCGTCATATAAATTTGCTGAATTATCTACCATTGTTGCCTCATTAGTAAGTAATGTATCAGGATTGTCGTCATCAAGAGGACTATTCATACCCCTATTTTCTTCTTGCTGATATATTGAATCAAGACTTTGATTACTATCAATATTAGCACTATTTTCAGGGCTTGTACTCATATCATTGAATGATGAATTTAAGAAATCATCCAAACTCATGCTCTCATTTTGTTCAGATTCTTCACCAGCAACATCATTTTGTTCTTGATTTAAAGTTGGAGAATTCTCTGAAATTTCCATTTCTTGATAATTTTCTTGATAAGGAGCTGTATTTTCTTCGTATGATTCTTCTACAACACCTAATTCCTCTTCATGTTTTTTCTTTTCATCAATAGCTTGTTCTTCTTCGATTTGTTTCAAACTTTCATTTAATTCTTCGTCCGTAAGAATATCTTCCACACCATCAAGAGAAATATTTTCACTATTTAAGATACTGTCTAAATCTGACATCATATCTTCAAGTTCTTTTGATTTACGAGCCTCTTCTTCTTTGTCTTCATTTTCGTAATCATCAAAGTCATCCAAATTAACATTTTTCATGTCAATATCATCAATTGCAGGAGCTTTGTACATTTTTTTCTGATAAGTTTCTTCATTTTCTTCAAAGACTTTAAGCGTTGGCAAATCTGCCATATCCACATCATCATCTTCGAAAGGTTTTATCTCTTTTTCTTCATTTTGATTTTGAGAAGAATTGTCGTCTATTGTGGCAATAGGAAGTTCATCATCGTCTACATCTTCTTCCTTTAAACTTTCTTCTATTTCAGAAGTTTCTTCCTCATCAACAGTATCATCAAGTGAAAAACCGTCCAAATCAGGTAATTCACCCATATCTAAATCAATATCTTCACCATCATCAAAATTAATTGGAGTATTTTCATCTACTGAAGAAAAATCTAAGTCATCATCATCAATTTCGTCTTCATCTAATTCCGGTAAAGATTCAACTAAGCCTTGTTCTTGTTGATTATTAGAGAACTCATCCTCGTATTCGTCTGCATCTTCATCATCAAAACTCATCAAGTCATCATGATTTGTATTGGCATTTTCATCAGAAAGAATTGGTAAATCATCTTCATCATCTTCATCTTCAATAATCATTGGTTCAAGATTTTCATTAGAAGATATTGGCATTAATGGTTCATCAGCATCATCTTCCATACTATCAAAGGACATAAGTTGCTCTTCATTATCGCCTAACATTTTTAAAGGTTCTTCTGTTTCTACAACAGGCTCTGTTTCTGAGTAATCAGTAATTTCGGAAACATCATTGATTAAATTATCTAAATGATTATCTGTTTCTTCATCGACATCTTTCTCTTGGAAATGTTCATCATCATTACTTTCCATCTCAATAATTTCAGGTGAATTTTCCTGATTAAGTTCAAAATTATCGTCCATTTGACTCAAAGCATCGTCTAATGAAACTTCACCAGTAAACTCATTCATTTCAGGAATTTGAGTAGATGTTTCATCAAAATTTTCTACAAAATCATCTACAGTAGAGTCTGATAAATCCTCTAAATCAATATCAGTTGAAAACTCATTTCTGTCATATAATTTTTCACTACCAACAAGACCTAGAACAGAATCTCCATATACTGTTTCTTCAGTAACAACTTTTTGAGAAACAAATTCAAAATTTTCAAATTCAACAGTTTTCTTTCTCAATTCTTGGTTAAATGCTAACTGTTTCATTAAAAATTCATAATCAGCATTAAAGATGTCACCATCTTCTAAAGGAACGATTAAATTTTCAGCTCTTTCAATATCCTCTTGTGTTGGAACGTAATCTTGTTTACCTTGATTATTTTTAACTAAATTTTTAAAGATTTTTAAGTTATAAAGTAAATCTTCGTCGACGAAATAATAATCCTTATTTTCTCTAGATTTATCCATTTCATCAGGATTTATACAACCTAAAAATTCAACACCTGTCATACCTTTTTCAAGTTTCAAAATAAGGTATAAATCAGGAGTAATACCTAATTCAAAATGAGATTTTGGGATAAAAATATTGCTTGCATCATCAACTAATCTTGCATCAATTCTGATAGAACCGGCATACACATCGGCAATATCCAATCTTTCAAGCACCTTATTGATTGAATACATGCTATATAAATTAGTAGCCTCAATATTTAATGAGAATAAAAGCTTAAGAGCAGAACGTGCAGCAATAACGTTTGCAAATGCTCTACGTTTAACAAATTCATCCTTGAATAAACCTGCCGTTGTTTTTGCATCCTGCAAATCTTCTTGAGTAAGCTCTATTAAATTAGCTTTTTCAAAAATTCCCATACGTCCCTTTCTGTATAACATGATTACACGAGATATGGAAATATTCCATATTTCAGGCAAAATGTAAACAAATGTTAAGTGAATTTTAACAGAAAAAGCAATTTTCAAAAAGAAAAATACTTTACATGGATGTAGGTAGTTAAAAGTTAGTTTATAGGAGTTTAGGTTATGGTTAATTCAATCGGTTTATCAAATGTTTCATTCGGTGCTATTCCACAAGCAACAGCAAATGCTAGAGAATATATGCAAGCACCATCAAATTTCACAGGTGCAGCTGATACAGTAGAAATCGCTGGTAAGAAAAAAGGTAGCGTATCTAAAAAAGGTATCATCGGTACAATCGCAGGTGTAGCAGTTGCAGCAGCAGCTCTTTATGCAGGTGTTAAAACTGGTAAATTAACTAAAGTTGAAAACGCTTCTAAATGGACAGAAAAACTTCAAAACTTAGCATTTGAAGGTGGTTCATACGTTAAAAAAGGTGTTGATTGGGTAATCGGCAAAGGTAAAAATCTTTTATCAAAAGCTAATAAAGGTGAAATGAAACCTTTCCCTGAAAAAGATGCTACAGGTCAAATGTACTTCCAATTTGCTCCAAATGAAGCTCCAAAAGCTTAATTATAGAAATTCAGCCAATAACTAAATAATTAACACTCAGAAGAATGTAATTTCGGTTACATTCTTCTTTGTATTGTAACAAATTTGTAATAAAACCCCTAACATGAGAATTTGTCAGGCAATTATTTTAAAATCATGAACTTTATATATATGTAGGTAATGGTTTAGGTTTTTAAAGGTGGTTTTTATGACAGTAGGTTTAAACAGTTCAATTGGTCAATACAATGGTATTTTAAATAATAGAGTTCAATATCCAGCAGTTCAAGGTTATACATATCAACCTCAAACAGTAAGTTTTCAAGGTACACCTCAACAAGCAGAAGAAACTTCTAAGAAAAAATCTAGTGCAGTTAAAAAAGGTATTATTGCTGGATTATTTACAGCTGCAGCTACTGTAGTTGCTCTATACGCTGGAGTAAAAACAGGTGTTTTAAAAGAAGTTAAAGACCCAAAAACATTTACTGACAAACTTAAAAACTTAGCATTCAAAGGTGGCGACACAATTGATAAAGGTATTACAAGCTTAACAACTTGGGCAAAGGGTAAATTAGGTAAAAAAGCTGATGGCGAAATGAAACCTTTCCCTGAAAAGGATGCTACAGGTCAAACATATTTCCAATTTGCCCCAAATGAAGCTCCTAAAACAGAAGCTAAAGTTCCTAATATCAAGGTAAACTTTACAGAGGGTGAAGTTGGCGAAGAAGAACTTAGAGAACTAATGCAAGGTATGAATAATGGTGCAAAATCTGGCACTTGCAAAAGTGGTGCTAAATGGGAAATCCTTGGCTAATTATAAATTTAAAATACAAAAGAAATGACCAACTATAGTTGGTCATTTTTATTGTAAACATTATTACAAAAAACAAGAAAAAATCGTCATAAAAAGGCAATTTTTCAGAAGAAAAATACTTTATATACATGTAGTGGTTTAATGGTTATATTTTATTGGAGGTTTAGGTTATGGTATCAGGTATTTCAAACATTAGTTTTCAAGCTCAAATTGCTGAAAAAAATGGTAATCACACAGCACCAATTAATTATTACAAACAAGCTCAACTTAGAGAATTAGAAGCTGATAAATTTGAATTATCAACTAAGAAAAAAGAAGAGCCAAAAGAAAGTGCTTGGGCAAAAATTGCAAAATCTATCGGCGAGGGTGCAAAATCTATTGCAACTCAAACAGCTGAATCCTTTGCAAAATCAGCAGCAGAAGAATTAATCAAAAACGCTGCTAAATAAGTTTAATTACTTTGAGGGGCGAGCCTTTGGCTCGCCCCCTTTTTTTAATCAAACATGAATTCTGAAAGTATCAAATTACTAATCAAAAAGCCTTTTGTATTAAAGGCATAACCATTTTCAGTTTTTACAAAATAGTCTTTATATTTATCTAAAACTTTTTTAAATTCTTTTTCAAAATCAAAACTATATACACGTTTTATTTTTTCAACATCAATACCTGAAACCTTTCTAAAACCTAAAAATATTTCTTCTTCAAGTCTTTCCTCTTTTGAAAGCGTTGTACCAATTTCGTATTCAAGAGGATTCTTGATATAATCCTTTAAATTAGTTTTATTAGAATATCTTAGCATTCCGTCAAAGCCGTGAGCTGAAACTCCAAAACCATAGTAAGAGTTATTATCCCAATAATTCAAATTATGGCGAGAATTAAAACCTTTTTTTGAAAAATTACTTATCTCATAATGTTCAAACCCATTTTTAGGTAAAAAATCGCACAAAAATTCGTACATATCAGCTTGTAAATCCGAATCAGGAAGATTTTTTGGCATATTACTTGCAAACTTACACCCATCTTCGATTTTCAACCCATAAAAAGAAATATGTTTAATAGGAAGAGTTACAGCTTTTTCAATATCAGCCATAAATTTTTCCATAGTTTGATTAGGAAGTCCATAAATAAAATCTATAGAAACATTATTAAATCCAACATTTTTAGCAATATCAAGAGCCTTCAAAGCTTCTGATGATGTATGTCGACGACCAATAATTTTCAAGATTTCGTCATCAAAAGTCTGAACACCCATACTCAAACGGTTTATACCTATATCAAACACACCTTTTAAAAAGTCATGATTAACATCATTTGGATTAACATCATTTGGATTAACCTCAATCGTAATTTCTGCGTCATTTTCAAAATTAAACAAATCATAAATTGATTTAGTTTGTTCAACTGATAACAAAGACGGGGTTCCACCGCCAAAATAAAGAGTATTTAGCTTTTCGCCATTATAAAAGTGTTCAATTTCATTTTTTAATGCAACTAAATATTCAGGTAAAAAATCAACTGTTTCAAAGGATGTAAACGAACAATAATTGCATTTTAACTTACAAAAAGGAATGTGAATATAAGCGTTTTTAGTCATACTATGATAATTCTTTATTCAATTCATTAGCAACTTCATAAGCAGAACATTTATCCGTTAAACATTCTCTGACAGTACCTAAAGCCTCAATAGTTTCTTTTCTATGATCTGCATCATATAAATATTTTTCAATTTGGTAAGCCATTTTTTGAGGTTTAACGCCAATTTGCAAAAACTCTGGAACAATATCTTTTCCAGTAATAATGTTTGGCAAAGATGCTCTATCAATACATCTAACTAAAAGATAGACCAAATAGAAGAACCAAGGTCCTTTGTATGCAATAATCATAGGTGTTTGATATAAAGCCGCTTCAAGTGCAACTGTACCAGATGCTAAAATCAACGCATCAGAAACACTCAACAATGCTTGGTTCTCGCCTTTTATAACTTTAAAATCAGTACCTTTTAAATATTTATCAAAAACATCATCCTTTAAATTTGGTGCATGTGAAATGCAAAATTGCAATTCAGGATGTTTATTTTTAAGATATTTAGCTGTTTTAATAAAAATATCAGCTAAAAACTTAAGTTCAAAAACTCTTGAACCTGGGAAAACTGAAACAAGTTTTTTATTAACGTCCAACCCATGTTTTGCAAAAAATTCTTCTCTGTTAGCTTTTTCAGGAAGTTGTTTTACAAGTGGATGACCAACGTAAACATTGTCAATAGAGTATGAATCGTACATGTGTTTTTCAAATGGAAAAATACAAAATACTTTATCTACATATTTTTTAATTTTGTTTATACGGTATTTTCGACTTGCCCAAACTTGAGGTGGAATATAATAGAATACCTTTATTCCTTTACCTCTAATGTGTTTAGCAATTTTTAAATTAAATACGCCATAATCAATTAATAAAACAGCATCAGGTTTATAATCATTTAATAAATAATCAACAAGATTTTTACCTAATTTTAAATGATTAATAACAATTTGAGGAGTAAGTCCCATGGCAGACATTTTTGAGTGATTAGCAAAAAGTTTAACGCCCTCTGCCTCTAATTCTTCTCCACCAATACCCTCAATCTGAATATCAGAATTCATTTTTTTTAATTCACGAACAACTCTTGTTGCGTGCATTTGACCTGAATATTCACCTGTGATAATAAAAAGTTTTTTCATAATTAAACTGCCATAATAACAATGTTGTTTTTATCTGCAAAATCAACAACTTCTTTTTGGTTAACAATAATTGTTTTATTTGCTTCAAGAGCAATCAAAGATGCTTTATATTTTTTCATAACTTTTAAAGTATTAAGTCCAATAGCAGGAATATCAAATCTATTATCCTGAGATGGTTTTGCAACTTTTACAATAGATGCATCCTTTTTAGCAATTTTTGCACCACGTTCAATACATCTATCCGTACCCTCAATAGCCTCAACTGCCATAACCATTTTGTCTTTAATTACTACAGATTGACCTATATCAAGTCTACCCATTTCTTTTGCCATATAAAAACCATAATCAACATCTTCTTTTTGAGCTTCTGTTGGTTGAACTTTGCCCAAAACGCCTGATGGAATCATGCAATTTTTAATAAAAATAGTTTGGTCTAAGATAGTGATACCAAGTTTTTCCATCTCTTCAATGATTAATAACATAACTTGATCATCATTCAATCTTTTTACTTTGCCCATTAATTCAATAACTCTTGAATCAATCATAGCTGGTCTTTTTAACAATAAACCTTTATGAACTTTACCTAAAAATGTAAGTTGTTTAACTTGTTCATCCTTAAGAGTTTTTTCAATTTTTGAAACTTGTAAAGGTGAGTATGAATAAACCTTTGAACAATATTTTTTTAATTCCTTGTAATTGTCACTTGATAATGAAATACAAACAACTTCAAAACCGTTTTCTTTCGCATATTTAGCCATTTGAACAGGTAATGAACCATCACCTGCAACTAAAGCTTGTTTATTTTCTAATTCAATAGTCATACTTTTTCCTCATACTTCTTTTGTTGAGATTATAACACAAGCATATAATTTGTTAAATTGAATAAATATGTTTTGCTAAATTTTGTGTAGTTTACATGTTTTAAACCACTTATTTTAGCTTGAAGTGGTAAAATATTTATATAAAAGAAAGTAACGAAAAAGAGGTAATAAAATAATGGAAAGACAAAGACCAGAAGAAGTTGCTAGCAATATTCGTAACAAGAATTTTGAAGAAGTGCAACACAACTTTACAGCAGAGCAAGCTAAAAACGAAGCATCAAGATGTTTAAATTGTAAAAATCCTAGATGCGTGCAAGGTTGCCCTGTAAATATTAACATTCCAGCATTCATCCACGAATTAAAAGAAAACAATTTAGAGGGTGCTGGTGAAGTTATCAGACAATCAAGCATGCTACCATCAGTTTGTGGTAGAGTTTGCCCACAAGAAAAACAATGCGAAGGTAATTGCGTACTTGGTATTAAAGGTGAACCTGTTGCTATTGGTGCTTTAGAAAGATATGTTGGAGACAACACAAAAGCTAAAGAAGTAGAAATCAAAGAAACAGGTAAAAAGGTTGCAATCGTTGGTTCTGGTTGTGCTGGTATTACAGCAGCTGCTGACCTTAGAAAAGCTGGTCACAAGGTTGTAGTATTTGAAGCACTTCACAAACTTGGTGGTGTTTTAAGATATGGTATTCCACCTTTCAGATTACCAAGAACTGTTTTAGATAGAGAAATTGAATCATTGAAAAAAATGAATGTTGAATTTAAGAAAAACGTTATCGTTGGTAAATCAATCACTATCAAACAACTTAAAGAAGATGGATTTGATGCAATCTTCCTTTGCTCAGGTGCAGGTCTTCCAAAAATGTTAAATATTAAAGGTGAAAACTTAAACGGCGTATATTCAGCAAACGAATTCTTAACACGTGTAAACTTAATGCACGCTAACGACGAAAACACACCAACACCATTAAGAGTTGGTAAAAAAGTAGCTATCATCGGTGGTGGTAACGTTGCAATGGATGCTGCAAGAACAGCAAAAAGAGTTGGTTTCGATGAAGTAACTATCGTTTACAGAAGAACAGAAGCTGAACTTCCAGCAAGACTTGAAGAAATCAGACACGCAAAAGAAGAAGGTATTATTTTTAACTTACTTCGTTCACCTGACGAAATCCTTGGTGAAGAAGGATATGTTAAAGGTTTAGACCTTGAAATTATGGAACTTGGCGAACCGGATGAATCAGGTAGAAGAAAACCAGTTGCAACAGGTAAACATGAAATTATGGATGTTGATACAGTAATCGTTGCATTAGGTACTGGTCCAAACCCAATTATCCAACGTTCAGCTGTTCAAGATGATTTAGCTCTTGATTGTGATAAAAAAGGTTATATCATCATTAACGCTGAAACTGGTGAAACAAGCATTGATAACATCTATGCAGGTGGTGACGTTGCTCCAACTGGTCCATCTACAGCTATCAACGCTATGGGTGCAGGTAAAAGAGCAGCAAAAGCTATTAACGAAATGTTGAAATAGTTAAGTACAAATATAATAAAAAGAGTAGGTTATATGCCTACTCTTTTTTATTGCAAATAAAGAAGTTGCGAGTTGATTTTATCAACTCGCAACTTCTTTTGAACATTAATTAGTTTATATCTTTATACGAACCAGTTCTTTCATCAGCGTAAGTTGTATGTAACAACTCATGAGCTTTATGAGAATTTGGATTTTCTAAATCGTCTTTATAAATTCTAATAATATCAGGATTTTCATGAGAACGTCTATGTTCTAGATGTGCATCTTCTGCGTATAAGCCTTTAGCACGTTCAACCTTAATTTTTGCATCTTCGCAACTTCTTGGTTGACCGCCACCATTTACGCAACCCCCTGGACAAGCCATAACTTCAAGTAATTGGAAGTTTGCAGTACCGTTTTTAATTTCTTGGATTGCTTTTTCAGCTTCTTTTAATGTAGAAACAACTCTAACAACTACGTGAGTACCTTTAATATCAAGTTCAACTGTTTTTGAACGAGTATTTTTATCAACACCACGCATTTCTTTAATGTCGTCATTTCCAATATTTTCACCTGTTACGAAATAATATGCAGTTCTTGCAGCAGCTTCAGCAACACCACCTGATGCACCAAAGATTGTTGCAGCCCCTGTATATTCACCGAATGGAGAATCCGCTTTTTCCTCTTGTAGTGATGCAAAATCAATACCAGCTGATTTAATCATTCTTGCAAATTCTTGAGTTGTTAAAACTACATCTGTTTCAGGTTTTCCGTCACGCATTAATTGTTTACGAGTACGTTCATATTTTTTACCTGTACAAGGCATAATTGATACAACTGCAATATTTTCTTTTGTAAATCCGTCGTGATATTTTGGTAAAAGTTCTTTCACAACAGGTGAAAGCATACCTTGTGGTGATTTACAAGTTGATAAATGATTTAACATATCAGGATGTTGAGTTTCCATATATCTTACCCAAGCTGGACAGCAAGAAGTAAACAATGGAAGATTTTCACCTTTCGTTAATCTGCCTACAAACTCTGTAGCTTCTTCCATAATTGTTAAATCTGCTGAGAAGTTTGTATCAAAAATCAAGTCAAAACCGATTTTTCTTAATGCTGAATAGATTTTACCAATAACGTTTTCACCAGCTTTTAGTCCAAACATTTCACCTAGAGCAACACGTACTGCAGGAGCTACTTGAACTACAACTTTCTTTTCTGAATCATTAATTAAATCCCAAACTTTTTCAACATCAGATTTAATTGTTAATGCACCAGTTGGACAAACTGATTGACATTGACCACAATATACACAATCAACATCCGCCAATTTTCTGCCATTCATTGGTTGAACAACTGTTTTTGAACCACGATTTGCAAAACCTAAAACTGCATGACCTTGAAACTCATTACAAGCTCTAACACAAGCACCACAAAGAATACATTTATTAGGGTCACGAACGATTGATGGATTTGTATCATCAATTTCCAACATATCTTCTTTCTTCATTGTTGGATATTTAATACTTCTTACATCATATTCTTCTGCGTATCTTTGTAAATCACAATTACCTGATTTTTCACAAGTTGTACATTCTCTATCGTGATTTGCTAGTAACAATTCTAAAATTGTTTTTCTAATTTTTCTAACTTTTGCTGAATGTGTAAAAATTTTGATACCTGCTCTTGGTGGCATTGTACAAGAAGCTTGAATACCTCTACCCTCTTGTTCTACAACGCACATTCTGCAAGCACCAAATTGACTTAATTCAGGTCTGTCACAAAATGTTGGAACGTTAAATCCGTTATTACGGATAACTTCTAATACAGTCTTTTCGTCTGTAAATTCAACCTCTTGGTTGTTTATAAATAATGTTTTTTTATCACTCATTGATTTTATCCTTATACCTTAACTAATTTAAAACTATTGCCTTGAACGGACAGTTAGCTGCACAAGCACCACATTTGATACATTTTGATTGATCAATTTTGTGAGCTTCCTTAACTTTTCCCTCAATTGCACCAACAGGGCAATTTCTTGCACATTTTGTACAACCCTTACATTTTTCTTCATCAATAGTATATGTTTTAAGAGCTTTACATACACCTGCTGGACATTTTTTATCTTTAATGTGAGCAATATATTCATCCTTAAAGTATTTCAATGTTGAAAGTACAGGATTTGGAGCAGATTTACCTAAACCACATAAAGAACCCTCTTTAATAACTTTTCCAAGTTCTTCAAGTGTATCTAAATCTTCCATTGTTCCCTCACCATGAACAATTTTTTCTAAAATGTGTAACATTTGTTTTGTACCCTCACGGCAAGGCGTACATTTACCGCAAGATTCGTGTTGAGTAAAACTCATAAAGAAACGAGCAACTTCAACAATACAAGTGTCCTCGTTCATAACAACAAGTCCACCTGAACCAACCATAGCTCCAACTTTTGTAAGTTGATCATAATCCATAGCCATATCTAAGTGTTCTTCTGTTAAACAACCACCTGATGGACCACCGATTTGAACGGCTTTGAATTTTTTACCATTTCTGATACCGCCACCCAAATCAAATACGATTTGTCTAAGAGTTGTATCCATTGGAACTTCGATTAAACCAGTATTATTAACTTCACCAGTTAAGGCAAAAGTTTTTGTACCTTTAGAAGTTTCTGTACCCATAGCACTAAACCATTCAGCACCATTTGTAATAATTAGAGGAACATTTGCAAATGTTTCAACATTGTTCAACAAAGTTGGACGTTTGAATAAACCGCATTCTGCCATGTGGATATTTTTTGGTCTTGGCATACCTCTTTCGCCCTCAATAGATGCGATAAGAGCCGAAGATTCACCACAAACGAATGCACCAGCACCCTCTTTAATATGAATTTCAAATGAGAAATTTGTTCCCATTATATTTTTACCTAAGTAATGTTTTTCTTCTGCATCAGCAATAGCTTTTCTCAAACGTTTAATTGCCAACGGATATTCTGCACGAACGTAAATATAACCCTCATCAGCACCAATAGCATAAGCGGCTACTGCCATACCTTCTAATAATTTGTGAGGATCACCTTCCATTACTGATCTATCCATAAATGCACCAGGGTCACCCTCATCACCATTACAGATTACATAAGATTTTCCGCCTCTATGTTGGTAAACACTTCTCCATTTTCTACCAGTAGGGAAGCCTCCGCCACCTCTACCTCTTAAACCAGAATCTTCAATTGTTTTAATAACTGCTTCTTGGTCTTCTTCTTTTAAAACTTTTGCTAAAGCTTCATAAGCTCCGACAGCAATAGCCTCATCGATTGATTCAGCGTTAATATGACCACAATTTCTTAAAGCAGTACGAGTTTGTTTTGCGTAAAAATTGATTTCTTCAGGTTTTTGAACTGATTGTTTTGTAGCTGGATCAACATATAAAAGTCTTTCAACTGGTTTTCCACCCACAATGTGAGAATTAAAGATTTCTTCTACATCTTCAACTTTTACTTTTACATAAGCTGTATGTTGGTCAGGTAAAATTACCAAAACACCTTGTTCACAAAAGCCGTGACAACCTGTTGGAATAACAGTCAATTTATCATAATCAGATAAAGTTGAAACGTTTGCACCCAAATCTCTGAATTTTTGCATAACTTTTTCAGAACCATTTGCAACGCAACCTGTACCGCCACATACTAGAACTCTATAACCTTGTTCCTTAATTTGTTCTTGAGCTTTTTCTTGCTCTTTTTTAATATCTATTGTTAGTTCCATTATTTATTCTCCTCTTGCATGATAGTGTCAATAACTACTCTAATAGCGTCAGCTGTCATTTGAGGATAAACTTTACCATTTACAACAACAACAGGAGCTAAACCACAAGCACCTAAGCAACTAACAGTTTCTAATGAGAATAAACCATCAGCAGTAGTAAACTTGCCGTCTTTTAATTCTAATTTTTCTTTAATAGCGTTTAATACTGGCATTGAACCTCTAACGTGACAAGCTGTACCATCACAACATCTGATTTCATATTTACCTTTTGGATCTAATGAAAATTGTGCATAGAAAGTTGCAACACCAAATACAGTAGCAGGTGACAAATCTTCGATTTTTGTACCGATATAAATCATTGCATCTTCAGGAACGTATCTATATACTTCCTGTACTTTTTGCAACATTGCAATCAAATGAGATTTATCACCGCCACAATCGGCGATAATTTTATCCAATACAGCAATGTCAACTTTTTTTTGACTATCTGTTGTCATTCTAAAATCTCCTTTATACTTCTTATAATTTTATGCAGAAAACTTTAATTGTGACATCTTTCACAAATAAAAATGCATGTTTCAATTATCGTATAAAGAAAATTCAAAAGCAAGCGGAAAATCACTATTTATCAATATTACTTAAAAAATCAATTACTTGATTTAGAGCGTTACCCCTATGTGAAATTTCATTTTTTTCATCCTCTGAAAGTTCAGCCATGGTTAAATCGTGATTTTTTGGTAAAAATATCGGATCATAGCCAAAACCATTTACACCTTTTTGTTCTTTTACAATTTCACCGTGACATTCGCCTAGTGCTTTAAAAATAATTTCACCTTTTTCATTTAAAAGAGTCATTGCACAACAGAACTTAGCACTTCTGTTGGTTTTATCTTTTAAACAGTCAAGCAACTTATTGATTTTTTCTTGTTGAGTACCAGCAAATCTATTTGAATACAACCCTGGAGCACCATCTAATGCATCTACACAAAGACCAGAATCATCGGCTAATGTCATTTTATTAGTTAAATCATTGGCAGCTTTTGCTTTTATGTAAGAATTTTCAAAAAATGTACTCCCAGTTTCTTCAGGATTAAATTCTTTTGGTGGCAACACAAATGTCACATCTATACCCTCACATATTTTTTGAACCTCATGTAATTTGTGAGGATTATTTGTTGCCAAAACGATTTCCATTTTATACTCCAAATCTTCTATTTCTATTGTTAAATTCTAAAATTGCATTAATCAATTCTTCTTCATCAAATTCAGGCCAGAATTTATTTGTAACATAAAATTCTGAATAAGCGATTTGCCATAAAAGATAGTTTGAAATTCTCATTTCACCGCCTGTTCTAACAAGCAAATCAGGATCAGGCATACCTTTTGTATAAAGTTCTTTTGAAATAAGCTCTTCAGTTATATCTTCTTCTTTGTAACCAGCTTTAATAATATTTTTTACAGCATGAACAATTTCATCACGAGAACCATAATTTAATGCAATATTTAATTTTACACCTGTATTATTTTTAGTTTTTTCTTCTGCATTTTTTAAAGTTTCACGTAACATAGGGCTTAATTTTGTAACGTCACCAAGGAACGAAATAAGAACATTTTCATCATAAAGTTCAGAGATTTCGTTATCCAATGTTGATTTAATTAACCCCATCAAGAAGTCTACTTCTTCTTTTTTTCTATTCCAATTTTCAGTAGAAAATGCATAAACAGTAAGGTATTCAATACCATATTTATCACAATTTCTAACTGTATCTTTTAGAGCAGTAACACCTTTTTTATGTCCAAAAGCGGATGGCAAATTTCTTTCTTTTGCCCATCTTCTATTACCGTCCATAATCACAGCCAAATGTTTAAATTCATTGACTTTAACAATTTCTTTAATTTTTTCTTTATCCATCTTTTCCATAGCAATTATTTTATATTAAAAATCAAAAATTGTACACATATTAAGTATTTTGTGTTAAATTTAAGGAATGATAAACTTATTAATCCTGTTTGTTCTGACAAAAAGAGAACTAACAATGTATAAAATTTCAAAATACATAAAAGATTATTTTAGAGCCTTTATAACTCCAAGTTTTGGCTCAATAAAGCCTGCATTGAAAAATCTTGAAGAAAAAGGATTTATAGAATCAAGAAAATCTCTTTCAGAGGGTGGCAAACAATACGGATACTACACAATCACACAAGCAGGAAAAGAGGAATTAAAAAAACAAATTCTTTTACCTATTCCTAAAAATCCAGTACAATTTTTTACAAATGCAAATATAAAAATTTCTTGTGCATCATTACTTGATAAAAAAGAGGTTGCAGAGGTTTTGTTCAATATAAAATCAGTTGCTATGGAACATAAATTTCAAGCAGAAAACATTTTAAATGATGATTACACGCCAAACACTTTTTATGGAAAAGTCGTTTTGGATAACACAATTAAACAGTACGACAACTTTATAGAATTTGTAGAAAGTTTAGAAAAAGAAAATGGCAAAAATTAGTGGTGTAAAAGAAAATTCAATAGCAGAAGAACTTGAAATCGTAGAGGGCGACGAGCTTATTAGTATTGACGGAATAGAACTAAAAGATTCTATCGATTATAACTTTTATACAAAAGCCGAAGAACTAACAATTTTAATAAAAAAACAAGACGGCGAATACGAAGAAATCGAACTGGAAAAAGATTTTGACGAGGATTTAGGACTTATATTTGAAAGTGCCGTTTTCGACAGAATTAAACCTTGCATGAACAAATGTATTTTCTGTTTCGTTGACCAACAGCCAAAAGGATTAAGAGAAACATTATACATCAAGGACGACGATTACCGCCTTTCTTATCTTCAAGGCACATATATCACAATGACAAATCTTAAGGACGAAGATAGAGAACGCATTTCAAAATTAATGCTTGGACCGTTATATGTTTCTGTACAAACAACAAATCCTGAACTTAGGGTAAAAATGCTTAGAAACCCTAACGCTGCAAATATTATGAACGATTTAAAATGGTTACAAAAATGTCAAATCCCTATCCATTGTCAAATCGTGCTATGCCCTGAATACAACGATGGTGCAGAATTGGAAAGAACTCTTTCAGACTTGTCAAAATTTAAAGACATAATTCTTTCAGTCGCAATCGTACCTGTAGGTTTAACTCAATTTAGAACAAAAGAACTTAAACCCGTAACTAAAGAAGTTGCAGAGAAAACCATTGAAATTGCCTCTAAATATAAAAAAGTCTGCTGTTCTGACGAGTTTTTTATATTAGCTGAAAAACCTATTCCTGATACAAAATACTATGGAAACTTTTCTCAATTAGATGATGGCGTAGGTTCTTTGAGATTTTTGCTTGATAATTTTTATAAACTTAAGTTACCTAAAAAACTTAAAAAACCTTTAAAAGTAATTTTTGCAACCTCTTACGCTGCAAAAGTAGCTTTTGATGAAATATCAAAGGAATTAAATAAAATAGAAAACTTTGAAACAAAGGTTACTCCGGTAAAATCAATATATTGGGGAAATACAATTACAGTTGCGGGTCTTATTACATCACAAGATTTAATTAATACAATAAAAGATGAAGAAACAGATTATGCTATAATTTCATCGATTATGTTGAAAGCTTTTACGCATACATTTTTAGATGGAAATACTGTTGAAAATGTTGAAAAAGAAACAGGCAAAAAATTATTTATTATAAATGATAATTATTCAATAAAAGAATTAGTTGACTTTTTGAAAGAAAATTATTAAATATAAACTACCCCTAAGAAAAGGAAAAGCCACCTTTTTCAGGTGGCAGACTAACACACTTTTTACACTTTTCTTTGAATTTAACGAGGATATTAATTTAATTACCTTCACACGAGATGAATTGTTTG